>ERZ773044.421-NODE-421-length-19301-cov-124.5_pt1 | contig 19301 bp, 14 predicted proteins | sample MGYA00511897_ERZ773044 | MGnify/ENA primary metagenome ERZ773044 (study PRJEB29015, sample SAMEA2738116) | human oral metagenome | biome: human oral; feature: human-associated habitat; material: saliva | place: China | collected 2170 ...
ACCAGGGCAGGGCGACGGCGTGGTCGGCGACGGCGTGCATGTCCAGGTCGTTCCACGAGTCGCCGATGGTCCAGACCTCGATGTCCTGCCCCGCCAACGGCCCGTCCAGGAGGGCGCGCAGTCCCGCGCCCTTGGTGGCGCCGGCGGGCACGACGTCGAGGAACTCCTGGTTGCGGTGGCAGTCCAGGGCACCCTCCCAGCGCCCGGTGAGGTCGTGGTAGAGGCGCTCGCGCAGGGCGTCGTCAGTGACGCGCAGGGGCACGCCGATAAAGCGGTGGGCATCCATCTCCTCCAGGCTCAGGTGCTCGAAGACCGCGAGGATGGAGGAGATCTCCTCGTTGTTGTCGGCCAGGATGTAGTCGGTCTCGATGGTGGTGGCGTAGGTGGTCACCCCCGGCAGGTCAACGGTGCGGGTCGCCACGTCGCGGGCGACGCCGTCGGGCAGGTAGCGGGCCGAGAGGACCCGGTAGCCGCCGTCGATGAGGACCGCCCCGGTGAAGACGACGCCGTAGTCGAAGTCGACGCCCAGGGGCGCCAGGACGTCACGGGTGGCGAAGGAGGACTTGCCGGTGTCCACGGCCAGGAGGTTGCCGGCGGCCCGCCAGCGGGCCATGGCCTCACGGTCGGCAGGTGACACGGAGCGGTCGAAGACGATGGTGGCGTCCAGGTCGGTGACGAGGAGTCGGGTCACGCGGGTTCCTTGCTGCAGGGGGCGGAGGACGGGGACGACGTCGGAGCGGCGCGGGAGGAGGAGAGCCGGGACAAGGCATCGGCGGACCCGGTGGAGCACTGATGGCGCGCCGGGAGAGCCAGCGCCGGCCCCGCGCATTCTACCGAATACACGGAACGGGGAGGGGGCTGGAAGCAAGTCCTGCGCCCCCTCCCCGCTCAGAGACGGGAAGCGGATGCCGTCGTCAGACTCCCAGGAAGCCGGTCCAGCGGCCCAGGATGCCGACGGCGAACATGCCCAGGATGATCCACAGGGCATTGACCTTCTTATTGAGCAACCACATGCACAGGAAGGTCAGGCCCAGCGCCGCCAGACCGGGCAGCAGCTGGTCGAGGATGCTCTGGACAGTCGTCACCTTGACGATCTGGGTGTCGGGGTCGGCCACCTTGGAGACCACGGTCGGGAACTTGATGGTGGTCCACTTGGAGACCAGGGCGCCCATGACGAACAGCCCCATGATGGCGGCCATCTGGGTGATCTTCTTCAGCTGCCCGCCGCCGACCTCGGTGACCATCTCGGTCCCGCGCTCGTAGCCGAACTTCAGGCCGTACCAGCGGGTGAGCACACGCAGGAGGTTGATGCCGACGAAGAACAGCAGCGGGCCCACGATCGAGCCGTTGAGGGCCAGGGAGGCGCCCAGCGCCGCCAGGACGGGGCGAGCGGTCCCCCAGAAGATGGGGTCGCCGACGCCGGCCAGCGGCCCCATGAGGCCGACCTTGACCGAGGTGATGGTCTCCTCGGAGATCTCCTCGCCCTTGGCCTTCTGCTCCTCCATGGCGGCGGTGACGCCGAAGACGACCGAGGAGACCCAGGGGTGGGTGTTGTAGAACTCCAGGTGCCGCTTGAGAGCGGCGGCCTGGGCACTCTTGTCGTCGCGGTAGAACTTCCGGATGGCGGGCATGAGCGTGTAGCAGAAACCCATGGCCTGCATGCGCTCGAAGTTGAAGGAGCCGAGCAGGAAGGTGGAGCGCCAGTACATCCGGCGCAGGTCACGAGTGGTGAGCATCTTCTCCGAGGTGGTCGGAGCGGTTTCAGTAGTCATGAGAGTCTTCCTTCTTCCAGCTCAGTCGAGCTCGTCGTCGAGGTCGTCATCCAGGTCGCTGCTGGAGCCGCCGCTGGCCGCGGGGGAGGCGGCGGCGGGCAGGCGCACGGAGTCGTGGAACTCAGGGTTGAGCTGGACGTAGATGACGGCCAGGCAGGCCCCCAGAATGCCCAGCGCCACGAGGGTGGCGCCGTTGGGAGCGAGGTCGATGACCCACTTGTCGATGCCCTTGCTGTGGTCACCGATCGAGGCCGAGCCGCCCACGGTGGTGGCGAAGGTGGCGAAGATGAAGCCCAGGAAGAAGAAGGGCATGAGCTTGCGCGCCTTCATCATGTTGATGACCATGGCGTAACCGACGACGACGATGAAGCCTCCGGCGATGCCCAGGCCCTCGGTGATGACCTTCGGAATGGCGTCGAGGGCGTGCTTGACCGTGTCGCCCGAGGCCAGTGCGGCAACCGCAGCGGTCGGGATGGCGACGCGCAGCCCCTGCAGGCCCAGGGTCGTGAAGTGCATGATGGCGATACCCCGGTAGTTGGCCTGCTCGGCGAAGCGGTCGGCCTGGTGGGCGAAGAAGATGGCGATCGTTCGCACGAAGATCGTCAGGGCCTGGCCGGCGACGGCCAGCGGGACGGCCACACCGATGGCGGCCGCGATGGCGCCCTTGGTGGAGGAGGCGTCACCGACCGAGGCCACGGCGATGATGGTGGAGACGGTGGACGCCAGGGCGGAGTCGGGGGCCATGGCGGCACCGACGTTCATCCAGCCCAGGGCGATCAGCTCCAGTGAGCCACCGACCATGATGCCGACGGCGGGGTTGCCCAGGGCGATACCGGTCAGGGTGCAGGCGACGAGCGGGCGGTGGAACTGCCGCTCGTCCAGGACGCTGGCCATACCCGCGACGAACGCCACGAGCGTGACCAGAATGATCTGGATCAGATTGATGTCATGCACGGTATGTCTCTCTCATGTGAGGGTTGACAGCACACTCCTGCTGAGCCCGCCACCGACAGGTGACGGGATGGAGGTGTGCGAGGGAGGTGTGGGGACGAAAGCCGCGCCCTTAGAGCAGGCCCTTCTCCTTGAGGGCCCCCATGAGGTCGGAGCTCGCGGTGGAGGGCACCTGCTGGATGTACTGCTTGATGCCGCGCGAGTCGATCTCCTTGAAGGCCTCGACGTCGGCAGGGCTGGCGTAGACGGCCTGGGAGACCTGGCTGGTGCCCTGCTTGAAGGTCATGCCGCCGACGTTGACCTCCTTGGCCTCCACGCCCAGGTCGAGCAGGCGCACGATGTCGGCCGGGGTCTCGACGACGATGACGGCCTTGAGGGTCTCGTACTTGGGGTTCTTGTAGACGCGCGCGGCCTTCTCCACGCCCAGCACGTGGACCTTCACCTTGCCGCCGCCGGTCTGCAGCATGAGGGTCTTGCGCAGCTCGTCGTTGGCGGCGCCGTCGGAGACGGCGAGGATGGCCTCGGCGCCCAGGGATCCGGCCCAGTTGTTGGCGACCTGTCCGTGAACCAGGCGGGAATCAATACGCAGGAGCTTGACGTCCATCAGAGCTCGTCTCCTTCATCGTCGGAAGTGGTGGTGGGGGCAGGGGTGAAGACTTCGGAGAGGACCTTGACGCCGTCGACGGCGGAGGTGCGGGCGGCCTCCACGAGCTCGGCGAGACCAGCGCCGGTGAGACGTCGGGACAGGACCTCGATGACCATGGGCAGGTTGACCCCGGTGACGACGTCGGCATCGTCGCGTCCCGCCGCGAACCGGGCGGCGGCGTTGTAGGGGCTGCCGCCGAAGAGGTCGACGAGGATGAGGTACTCCTGGCTGGAGGAGGCCTCGACCGCGGCGGCGTACTTCTCCAGCAGGTCATCGGGACCCTCGGAGGGCTCGAAGGTGACGGCGACGACGTCGTCACTGGGACCGACGATCATCGCTGAGGAGGCGACGAGACCTTCAGCCAGATGTCCGTGCGCGGCTACGACCAGGCAGACCATGGGCGGGGACCTTTCCCATCCGGGCTGCCGCCGAGGGTGTGTATGGCCTGGGCAACAGCAACGTGTGTGACAGGGCGACGATAAAAAGGATCAGCGTGATCGCCACCACTCAGACGCCCACCACTTTCACACAGAAGCGCACAAAACCAACGAAGATAACGCGCGTTACCAACACATCACCGGACGTTTCCGCAGGAAGTAAGCGTTTTAATCTCATCATTCCCGAACACAAGACGCCTCGCGCGCCACATTGTGTTGTACCTCACACCGTAGGACAATAGTCCCGGTTCTTCACGGGAGCCTCACACCCGCGGCACGTTGCGCTCAAGCTCGGCCAGCCAGGCGGTCGCGGCGGCGTCGGAGGGCATGCGCCAGTCCCCGCGGGGCGACAGCGAGCCGCCGGCCACCACCTTGGGCCCGTTGGGCAGGGTGGAGCGCTTGAACTGGTTGGTGAAGAAGCGCCGGTGGAACAGCTCGAGCCAGCGCCGAATCTCGGGAAGGTCGTAGGCGACCCTCTCGGCCTGCGGCAGCCCCTCGGGCCAGTCCCCGGCATCGGCGTCGCGCCAGGCCAGCAGCGCCAGGAAGGCGATGCGGCTGGGGCGCGAGCCGCGGCGCAGCACGTGCCACAGGGTGAAGTCCTGCAGGGCGTAGGGGCCGATCTTGGCCTGGGTGGACTGGATGGCGCCACCGGCCCCGGCCGGCACCAGCTCGGGGCTGATCTCGGTGTCCAGGATGGACAGCAGCGTGCGGCCGACGGCGTCGTCGAACAGTTCCTCGGCAACCACCCAGCGGATGAGGTGCTGGATGAGGGTCTTGGGGATGCCGGCGTTGACGCCGTAGTGGGCCATCTGGTCGCCCACCCCGAAGGTGCACCAGCCCAGGGCGAGCTCGGAGAGGTCCCCGGTGCCCAGGACGATGCCGCCGCGGTGGTTGGCGATGCGGAAGAGGAAGTCGGTGCGCAGGCCCGCCTGGACGTTCTCGAAGGTGACGTCGTAGAGGTCCCGCTTGCTCGCTCCCTCGGGCAGGACCCCGGTGCGGGCGTACTCGCCGTAGGGATGGCCCATCTCGGTGAGCATCTGGGTGGCGGTGGCCCGGATATCGAGCTCCTCGAAGGTGCAGCCCAGGCCGACGGCGAGGTCCTCGGCGTTGCGGCGCGTGCCGGCGCTCGTGGCGAAGCCGGGCATGGTGATGGCGTGGATGTCGGAACGGGGCCGACCCAGGCGGTCCATGGCGCGGGCGGCCACGATGAGGGCGTGGGTGGAGTCCAGGCCGCCGCTGACGCCGATGACGATCTTGGGGTTGCCGATGGCCCCCAGGCGCTGGACGAGGGCGGCCACCTGGATGTTGTAGGCCTCGTAGCAGTCCTGGGCGAGTCGGGCCGGGTCGTCGGGCACGAAGGGGAAGCGGTCCACGCGGCGGCGCAGGCCGATGTCCGTGCGCGGGGCGGCCAGGTCGGCGGCGCTGATCCGGATGCGCCGGAAGGCCGCCGGATCGGTGAAGGTGGTGGCCGCGGTCGGGGCGCCGGCGACCGGGGAGCTCAGGGTGCGGGCGTTGTCGGCGAAGGTCCCCTGGCGTAGGCGCTCGGCGCGCAGGCCCTCGATGTCGACGTCGACGACGGTGGCGCGCGGCCCGTCGGGGAAGCGCTCGGTGGTGCCGAGCAGCTCGCCGTTCTCGTAGACGAGGGTCTGACCGTCCCAGGCCAGGTCCGTGGAGGACTCGCCCTGCCCGGCGGCGGCGTAGACGTAGGCGGCCAGCCCCCGGGCCGAGGAGGAGCGGGCCAGCAGCTCACGGTCCTCGGCCCGCCCCACCGTGATGGGCGAGCCGGAGAGGTTGACCAGGACCGTCGCCCCGGCCAGCGCCGCGAGCGACGACGGCGGGACGGGCACCCACATGTCCTCGCAGACCTCGACGTGGAAGGTCAGGCCGGGAACGTCCTCGACCTCGAACAGGAGGTTTGCCCCGAAGGGGACCCGGGCGACCGGCTCCGTATCACCGGAGCCGTCGGCGCTCTCGGTCCTCTCAGCGCCGTCGGAACCGCTGCGCACGCCGGGCAGCTCGATGCTCTCCACCCCGGCGGGCAGGGCGTCGCCGGGGGCGAAGTGCCGTTTCTCGTAGAACTCCCGGTAGGTGGGCAGATAGGACTTGGGGGCGACGCCGCGCACCCGCCCGCCCTGGATGACCAGGGCGCAGTTGTAGAGGCGGTCGCCCAGGCGCAGGGGCGCGCCGACGACGAGGGCGGGCAGGAGGTCGGCGCTGGCGGCGCGCAGGGTCTCGATGGCGGTGAGCACGTCGGACAGCAGGACGTCGGACAGCAGGAGGTCGTCGATGGCGTAGCCCGTCAGGCACAGCTCGGGGAAGGCGGCCAGGCAGACGCCATCCTCGGCCAGGGCGCGGGCCTGCTCGATGATGGCGGCGGCGTTGGCGGCCGGGTCGACGGGCACCACCGGCAGGGTGACGGCGGCGACGCGGGCGAAGCCCTGGTCGTAGGCGGAGAGGAACTCGATGTCGGTCGCTGCGGCATTCACGGTGTCGGTCACGGCTCGATCCTCCCATCGACGGCGCCTTCCCGCGAAGCCGCCGCCCTCATTTCGCGACCGGGGCACTCGATGCGTGCAGGAGCAGGAGCTCTGCCCCCGCATGCGTCGACGACCCCCACTCAGCAGCACGCTGCGCCCGCCGCGTCACCCGTGGAACCGGGGGTGGCGAGGCGGGCGCAGCCCATCGCTCACGCGTGGCCCCGAGGCGCCGCCTGGAACCGATGGCAGCAGGGACGGGCATGCGTCAGGAGAAAACGAGTGATGGACAGACGGCAGGAGAGAAGCATTGAGGAGAGCGAAGAGACAGCCATTACCTTTCTTTCTACGGGGCCGAAGACGTCGACGTCCTCGGCCGATATCGGTAGTCGTGAGTCTGGTACGGGTCGTGTTACCGAAGCGCTAAAGGTCTCCGGACGACTGTCACGGCCCCGGCCAGTCGGCTCGGACCCGCCCGGGCAGGCTGAGAACAGTCAGTACTGGGCGGGGGCGGGCTCGTCGAGCATGAGGCACCAGGCTCCGACATAGACCAGGAACATGGGGCCGGGCAGGAAGCTGGCCAGGATCACCCCGACGCGCACCGCGGTGACAGGCATGTTCCAGGCCTCGGCCAGCCCCCCGCAGACACCACCGAGAATGCGGTGCTCGCGGGAGCGGCGGGGCAGGGAGTCGCGGAAACGGAAGAACTCGCCCGTCCGACCGGAGGCGGCGCCCGCGCCCTCGGAGCGGGCGGACTGGCTGAACTGACCGGGGTACTGCTGCTGCGTCATGGCAAACAGTCTGGGCGACGAGGCCCGCCACCGGGTATCGGGGAGCACCCTGAGACGTCCCCGATGTTGATCGGGACTCGCCCCTGATTGCTTGCCCGACGTCGAGGGTCCGCGTAACTTATTACCGGCGCTAACGCGCGTTATCGGATCGGCGTAGGAAACGGGGCGGCAGTCCCTGAGCACCGCCCGGCCCCGCAACGGCGCCCACCCACGTTCACGCCGAGCCCGCTTCCCGGAGGACAGCACATGAGTCGGACCACCCGAGCACTCAGCGCCCTGACCGCCTTCTGCCTGCTGGCAGCCGGCTCTACGCTGGCCTCCATGCCCGCAGCCGCCTCCGGCCAGGCCCGACCGGCCTCCACCGCACCGAACGCACCGACGGCCCCGAAGGCCGACCAGTCCGGCGAGCGGTGGCGCCCGCAGAGCCACTACACCCCCCAGAAGAACTGGATGAACGACCCCAACGGACTCGTCTACTACGACGGCGAGTACCACATGTTCTACCAGTACAACCCCGAGGGCTCGGACTGGGGCAACATGTCCTGGGGCCACGCCGTCTCCAAGGACCTGGTCCACTGGCAGGAGCTGGGGGTGGCGATCCCGCACACCTCGCAGTACGGGGTGTTCTCCGGATCAGCGGTCATCGACACCAAGAACACCTCAGGCCTGGGCAGCCCGGACAACCCGGCGATGGTCGCGGTGTGGACGCGGGCCGACGTCGGCGGCAACCAGTCCCAGTCCCTGGCCTACTCCACGGACAAGGGCCGTACCTGGAACCTGTACAACAACGGTGACCCGGTCCTGGACATCGGCTCCAAGGAGTTCCGCGACCCGAAGGTCTTCTGGGACCAGACCTCCGGGCGCTGGACGATGGTGGTCTCCCACGCCACCGAGCACCGCGTCTCCTTCTACTCCTCCCCCGACCTCATCCACTGGACCGAGCAGTCCAGCTTCGGCGGGGAGGGCATCACCTCGGCCGTGTGGGAGTGCCCGGACTTCTTCCCGCTGCCGGTCGACGGCAGCTCCAAGGAGGTCAAGTGGGTCCTGGTAGTCACGGTGGCCGACTCCGCCCAGTACTTCGTGGGCAGCTGGGACGGCACCACCTTCACCCCCAACGAGATCCCCCACTACAGCGGTGAGGAGGGCACGACCCTGGCCGACTTCGAGAACGGCTACGCCGGCTGGAAGGCCGACGGCGCCGCCTTCGGCTCGGGCCCGGCCACCGGGGACCTGCCCGGCCACCAGGGCAAGGCCTACGTGGACTCCTTCGGCAGCGGCGACGCCGACACCGGCACACTGACCTCGGATGAGTTCACGATCTCCTCGTCCTACATCAACCTGCGCACCGCCGGTGGCAAGCACCCCTACAACCCGCAGGCCACCGGCGACAACGGCGGCGGCAGGCTCCTGGCCGGCTTCGACGGCTCCTGGGAGGGCTGGACCGTGGAGGGCAGTGTTTTCGGGGCCACGCCCCCTCAGGGCGCCACCCCCGGCCAGCAGCCGCTGGTCAACCACTCCAGCGCAGGGCTGCTCAACACCTATCTCGACGCCGCCACCGGGCAGGGCTCGGATGCCACTACCGGCACCGCGACCTCACCGACCTTCACCATCGACTCCCCGTACCTCAACCTCCTCATGGGCGGCGGCAACAACCCGCGCCCCGAGGGCGGCGCCGACGGGGGCTCCGGGGTGAGCGTCGTCGAGTTGATCGTCGACGGCAAGGTGGTGCGCTCGGCCACCGGCCGCAACCTGGAGGAGCTCAACTGGCAGAGCTGGGACGTCAGCGACCTCAAGGGCAAGTCCGCCCAGATCGTCGTGACCGACACGGCCACCGGCCCCTGGGGACACATCCTCCTGGACGAGGTGCGCGCCTCGGACAAGAAGGCCTCCCCCATCGCGGACAACACCTCCGTCAACCTCGTCGTGGACGGCAAAGTCGTCGCCTCCGCCACCGGCAACAACTCCGGGACCCTGGAGTGGACGAGCATGAACGTGGCGGCCTACAAGGGCCGCAAGGCCCGCCTCGTCATCGAGGACCACAACGGCAACGCCGAGGACTGGGGCCACCTCATGGTCGACCAGATCCTCCAGTCGGACACGAAGGCCTTCTCCGGAGCCGACGTCGTCCCGCGCCTGGACTACGGCAAGGACTACTACGCCGCCGTCACCTGGGACAACGTCCCCAACGGCAAGCGCTACCAGGTGGGCTGGATGAGCAACTGGGCCTACGTGCGCGACCTGCCCACCACCACCTGGCGCACCGCCATGTCGACGGTGCGCGAGATGGGACTGACCCGGGTGGACGGCACGCTGCGCCTGACCGCTCGGCCCGTCACCGCGCTGGAGTCCCTGCGCACCGGCCAGGAGCTCACCCGGAAGGACACCGACATCCCGGTGGGCGAGACCTCTCTGGGCAAGGCCGCTCAGGGCACCTCTCTGGACATCAGCATGGACCTGAGCCCCGGCGCCTCCTCCTTCGCCGGTCTCAAGGTGCTCGACAACGGCGAGCAGTACACGCTCATCGGCTACGACTCCAAGGCCAAGCAGCTCGTCGTGGACCGCACCCACTCCGGGGTCACCGACTTCTCCCCGAAGTTCCCAGCCCGGTCCACCGCACCCCTGTCACCGGACAGCAAGGGACAGGTCCACCTGCGCATCGTCGTTGATGCGCACTCCGTGGAGGTCTTCGCGGCCGACGGCACTCCCGTCATCACCCAGACCGTCTACCCCGAACAAGACGCCACGGGGGTCTCGCTCTACGCCGAGGGCGGCCCGGCTCATCTGGGTTCCCTGAGCCTGTGGCACCTGGGTTCCGTTCAGGACGCCGGCGCCCCGGCCGAGGGCCCCGACTCCCCCGGGGCCGGCAAGCCCGCCGTCCAGGGGCCGGCCCGTGGCCAGGCGAAGGCGGCATCGGCGTCGGCGAGCCCCACCGCCGCTGCGGCCGGTAAGAGTGTCTCCGCCCGCTTCCCGCTGGCCCGCACCGGCACCTCCCTGACCCTGGGCGCCCTGGGGGCGGCCGCCGCCGCGACCGGCGCCTACACGCTGCGCCTGCGCCGTCGGCACTCCTGAGCGGCAGAGCCTCCCTCACGGCCGGGGACATACCCCTGCGGCCGGGGACGTTCGACGCCGTCGGGGACCGGAATCCTGTCCCCGACGGCGCAGCATGTCCCCGCCAGGAAGGTTGCGCACCCGTACGCGTACAATGTCCCCGGCCGCAGAGACGGCGCGATGCGCTGTCAGGCCGAGGAACGACGGATGATCCTGCCCGGCAGGAGCGTCTCAGCAGGTACCTCCTCGCCCTCCATGAGGGCCAGCAGGTGGGAGACGGCCACCTGCCCCATCTCCTCGAAGGGCAGCGCGACCGTCGTCAGGGCTGGATGAACCTGGTCGGCGATGAGCTCCTGGTCGTCAATCCCGATGACGGCCACGTCCTCACGCACCCTCAGCCCCTGTTCACGGATCGCGGCATAGGCGCCCATCGCCATGCAGTCGTTGCCGCACACAAGCCCGGTCAGCCAGGGATGGTCCGTCAGGAGGCGGGAGGTGGCCGCATACCCGTCTCGGGCGGTGCCGTGGCCGACAGCCACGTGCACGGTGCTCCAGGGGATGCCGGCCTGCTCCAGGTAGGTCCGGCAGCCGACGCGCCGCCCCGGAGCGGCCTCACCGTCGTTGGGGTCGAGCTCGATGACACCGATGTCGCGGTGATGGCCCTCCAAGAGCGCCTGCGCAGCCAGGCGCCCCATCTGCTCCTCGTCAGGACGCACGCAGGGAAGACCGGAGACCGGGTCGACGCAGTGGACCAGGACAGTGGGGATCTCGCGGGCCTGCGCCGGCATGCGAACCCGGCAGTTCCAGCCGGTGGCATAGATGATCCCCTCGACCCGGGACTTCAGCAGCGTCTCGAAGGCCTCACCATCCACGGTGGCCTCCGTCGAGGTCGGCACGATGAACAGGGTGTAGCCGGCGGCCCGGACGGTGTCCTGGATCCCACGGATCGTGGCGGCCGCGAAGGGACTGGTGACGATCTCGGAGACCAGGCCGATGAGGGAGGTTCGGTGCGAGGCCAGGGCCCGCGCCCCGCCGTGTGGGCGGTACCCGAGCTCGGCAGCCACCTGCTTGACGCGCTCACGGGTCTGCGATGGGATACGAGCCCCATCGCGGTTGTTGAGCACGAAGGACACCGTGGTGCGCGAGACGCCGGCCGCCTTGGCCACGTCCGCCATCGTGGTCCTGTAGGTGTCGCCCACCCGCTCTCCTTCCGGCCCCTCCGGCTGCACCGCCACCTGCACACCCCGTAGGGTTCCGGCACGTGCACCACCAGGCGTCCTGACGGCAGTCTGCCAGGACGACGACGCAGCGCATAGCCCTGAGCGCCGGCAGGCGGGTCATGAGGCAGCACGCCCGGCCCCTGTGCGCCACGACACCCTCCGACTAGGCTATTTCTCATGACACCATCCCCGGCTCCCAACTTCACGGTGCGCGCTGTCCTGTGGGACATGGACGGCACCCTCATGGACTCCCAGCCCTTCTGGGACGAGGCCTTCATCCACCACTGCCAGGCCCTGGGCGGCGACCCGCGCCCCGAGCTCGTCGCCCAGATGACGGGAGCCTCGATCCGTCAGGCCCGTGAGCTCATTGCCGCCACCGGCGCCACCCGCTCCTGGGACGACCCTGCCACGCAGGAGGTCTTCGAAGCGATCGCGCACGACGTCGAGGCCTCCGTGAGCGCCGCCCCTCCCCTGCTGCCCGGAGCACTGCGAATCACCTCGGCGCTGTCCGAGGTGGGGCTGGCCCAGGGGATCGTCTCAGCCTCACCGCGCCGGATCGTCGAGAAGGTGGCCTCCGCACTCGGCGACGTCTTCGCCGTCCTGGTCACCGGTGACGACGGCGTCGGTGCCAAACCAGATCCACTGCCCTACGCCACCGCGGTCGAGCGTCTCGACCTGCGCCCCCAGGACTGCGTCGTCGTCGAGGACTCCCCCACGGGGGCGGCCTCGGCCCGGGGCAACGGGATCCACGTGGTGCAGATCGGGACGACCAAGCACTTCCCGGCCGACCCCGGCCTCGTCGTCGTCCCGGACCTGGCCTCGATCACCCCGCATCTGCTGCTGTGGGCGGACCGCTGAATCAGGTCGGAATCAAGCGGGCCCCACTCACCACCAGCACCCGAGGACAGGACCGGCTCGGGAACACGAGGTTCCCGAGCCGGATGGGATGGATAGGGATTCTGATGAGGATTCGTGGAGGCGCCGAGCCCAGGGCGACGCAGCGCCTCTGACCGTCAGGCGGCCTTGGGGCGCTGAGGGGTCTCCGGGGTCTCCTGGACCTCCCACTGGCTTCGCAGGCAGTCGGCGTAGAGGCGGATCTCCGCCACCAGGTCGGTGGACAGGGACTCCGCAGCGGCCGTCCCGGGCGTCGTCGAGCACAGCCACTGCAGCTGGAGGCCATCGATGAGGGCGACCAGGCTGCGCGCCACGAGGCGCGAGGGCATCTTCGGGTCCACGAGCCCGGCAGTCTTGCCGGCCTCGAAGCTGGACTCGAAGCGCTCGACGGCGCTGTTGAGGTGGTTGGCCATCCACCGGTGCGCGGGGTGCTCGGCATCGAGGACCGAGACCGCCGTCGCGGTGTAGATCGCCGTGAGGTCCCGGTGGGCGACGTTGCGCTCGAGCAGCTCGATGTAGCGCTCCAGCAGAGCCCAGGGGTTGCCGTCCAGGTCGGAGGCACCCGCGACGTCGAGGGTGTCCAGGTTGCCGATGGTGTCGACGGGAGCCTCAACGGTGTCGCCCTCGCCGGCCGGGGACTCCACGAGAATACTCAGGGCGTCCTCGCGGTCGCGGCGCTCCAGCACCTTGCAGAAGAGCTCGTCCTTGGAGGAGAAGTGGTGCAGGAGTCCGGCCTTGGAAATGTCTGCCGCGTTGGCGATGTCGGCCAGGGAGGTGCCGGCATACCCGTGCTCTCCGAAGAGAACCACGGCTTCATTGAGGATGCGTGCTCGCTTGTCCTCGCTGCCCGCTCGGGGGCGCCCGGGTCCGCGCCGCCTAGCCGGGGCAGCTTGGGGCGAAGTCGGGGTACTGACAGTGTTCATGGCCGCATCATGGCACCTTCCAGTAAGGGAATTGCAAGGCAGAAAGGCCCTCATCGGAATAATCCGCTCAAGTGTGACCTCCACGTGCCCTCCCCGTGACGTGAGTGACGACTTGGTCTCGGTTTTCACACAATTAACCGGCTCCTACCAGCACAGAGTTCCCCGACCACGCGGTCTGTTGGGGCTGCTGGGATTGCTGGCCGCCACGACCTCCCGTCGCCACCCAGGCTCTTTTGTGATTTCATCCAGGTTCGCAGTGCAGCACCCCGATGGTCACAGTTGCATAACACTTGTGAGATTCTTGTTTCCGGTTCAAATACATTCCGCGAACCTCTCCAACGACGAGCAGATCCACCCCGCTCTGATCTCCTTCTCGCCCACCGTCACCCGGCGGCGCGGCCGGAGGCACCGAGAAGCCCGCTGGACGCCGACCATGAGGCCTGCCGGCGCCTCGACGCCGCGTGTGACCTTGGGCGCGCAGGGGTGCCTCCCGGCGGGTTGGTCGGGCGTGCGCCCCTACGATGGTCGTATGCGTCCCTCGACCCCGCAGCCGCCGCGGCGCCCCTCCCGCCCCGGCCGCGCCTCGTCGTCGGCATCTGGACGCCGTCGAACGTCCGCCGGTCATCGACGCAGCCCTGAGGGCCGCCCTTCCTCGCAGAGCCCTGCGTCGGACGCACCCGATCCCGCCAGCCGGCGAGCCCTCACCATCGCCCGCCGGGAGCGACGTCGGCGTCGCGCCCGCAACCGGCTCCTGTACGGCACGACCTTCGTCGTGGCGCTGGCCCTGATCGTCGTCGGACTGCGGGTCTGGGGGCTCCACCCCGGTTTCGCCCTGCCGCTGGGCTCCTCCGCACGCCAGTCCTCAACCCCGGCCAAGGCCACGGCCCAGTCCTCCGCTCGGGCGTCTGCCACCCGCGCGGCCTCGGCCACCCCCTCTGCCTCACCGACGCCGTCGGCCTCGGCGCTGCCGTCCCCGCAGCTGGACTCCGAGGGCTTCGCGCACTCCGGCGTCGTCGGCAACGGCAGCTGGACCATCGCACCGGCCGTGCCCGTCTCCCGGCCCGCGGCCGCCACTGTCTACCGCTACGTGCTGCGGGTCGAGGGCGGCACGCATGTCGACGCCGCGACGGCGGCCCCCATCGTGGAGCGCATCCTCAATGACGAGCGCGGCTGGCCCACCGCGCAGAACACCTCCTTCCAGCCGGTGGCCGACCCCGCGAGCGCGGACTTCACCTTCAACATCGCTACGCCGCCCAGCGCCGACGCCCTGTGCTCACCACTGGACACCGGCGGCATGTGGAGCTGCCGCAACGGGGACAACGTGGTCATCAACTCTGACCGGTGGAACTGGGGCGCCGTGACCTACCCCGACGTCGACTCCTACCGCACCTACGTCACCAACCACGAGGTGGGCCACTTCCTCGGCCACGAGCACGAGTTCTGCGCCGGGGCCGGCCTCAAGGCCCCGCTCATGGCTCAGCAGAGCCACGACCTGGCCGGAGGCTGCGTGTACAACGCCTGGCCCACCCAGGACAACCAACCCGGCTGAGGCGCGCGACGCCGCCGGCAGCGTGAACCGGCAGCACGAAGGGGGCGGGCCCACCACTCAGGCGGGCCCGCCCCCTCATCATTGGCCTGTCACAGCCTGCACTTCAGGCTGCTGCCGGCTCGGTCGGGTTCCGGGATCAGGCCGGCGACGCCGCCGAGGAGGCCGACGGCAGGTGCGCCTCGCCCTCGGCCCGCAGCGTGAGCCCCTCGGAGCCGTCAACCTTGTCGACGACGACCTTCTGCCCGTCGAGGACCTCCCCGGCCAGCAGCATGCGGGCCAGGCGGTCGCCGATCTCGCGCTGGACGAGGCGGCGCAGCGGCCGGGCCCCGTAGGCGGGGTCGTAGCCCTCGTCGGCCAGCCAGCTGCGGGCGGCGTCGGTGACCTCCAGGTTCAGGCGCCGGTCCGTCAGGCGCTTGGCGATGCGCGCCAGCTGGATCTCGACGATCTCACCCAGCTCCTCCTTGGAGAGGGCCTCGAAGATGATGATGTCGTCGAGGCGGTTGAGGAACTCCGGCTTGAAGGAGGCCTGAACCACGCTCATGACCTCGTTGCGCTTCTCCTCGGGGCTGGTGAGCGGGTCGGTGAGGAACTGGCTGCCCAGGTTCGAGGTGAGCACGAGGATGACGTTGCGGAAGTCGACCGTGCGCCCCTGGCCGTCGGTGAGGCGGCCGTCGTCGAGCACCTGCAGGAGGATGTCGAAGACCTCGGGGTGGGCCTTCTCGACCTCGTCGAGCAGGACCACGGAGTAGGGCCGACGCCGCACGGCCTCGGTGAGCTGGCCGCCCTCCTCGTAGCCGACGTACCCGGGAGGGGCACCCACGAGGCGCGCCACGGAGTGCTTCTCGGAGTACTCGGACATGTCGATGCGCACGATGGCGCGCTCGTCGTCGAAGAGGAACTCGGCCAGGGCCTTGGCCAGCTCGGTCTTGCCCACGCCCGTGGGGCCCAGGAAGAGGAAGGAGCCGGTGGGGCGGTCGGGGTCGGAGATGCCGGCCCGCGAGCGGCGCACCGCGTCGGCCACTGCGGCCACGGCGGCCTTCTGCCCGATGAGGCGCTCGCCGATGACGTCCTCCATGGTCAGGAGCTTCTCGGTCTCCCCCTGGAGGAGCTTGCCCACGGGGATGCCGGTCCAGGAACCCACGACCTCGGCGATCTCGGGGGCGCCGACCTGCTCGGCGATCATCGGCTCACCGGCGGTCTGCTCGGCGGCGTCGTCGGCGGCCTCGGCCTCGCGGATCTGGCGCTCCAGGGCGGGCATGTCGCCGTAGCGCAGGCGGCCGGCCTCCTCGAAGTTGCCCTCGCGCTCGGCCAGGTCGGCACGGGTGCGCATCTCGTCCAGGGCGGCGCGCAGCTCACCGACCTTGTTGTGGCCGGCCTTCTCGGCCTCCCAGCGGGCGTTGAGCGAGGCCAGCTCCTCGGAGGCGTCGGCCAGCTCGGCGCGCAGGCGCTCCAGGCGGTCGACGTCAGCCGGGTCGGCCTTGGAGACGTCCTCGATGGACTCGTCCAGGTAGGCCTCCTCCATGCGCATGCGGTCCACGCGGCGGCGCAGCTCGTCGATCTCGACGGGGCTGGAGTCGAGCTCCATGCGCAGCCGGGAGGCGGCCTCGTCGACCAGGTCGATGGCCTTGTCGGGCAGCTGGCGACCGGTGATGTAGCGGTCGGAGAGGGTCGCGGCCGCCACGAGGGCTCCGTCGGAGATGGTCACCTGGTGGTGGGCCTCGTACTTGGGGGCGATCCCGCGCAGGATGGCCACGGTGTCCTCGACACTGGGCTCACCGACGAAGACCTGCTGGAAGCGGCGCTCCAGGGCAGGGTCCTTCTCGATGTTCTCGCGGTACTCGTCCAGGGTGGTGGCGCCCACCATGCGCAGCTCGCCGCGGGCCAGCATGGGCTTGAGCATGTTGCCGGCGTCCATGGCGCCCTCGGAGCCGCCGCCGGCGCCGACGACGGTGTGCAGCTCGTCGATGAAGGTGATGACCTCGCCGTCGGAGTCCTTGATCTCCTTCAGGACCGCCTTGAGGCGCTCCTCGAACTCACCGCGGTACTTGGCGCCGGCCACCATCCCGGACAGGTCCAGGGAGATGAGGCGCTTGTCGCGCAGGGACTCGGGGACGTCGCCGGCGACAATGCGCTGGGCCAGGCCCTCGACGACGGCGGTCTTGCCCACGCCGGGCTCACCGATGAGGACGGGGTTGTTCTTGGTGCGCCGGGACAGGACCTGCACGACGCGGCGGATCTCGGCGTCGCGGCCGATGACCGGGTCGAGGCGGCCCTCGCGGGCGGCCTCAGTGAGGTCGGTGCCGTACTTCTCGAGGGTCTTGTAGGTGCCCTCGGGGTTGGCGGAGGTGACGCGGGAGGAGCCGCGGACCTGGGGCAGGGCCTCGATGAGGGCCTCCGGGGTGGCGCCGGCGTCGGCCAGGATGCGGGCCACGGTGGGGGCGGAACCGGAGGTGTCGCCCTTGGCCAGGCCGATGAGCAGGTGCTCGGTGGAGATGTACTCGTCAGACAGCTCCTTGGCGACCGTCGAGGCGGCCTCCAGGGCGGCCAGCAGGGAGCGCGAGGGCTGAGGCTGGGTCATGGAGGAGCCCGAGGAGGCGGGCAGCTGGGTGAGGATGCGGCGCGCGGAGGCGCCGACGGCCTGGCGGGCCGCCGCGTCGGGGCAGACCGCGGCCAGGAGTCCGGCGGCGACGCCGTCGGGCTGAGAGAGGAGCTCAACGAGCAGGTGAGCGGGCTCGATCTGGGGGTTGCCGGCCGCTGCGGCAGCCTGCATCGCGCCGGAGATCGCCTCCTGCGACTTGGTGGTGTAGTTGGTGTCCATGCGGATCTCCTTCAAGAGGTAGTGACGTGTTGCGTCTTCTGGTCACCACAACCTTCGCAGAGTTGAGTCTATTCCACTCAACTTCTGGGGCCGGCAGTGACGTGGGCTACTCCTTGGGGTGCTGCCGGTGATATTCCGCCGGTCATCGCGCCAACCCGCAACATGCCAACCAACCGCTTGAAACACCATTGTTCCATGACACCGCTATGGTCGCGTCACGACCCCGTCCTCACCCCGGAGACATCATGAGAACCACGCGCGCCATCCTGGCTCTGGCCACCACTCTCATCCTGGCGGGCTGCTCGCAGACCAGCCCCTCGTCGGCGGGCTCGGCCGCAGCGACAGCGACCGGCTCGGGCCCCGCGGCCGCGGCGACGTCGTCGAGCGGGGGCGGCGCGAGCGCCTCCGGCAGCGCCTCCCCCTCCATCCCGGCGGGGCACCAGGCGGTCACCGCACCGACCTCCGGCCTCACCTTCGCGATCCCCGAGGACTGGGAGGACCTCAACGCCCTTCCCGAGGCCCAGAAGGCGCTGCTCGCCCGGGCTCAGGGCGTGGATCCGTCCACTCTCACCCAGCGCCTGAGCAGCACCGACGCCTTCTACGGCCGGTTCTCGCAGAGCGGTGGCCTGTCCTTCAACAGCGTCGCGGTCGCCAAGGAGGCCGAGACCTCCTCCACGCCCCCGTCCCAGGCGAGCCTGGATGAGATCATCACTCGGCAGGGAGGCACGCCGACTGGCTACTCCACCAAGCCATCCACCTACGGGCAGGCCGCCGTCGACACCTCCACCGCGCAGGTTCAGGGCACCCAGACGGCCGGTGCAGTCATCGCCGTTCCGACGTCGTCGGGCACCTACGTGCGCATCGCCGTAACGGCCGGCAGTGCTGAGGAGGTCGGCACCATCGTGTCCACCATCCTCTCAACGGCCCACTGACGGGCAGAGGCGACAGCGGGCCTGTCACAGCCCAGTGGCGCGAGCCCTCCTTCAGTCCACGATGGGGAAGCATCCCCATCGTGCGTTCCCACCAGAACGTGATGCCCTAGGGATCACACTCGCACTCACACACTGGAGCATCATGAAACCCGTACGCACCGCTGCGACCCTGCTGGCCGGCCTCGCCCTGACAGCCGCCCCCGTTCTGACCGCCTGCTCTCAGAGCACTGAGGGCTCCGACTCCTCCAAGTCAGCCGCCTCCGACAGCTCCGCAGAATCAGACAAGGGCGACAACAAGGACAGCAAGAAGGACGCCGAGGCGGACAAGACCGACAAGGGTGACGACAAGGCCTCCGCCAGCGCCAGCGCCACGCAGAGCGACCTGCCCAAGGCGACACCCGCGGGGTACCAGGAGGTCACCGCCCCCACCGTCGGCATCACCTTCGCGGTGCCCGAGGGCTGGCAGGCCACCCCCCTGGACGCTACATCCGACGTCTACTACAAGGCCCCCGACGACGGCTTCACTCCTTACCTCGGCAACGCCAACGTCTCCAAGACCACCATTCCCGCCACCAAGCCCTTGACCGAGGCCGAGCTGAGCCCGGCCCTCACCTCGATCCCCGGTGCGACCTCGACCGGCTACTCCACCGAGCAGACCGCCAATGGCGAGGCGGCCGTGCTCAACTACACCGCGAACATCGGGGGCCAGACGATCAACGGCGCCCTCATCGCAACCCCCACCAAGGAGAAGGGGAAGTACGCCATCATCTCCGTCAATGCCGGTTCCAGCGGTCAGTCCATCGATGAGCTGAAGACAACCATCCTCGAGACGATCCACTGAGCACC
>ERZ773044.423-NODE-423-length-19202-cov-53.2994_pt1 | contig 19202 bp, 8 predicted proteins | sample MGYA00511897_ERZ773044 | MGnify/ENA primary metagenome ERZ773044 (study PRJEB29015, sample SAMEA2738116) | human oral metagenome | biome: human oral; feature: human-associated habitat; material: saliva | place: China | collected 2170 ...
AGCTACCGTCCGCAAGAATTGTATATACTGCGATAGAATCATGACCACGGTTAGAAGCGTAGAGGTATTTACCGTCCTTAGAGAGACGAATAGCTGCAGTAGCATTAAAACCTTCATAACCGTCTGGTAGAGTTGAAATGACCTGCATGCGTTCAAATTCGCCAACACCATCGTAGATTAGAACCTCGATAGTGCTATTGAGTTCACAAATGAGATAAGCGATTTTATAGTGGTTATGGAAAATGATGTGACGCGAACCTGCTCCTGGCTGGCTGTGATAGGTATAGAGCTTAGATAATTTTCCTTTTTGATCAAGGTCATAGGTGATGACTTGATCAGTTCCCAAGTTGCAAGTCACTAGATAGTGGTCAGGTGTTAAATCTGTATAGTGAACATGGGGGGAAGCTTGATTTTCGTGTGGACCTTGGCCACTATGTTGATCCACATCACTAAGTAGAAGACTACCATCTTCCTGACGTTTATAAACAAGAACCTGTCCCTTGTGGTAGTTGGCTGCGTACACCAAATTACGCTTTTCATCAACGGCAACATAACAGTGAGGAGCTCCTTCTTGCACGACATGATTTAATAAGGTCCCGTCAGTTTGATAGGCTGCAATCCCCCCCTTGTCGTCTTGACTACCAACAGTATATAAATGTTGGTGCTGGTCAAAGGCAAGGTAGGTTGGACTTGGCTCAGCTGCAAAAAGTTCTAGATTTGAAAGTTGACCAGTTTCTGTATCAAAGTCTGCTTTGTAAATCCCTTGGGAAGTACGACGTGTATAAGTTCCAAAATAAACAGTTTTTTTCATAACTTTACCTCTATAATAAAGATATGACTATTATATCACAAAAATTGTAGTTGGAGGAATTCTATAACACAAAGATAAATATAATAAAATATTAAATTTTACTTGATTTTGTATTGATTTCCTTTTGAAAAGTGCTATAATAATCCTATACAAATTGCAAAGGATTTTTTTATGAAAAAACGTGTTTTCTTAGCAACAGGAGTTGCTGTACTCTCGGCAGCTGTCCTAGCAGCTTGTTCATCTGGTAATGGGAATAAGGAAGCAACTAAACCAGTTACTTATGCCTATGTATTTTCATCAGATCCTGCGACTCTGGATTATACAGTTTCTGGGCAAAAGTCTACAAAACAGATTACTGGTAATGTCATTGATGGACTACTGGAAAATGATCAATACGGGAATCTAGTACCATCAGTTGCAGAAGATTGGACTGTTTCCAAAGATGGTTTGACCTATACCTATAAAATTCGTAAGGGTATCAAGTGGTATACCAATGAAGGCGAAGAATATGGAGAAGTTAAGGCTCAGGATTTTGTGACTGGTCTAAAACACGCAGCTGACAAGAAATCAGAAGGACTTTATCTTGTACAGGATTCTATTAAAGGATTAGATGACTATGTAAATGGGAAAACAACGGATTTTTCAACTGTTGGTGTAAAAGCAACAGATGATTATACTGTAGTCTATACTTTAAATCATCCAGAATCTTTCTGGAATTCGAAAACAACAATAGGAGTTCTTGCTCCTGTTAGCGAAGACTTTTTAGCTTCTAAAGGAGATGACTTTGGTAAGGCGACTGATGTAACGAGCATTCTATACAATGGACCTTATCTCCTCAAAGGTCTTACATCTAAATCTTCTATTGAAATGACTAAAAACCAAAACTATTGGGATAAACAAAATGTCTTTATTGATGATATTAAGTTGTCTTACTTTGATGGTCAGGATGCAGACTCTCTAGGACGTGGTTTTGATGAAGGAAATTATCCTGCAGCACCTCTCTTTAAAAACTCTGCTAATTATGAACGCCTAAAAGAAAAATATAAAGATAACATTATTTATAGTCAACAACAAGGAACTACTTTCTATATTTCGACGAATATTGACCGTGTTGCCTACAATCACACTGCTAAAACAAGTGATGCAGAAAAATCATCTACTAAGAAGGCTTTGCTGAACAAAGATTTCCGTCAAGCCTTGGCTTTTGCTGCAGATCGTAAAGCAGGAATCTCTCAAGTATTTGGGGACGAAGTAGCACCGCGTAAATTACGTACAAGTTTAATCCCACCAACATTTGTACAAGTAGGAGAGCAGTCATTTGGGCAAGTAGCTAAGACAGAATTGGATAAGTTAGATGGTGTATGGAAAGATGTCAGTCTTGATGATGCCCAGGATTCACTTCATAATGTAGATAAGGCCAAGACTAAATTTGAAGCTGCCAAGAAAGCTCTTCAGGCTGATGGAGTACAATTCCCTATTCATTTAGATATTCCAGTATCTTCTACTCGTCCAGAGTTTGTGCGTCAAGCTCAATCTTATAAACAATCCGTCGAGGAAGCTATTGGAGCAGACAATGTTGTAGTTGATATTCAACAAGTTTCTGACGATGAATTGGCAAGTATGACAATTCTAGCTACTTCTAATACTAATACTGACTGGGATATTAATGCAAATAGTGGATGGGGACCTGATTACGCAGATCCGTCAACTTATCTAGATATATTTGATCCAACATCTGGACCAAATCTTCTTGGTTCCTTAGGTGTAGTACCAGGTAAAGACAGTTCAGCAATCAAAGCGGTTGGGTTAGATAAGTTTAAAGAGTTAATTACTGATGCAAATAGTGAGAAAACAAATCTTGAAAAACGATATGCCAAATATGCCAAAGCTCAAGCTTGGTTAACAGACAGTGCCTTGGTTATTCCTGTACACTCAGACGGTGCCCAAATGCTAGTAACGAAGAAAGTTCTAGGTACTGGTGCCGGTGGCTGGGTAGGTGATAAGACCAGTGAACATAGCTATAAATATCTTAAACTCCAAGATAAGATTGTCACTACTAAAGAAATGGATGAGTTCCGTAAGAAATTTGCTGATGAAAAAGCCAAATCTAACGCTGATTATCAAAAGAACTTAGACCGTCATATTCAAGACTAATCGAATCTCCTCTTTTGAGGAGATTTTTTATGTAGTGGTCTCCATGTAAGCACTTTAAAAAAGAGTTATTTTGATTTAAAAATGGTATAATGGGAGAACAATAGAAAGGAAGTATTTATGGAGCAAAAAGAGAAACATTTTAGCCTGTCTTGGTTTTTCAAGTGGTTTTTAGATAACAAGGCAATTACGGTATTCTTAGTAACTTTGTTATTGGGACTGAATCTTTTTATTTTAAGCAAGATTAGTTTTCTATTTTCACCTGTTTTAGACTTTTTGGCAGTCGTGATGCTGCCAGTCATTCTATCTGGTTTGCTATATTATTTATTAAATCCTATTGTAGATTGGATGGAAAAACGCAAAATCAATCGTGTTATCGCAATCAGTATTGTCTTTGTCATCATCGCTCTCTTTATCATTTGGGGATTGGCAGTAGCTATTCCAAATCTGCAACGTCAAGTTTTAACCTTTGCAAGAAATGTACCAATCTATCTCGAAGATGCTGATAGGGTTATTGATGATTTGGTCACCAAGCGTTTGCCAGATGATTTTAGACCTCAGTTAGAGCAAGTTTTGACAAACTTCTCAAGTCAGGCTACAGTTTGGGCAAGTAAGGTTTCTTCTCAGGCAGTCAACTGGGTAAGTGCCTTTATTAGCGGTGCTTCTCAAGTGATTGTTGCCTTGATTATCGTTCCTTTCATGCTCTTTTATCTTTTACGTGATGGAAAAGGCCTACGTCACTATTTGACCCAATTCATGCCAGCGAAATTGAAAGAACCTGTTGGACAAGTTCTATCAGATGTGAATCAGCAGTTGTCTAACTATGTTAGAGGGCAAGTAACAGTGGCTATTATTGTAGCGGTAATGTTTATGATTTTCTTCAAGATTATTGGTCTACGATATGCAGTTACGTTGGGGGTTACTGCTGGTATTTTAAATCTGGTTCCTTATTTGGGCAGCTTCTTAGCCATGCTTCCTGCCCTAGTATTGGGCTTGATTGCTGGGCCAGTCATGCTTTTGAAAGTAGTGATTGTCTTTATCGTAGAACAAACTATTGAAGGCCGTTTTGTCTCTCCCTTGATTTTGGGAAGTCAATTAAACATCCATCCCATTAATGTTCTCTTTGTCTTGTTAACTTCAGGATCCATGTTTGGCATCTGGGGAGTCTTGCTCGGTATTCCGGTTTATGCCTCTGCTAAAGTTGTCATTTCAGCAATTTTTGAATGGTATAAGGTAGTCAGTGGTCTATATGAACTAGAGGGAGAGGAAATCAAGAGTGAACAATAGTCAACAGATGTTACAGGCTTTGGAAGAGCAAGATTTAGCCAAGGCTGAGCATTATTTCGCTAAAGCTTTAGAAAATGATCCAAGTGACCTCCTGTATGAGTTGGCAACTTATCTTGAAGGGATTGGTTTTTATCCTCAGGCCAAGGACATTTACCTGAAAATCGTAGAGGATTTTCCAGAGGTTCATCTTAATCTAGCAGCTATTGCTAGCGAGGATGGTCAATTCGAGGAAGCCTTTGCCTATCTAGAGGAAATTCAAGCTGACAGTGACTGGTATGTTTCGGCTTTGGCCTTGAAGGCAGACCTTTACCAGATGGAAGGTTTGACTGATGTGGCGCGTGAGAAATTGCTGGAGGCTTTGACCTATTCAGAGGATCCTCTCTTGATATTGGGTTTGGCAGAGTTGGATAGCGAGTTGGGAAATTACCAGGAGGCTATTCAAGGCTATGCTCAGTTAGATAATCGTACAATTTATGAGCAAACAGGCATTTCTACCTATCAACGGATTGGCTTTGCCTATGCCCAGTTAGGGAAATTTGAAACAGCTACAGAGTTTTTAGAAAAAGCCCTGGAGTTAGAATACGATGACCTAACAGCTTTTGAGTTGGCCAGTCTTTACTTTGATCAAGAAGAATACCAAAAGGCCGTCCTCTACTTTAAGCAGCTTGATACCATTTCTCCTGACTTTGAAGGCTATGAGTATGGCTATAGTCAGGCCTTGCATAAGGAACATCAAGTTCAAGAAGCCCTTCGTATCGCTAAGCAAGGCTTGGAGAAAAATCCCTTTGAAACTCGCCTCTTGCTAGCTGCTTCACAATTTTCTTATGAATTACATGATGCTAGTGGTGCAGAAAACTACCTCCTTACTGCTAAAGCAGACGCTGAGGATACAGAAGAAATTTTACTCCGTTTAGCAACTATTTATCTAGAACAGGAACGTTATGAGGACATTCTAGACTTACAAAGTGATGAGCCAGAAAATCTTTTGACCAAGTGGATGATTGCTCGTTCCTATCAAGAGATGGACGATTTGGATACTGCCTACGAGCATTACCAAGGGTTGGTAGGAGATTTGAAGGATAATCCAGAGTTTCTGGAACACTATATCTATCTCTTGCGTGAATTAGGTTACTTTGAGGAAGCAAAAGTCAATGCTCAAACTTACTTAAAACTAGTTCCAGATGATGTGCAAATGCAAGAACTGTATGAGAGATTGTAAGAATATATTTTTAAAAACTGTATCTAATCATTTTTGATAGATATAGTTTTTCTTTTTTAAAGAGAATTTTTTTACAAAAATAGTTGGTTATGTTGTTTATTTATGCTATAATAGGAACAATTATTTTTAGGAGGTGCAGTATGTCTTATTTGTTTGAGATATTACCGAGTCTATTGAGCGGTGCAAGTATGACTTTGCAGGTTTTTGCACTGGTCTTGATTTTTTCTATTCCCTTGGGCGTTTTGATTGCCTTTGCCTTACAAGTCCATTGGAAGCTCCTCCATTATCTGATTAATATTTATATCTGGATTATGCGGGGCACACCCTTGCTCTTGCAATTGATTTTTATCTATTATGTGCTCCCAAGTATTGGGATTCGTTTGGATCGCCTTCCTGCGGCCATCATTGCTTTTGTTCTCAATTATGCGGCTTACTTTGCTGAAATCTTCCGTGGGGGGATTGATACCATTCCTAAAGGTCAATATGAGGCTGCTAAGGTTTTGAAGTTTAGTCCCTTTGACACAGTTCGCTATATTATCTTGCCCCAAGTGACCAAGATTGTTCTTCCTAGTGTATTTAACGAAGTTATGAGTTTGGTCAAGGATACTTCTTTGGTCTATGCACTTGGAATTTCAGATCTTATCTTGGCTAGTCGAACAGCTGCCAACCGTGATGCTAGCCTAGTTCCTATGTTCTTGGCAGGAGCCATTTACTTAATTTTGATTGGTATTGTGACCATCCTTGCCAAAAAAGTTGAGAAGAAGTACAGTTACTATAGATAGGAGGCTGCCATGTTAGAATTACGAAATATCAATAAAGGTTTTGGTGAAAAGCAAATTTTGTCCAATTTCAGTCTAAAAATTCCTGAAAAGCAAATCCTAGCCATCGTTGGGCCTTCTGGTGGAGGTAAGACAACCCTCTTACGCATGCTTGCAGGTCTTGAAACCATTGATTCAGGGCAAATCTTTTATAATGGAGAATCTTTAGAATTGGATGAACTGGAGAAGCGGAATCTACTGGGATTTGTATTTCAAGATTTTCAACTATTTCCTCATTTATCAGTTTTAGACAATTTGACCTTATCGCCTGTGAAAACCATGGGAATGAAGCAGGATGAGGCTGATAAGAAGGCACGTGGACTTTTGGAACAGTTAGGACTGGCTAGCCATGCAGAAGCCTATCCCTTCTCACTATCTGGTGGGCAAAAGCAGCGTGTGGCCTTGGCGCGTGCTATGATGATTGATCCAGAAATCATTGGTTACGATGAACCAACTTCTGCTCTGGATCCAGAATTGCGCTTGGAAGTGGAAAAACTGATCTTGCAAAATAGGGAATTAGGGATGACGCAGATTGTCGTTACCCACGATTTACAGTTCGCTGAAAATATTGCGGATCAAATTCTCAAGGTTGAGCCCAAGTAGGAGGTGCCGATGACTAATAAGAAAATTGCTTTAGTATTGGTTGCGCTCCTGACTCTCTTTTTAACGGCCTGTACTCAGAAGGCTAGTGATCCAAAGCAGGATAACTGGGATAAGTATCAAGAGCAGGGTACCATTACTATTGGTTTTGATAATACCTTTGTTCCCATGGGTTTTGAAGAAAAGAATGGTCAATATACAGGCTTTGATATTGATTTGGCACAAGCTGTCTCTGAAAAATTAGGCTTTAAGATTCAATTTCAGCCAATCGACTGGGATATGAAGGAGACGGAACTGCAAAATGGAACCATAGATGCCATTTGGAATGGCTATTCTGCCACTGATGAACGCCGAGAAAAGGTTGCTTTTAGCATTCCATATATGGAAAATCAGCAGGTTCTGGTTGCTAAGAAAAGCCAGCATATTCATTCAGTAGAGGATATGAAGGATAAGACCTTGGGAGCCCAAGCCGGTTCCTCTGGTTATTTAGACTTTGAAGCCCAGCCAGATTTACTGAAAAATCGTGTCAAAGACCAGAAGGCCAATCAATACCAGAGTTTTAATGAGGCTTTGATTGATTTGAAAAATGATCGGATTGATGCTTTGTTGATTGACCGAGTCTATGCTAATTACTATCTCCAGTCTGAGGGTATATTAAATGACTACAATGTCTTTTCAGCAGGATTTGAAAGTGAATCCTTTGCGGTCGGAGTTAGACCTGCTGACAAAAGATTACTACAAGCTTTAAACCAAGCCTTTATTGAACTATACCAAGAAGGGAAGTTCCAAGAGATTAGCCATAAATGGTTTGGAGAAGATGTAGCAACTAAAGAAGTAAAAGAAGGAATCTAAATGACGGTTCCTTCTTTTTTCTTCTCATTTATCATACAAATATCGTATATCAATTGACATATTGATCTTTATTAGATAATATAGTAAGTATAGAAGATAACCTATAGCTATATATATTTATAGTTTTAGGCTATTTCTTATACTTAAACAACATATGTCAAATATATATTATATTGGAGGAATCTATTTATGTTTAAATCTAAAGGACGACATGTTCAACAATCGCAAGTAGAGAAATTCACTCGTTACAGTATCCGTAAGGTTAGTTTTGGTGCAGCTAGTGTGGCTGTAGCTACTGGATTGTTTTTCCTTGGTGGAGGAAGAGTTCAAGCGGCAGAACCAGTAATTAATTCAGAACCTACAGAAGTTCAAAATTCTCATAATCTAAATGATAAGTCCTCGGAACCTTCTAAGGAAGTTGCTGGACAAGCACCTGCTACCGATAAAGCAACCGATGGACAAAAAACTAATTCTGTTAAAGACTCTGTTACTGACACACAAGCAAGTGCAGTTGAAACTCCAAATGTAGTGCCAGAAAAAGTTGCTATTAATACTGCATCGTTAGATGATTTAGTTGCTAAAGTTGAAAGCAGACTGAGTCAATTAACTGAAGACAAGAAAACAAAATCAGTCATTGATGATGCTAAAAATTTGGTTCATAAAGCAAAAGAGCTTCTAAACGATGATGAAAAAACACAGGCTAAAGTAGATGCACTTGCTAAACAACTTTCAAGTAGCCTTAGCATTCTAAACAGTATCAAATCAGACACAACTGAAGAAGAAAAAGTAAATAAAAACCAAGATCCAAGAAATGGAAAAGCAATTCCTGGTAAAGGGGAGAGTGGGTTTAGAGAAGCCACAACTGCAAATCCAATTATTCCTGCTAAAGAGGGTCCAACTAATAATAATAAATTAGGATCAGGAAATAACCCAGCTGATGGTGTATTTGAAAGTGCAAAAGATCAATTTGGTGATGTTGACTTTACAAACTCTACAGAAAAAAGTACTAAAGTTGAGAAACAATGGTCAAAAAGTATTTTATCAGATAAGACAGGTAAAGCTACTACACAACTATTAACAGGTGGTATTACATACAACTGGAAAGAAAAAGAAATTTCTAATGAAATAAATGGTTGGAAAATTACAGATGCAAATGGAAATGCAGGCAAAGTAACTGCTATTAAACCAGAAGCAGCAGTTGCAGATGCAGGACGTGAAGCGGAGTATCAAGGGAAGCCAAGTAAGGTCTATGATAATCAAGGAACTATTAAAAGAAACTATAATAATCCTGATAATCCAACAGCAACAAATCCGCTTGGAGTTCATGCTGCAAATCAAAACTATGGAAATGGTGTAAACTATTCAGGAAATGTTGGAACACATAATTTACCTAAAGGATATTACTTAGAATTAGGTAAAAAAGGTACTAAACTTTCTAAAGAATATGCAGTTAATGGAAACTCTAGATTAATGTTAAGTACAATTACTGGTGGTGCATACGGAAATATGGGTACTGCTGGAACAGGTGAACGAATAAAAATCACAATGTACGATGCAGTAACTGGAGAAAAAATTTCTAGTATTAGAGATGACCATACTATAGGTGAAAAATATGAAGCAGAGCATATCTCAGCACCTTCAGGGGATGGAGGAAATGGTGATGGTTGGGCTGAATACCGTGCCATTTATGAAGTTCCTCAATCTACTACAAGAGTACGTGTAGAAATTGAAGCACTAGATGATGGAACAGCAATTAACAATAGTTATTTAGCTGGTACTAATAGCAAAGTTAAAGATGGTTATTTTGTTGGAGCAGTTAACTTAGCCGTAGGTTCAGGAACTGAAATGACTACAAACGTTAAAACGAACGGTAAGGAAGGTAAATTCGGAGAAGATAATCTTTATAAATCAAAACAAAAAGGGGAACTAGAATTTACTGTTAATAGTGTCGGTGGTGTGCGTCATTATGGACTTGCCGAAACAGAAATAGAAGTTCCTGAAGGAGTAGATTTACCAGAAAATATTACAAAGCCAACTGGATGGGTTTGGATTGGGGATACTCCTATAGCTCCACAAAATATTTCATGGGATGCAAGTACTAGAAAATTAAAAATTAAATATCAAACCTCAGGAAATAACGCCGGAGTGAATCCGTATATCGGTATTGGATCTAATAATGGTAAAAATGATGGGGTTCGCAAATTTAGATTGCCATTTACAACAACTGATAATTACAGAGGTACTGCAACCTTTAAAGTGAGAACTTACTTACCAAATGGTTTAAGTGATGGGCAGGATAATCAACTTTTAAATACAGGTGATGTTGCTAATGATGGAAAAGGTGTAGATAAGGAAGGAAATCCAATTCCACAAGGGAAATATAATCCAGTAGTAAATGGGGTTCGAAATACTAACCAGCCTGATTACTACTACAATAAAACGATTTATATCGATACAAAAAGACCAGATACACCAACAGTAGAAGCCGTGCATACAGATAGTATTCGTGGTGAGAAAAAAGATCAAAATCAATCAAAAGAGTTACTTGTCTCTATTCCAACTAAAAATACAGACCTAACGAATGAAGCACGTGAGAAAAAAGATGTTGCTGAAAATGATAAAAATAATGGAGTAGATAGAGCACACACGGCTGGCGCTGAAACAGTAGATAAAGCAGTAGATAAAATCGGTGCAGCTATTGGTGGATTAACTTCAATGAAAGTTACTTTACCAAATAGTAAAACTCCAATTACACTCAACAAAAAAGAAGACGGTTGGTATATTGGTACTACAAAAGTTGAAGAACGTGATGGTAAATTAGTGGTACCAGTTCCAAAAGGAACAGATTTGACGGAAGCGAATGAGACAACAAATCCTGACAAACGTATCAAAGTTACTGTGCTTGATAAAGCAGGTAACGAATCAGATCCAGCTTATGCTAATGTTCTAAATGAAGCTCCAACAGTAGCAGTTGAGAAAAAAGACTTATATGTTTATAAAACCAAAGAAGCTGATAAATGGAACAATGAGAAGGTTTTAGAAAAAGCGAAACCATCAGCAACTGACTTAGAAGATGATCGTGATGGAGTTGATTCTACTAAACCAACAATTGCAGTAAGTGATGCAGGTAACCTAGACACAACTAAAGTTGGAGATTATACTGTAAAAGTTCAATCAACTGATAGCGAAGGTAAGAAATCAACAGAAACAAATGTAACTGTTCATGTATTGGATTTAATCAAAGTAGACCCAACAGTAACAACTGATCCAACAAATCCAAGTACAAAAGCGCCAGTATCTCCAAAAACAGCAGATACACCTGTAAAAGAAGGAGATGAAAATCTTGGTAAATATCCAGCAGGAGTTACTCGTGAGGACTTAGTTAAAGAAGTTACACGTACAATTAAGTATTTGAAAGAAGAAGATGCTGATAAAGCTGATGCAATGGGATTAAAACCTGAAAAAGTACAAAAAGTAACTTACAAACGTACAGCAACCGTTAACCCTGAAACAAAAGAAGTAACGTACTCTGATTGGGAAGTTTACAAAGAAGCTGATAAATTAACAGATGCTACAGCTGACGGAACAAAAGGTAAATTCAATGCTGTTGAATCACCAGTAGTAGAAAATTACTTATTAGTAAATGCGACAGATAAAACAGTAGCTGAAAAAGAAGCGCCAGTTCCTGGAGAAGATGGAACAGTTACTCCAGAAGTTACTAAAGTTCTTTATAAAGAAATTGGTTCATTTGTACCAAACTATCCAGAAGGTAAGAAACCGAATGATGCTCAAGATAAAATTCCTTATCCAAATAACCCGAATGATCCAACAGTTCCAGGAGATTTTAGCACTGTAACAATTCCATATGTTCCAGGCTATACTCCAGTATATAATGGACAAGAATTGACACCGAAAAATCCTAATGATCCAACTCAAGGTTATAAAGTGCCAGATGGATTTACACCAACGGATAAATTCGGAGAATCACCAATTACGTATACACCTTCTACTCAAACAGCTAAAGTTGTCATTGAGAAGAAAGTTGATGGAGCTGCAAATGAAGTGGTTTCTAGCGTTGAGTTAACTGGTAAATCTGGTTCAGAATTACCAGCAAATACAGATATTGACAACAAAATCAAAGAACTTAAGAACCAAGGTTATGAAGTAGAAAGTGATGACTATAATACTCAGGATAATCATCATCCAATTTTTGATGACAAGGAAGATATCAATGCACAAGATGGTACACCAGCACCTTCTCAAACATTCAAAATTGTGGTTAAACCTAGAATTATTGAAGTTCCTTCATCAACACCACATGAAAAAGATAGTCCAGTAGATCCTAATGGTGAAAATCCAGATTTGAAATGGCCAGAGGGATTAGCAGAGTCTGATTTGAACACAACTGCAAAACGTGTGATTTCATATGTGAAGAAAGAATCTGATACAGCTACAGAGGAAAAAGCTAAGGATGATACTGTTCAAACGGTACCATTCACAAGAAAAGCAACCGTTAATCTTGTTACTAAAAAAGTAACTTATACAGATTGGGAAAGTCCAAATAAAACATGGGATAAAGTTGGAGTAGATGTTCTACCAGGGTACATTGCTGATAAGAAAGAAATTCCAGCTAAAGAAGTAGCAACTCCTGCAAAAGATACAAAAGTAATCCCTGACGAAACGGATAAAGTTACTTATACGAAAATTGGAAGCTGGATTCCTGTTGATCCAACCACTGGTAAGGATGGAGATCCAATTCCATTCCCTAACGATCCAAATGATCCAACCAAGACTGGTGAAATTACACAAATTATTCCTCATAAAGATGGATATACTCCAAAAGATGGAAATGGTACACCATTAGAACCAGTAAATCCTGCAAATCCAGAACAAGGTTATAAACCACCAAAAATTACGGATCCAAAAGCAAATATCAAGATTACCTATGACAAAGATGATCAAAAAGCAAAAGTTAAATTCGTTTCTGTAGATCCAAAAACTCAAACAGAAACTGAATTAACCAACCATGCATTGACTTTAACTGGTAAATCAGGTGAAACCATTTCTGAAAGTGATGTACAAACTCATATCGATGTTTTGAAATCAATGGGATATGATATCGTAGACAATCCGTTTGATAAAGACCCAGTATTTGATACGAAGAAAGATACGAATGACAACATCACTCAAGAGTTTACAATTAAAGTTCAACCACGTGTATCAACTGCGAAAACTGTATATGTAGTAGAAGGTGATAAGCCGTCTGCAGAAAAAGTAGGAGGAGCAGTTACACCTGGTAAGGACGGTAAAGTTACCAATCCTGATGTAAGTAGTATTTCTACTGATGGAAAAGCAGGTCAGGAAATTAAAGTTCCAGTAACGGTTACTTATGGGGCAAATCAATTTAAACGGGATGAACCGATTGAAGTGACTGTTAAAGTTCTTCCAAAACCAGCACCAAAAGGCGTGACAGTCTTAAATGGTACATCAAATGAGAAATTAATCGATGCGATTCGCGAAAATGTTAATAAAGCAATTTCTGGACTAACAAATGTTCCTGAAGGGGTAACTCCATTTGTAACAGATGATGCGATTGCTACTCCGAAAACTGATAAAAATGGACAACAAACTCCAGTTACTGTTACGGTTAAATACAGAGATAAGGCTACTGGACAAATCATCGATGATATTTCTGTGAATGTGGATGTTCCGGTAAATGTAGTCGGTTCAACTCCAATCTCTAAAGTTGTATTTGAAGGAGATGAATTGACTGCTAAGAATATCACTGATGCGGTCACTCCAGGTGAAAATGGAACAAAAGGTGAGCCTACAGATTTAGAAAAAGATATTACAGCTAAATCAGGTGTGAAAGAAGTAACTGTTCCAGTAACTTATACGGACCAAAACGGAGAAACTTTAACAGAACCAGTGAAAGTTAAAGTAACAGTTTTACCAAAACCAACACCGAAAGGAATTTTCGTTGCCAAAGATAGCGATAAAGAAAAAGCAAAAGAAAAAGCTCTTGCCAAAGCTAAAGAAGCTATTGCAGATGGTACTTTCAAAGGAAAACTTCCAGAAAATGTTACTAATGTAAGTATTGACGAAAATGTGGCAAGTCCAGATTTGTCAGATGATACTGATGTAAATGTGACTGTGAAATATACGGTTGATAGAGAAGAAAAAACAACGGTTGTTAAAGTTCCTGTTACTGTTGTAGAGGGAGTTCCACAAATTGTTCCAGTGGATGAAAATAATAAACAACCAAATCCAGAAAACAGTATCGACAAAACTGAATATCCGGATGGTTCAACATTTGAATATGATCCGAAAACACCAATTGATACAACAACACCTGGTGATTACACAGTCAATGTCATTGTAAAAGATAAAGAGGGAAATCCTATTGCAGAAGTTCCTGCAACTGTACGTGTGGTAGAAAGCTATCCACAATTTGTGCCAGTAGATAAGGAGAAAAAACAACCAAGTGTTGAAGGAAGTATTGACCCTAAAGCATTCCCTAAAGGAACAGAGTTTTCTTATGAAACTCCAGTAGACACAACAACGCCAGGCGAAAAAGACGTTGTAGTAGTAGCAAAAATTGGAGATAAAGTCATTGCGAAAATTCCTGCAAAAGTAATGGTTGTAGAACCTAAGACACAATATGTGCCAGTCGACAAATCAAACAAACAGCCAGACGCATCTAAGAGTATTGACCCTGAACAATATCCAGATGGAGTAACATTCAAATATAAGACCCCAGTAGATACAACAACATCAGGCGAAAAAGATGTTATTGTAGAAGCAAAAGACGGAGAAGATAAACTTGTAGAAGTTCCAGCTAAGGTTAAAGTAGTGGAAGGTAAAGAACAATTAATTCCTGTAAATCCAACTGAAAAACCACAAGCCAGAGATAGTATTACTCCAAGTGATTATCCAGAAGGTTCAACATTTGAATACAAAGTTCCAGAAGGACAAACAGAACCATTTGATGCAACAACTGTTGGAGATAAACCAGTAACTGTTGTTGTAAAAGATAAAAATGGAAATGTATTAGTAGAAGTTCCGGCAACGATTAAGGTGGTAGAAGCTAAACCAACACCAATTGAAACGCCAGTAACGAATACACCTTTAACAAAAGAGGATATTGCTAAATATGTTAAAGTTCCAGAAGGTGGAAAAGTAACGAACGTAGAAAATATTCCAGACTTAACAACACCAGGTCAGAAAAATCCGGTTAAAGTTACTGTTACTTTACCAAATGGAAAAACAACGACAGTGGATGTACCTGTTAATGTAATGCCAGTTAAGGAAATTGAAACGCCAGTTACGAATACTCCGTTAACCCCAGAGGACTACACCAAAGGAATTAAAATTCCAGAAGGTGGTAAGGTCACAAATGTTGAAAACATTCCAGACTTAACAACCCCAGGTAAGAAAGCTCCAGTTAAAGTAACGGTTGAATTACCAAATGGAAAAGTGATTACTGTTGATGTTCCAGTTAATGTCACTCCAGTAAATGGAATTGAAACCCCAGTTACGAATACTCCATTAACCCCAGAGGATTATACAAAAGGAATCAAGATACCAGAAGGTGGTAAGGTAACGAACGTTGAAAACATTCCAGACTTAACAACCCCAGGTAAGAAAGCTCCAGTTAAAGTAACGGTTGAATTACCAAATGGAAAAGTGATTACTGTTGATGTTCCAGTTAATGTCACTCCAGTAAATGGAATTGAAACCCCAGTTACGAATACTCCATTAACCCCAGAGGATTATACAAAAGGAATCAAGATACCAGAAGGTGGTAAGGTAACGAACGTTGAAAACATTCCAGACTTAACAACCCCAGGTAAGAAAGCTCCAGTTAAAGTAACGGTTGAATTACCAAATGGAAAAGTGATTACTGTTGATGTTCCAGTTAATGTCACTCCAGTAAATGGAATTGAAACGCCAGTAACGAATACACCTTTAACAAAAGAGGATATTTCTAAATATGTTAAAGTTCCAGAAGGTGGAAAAGTAACGAACGTAGAAAACATTCCAGACTTAACAACACCAGGTAAGAAAGACCCCGTTAAGGTAACGGTTGAATTACCAAATGGAAAAACAATTACTGTTGATGTTCCAGTTAATGTAACACCAGTTAAAGGCATCGAAACACCAGTTACGAATACTCCATTAACCCCAGAGGATTATACAAAAGGAATCACGATTCCAGAAGGTGGTAAGATCACAAATGTTGAAAACATTCCAGATTTGACAACTCCAGGTAAGAAAGACCCAGTTAAGGTAACAGTTGAATTACCAAATGGAAAAGTGATTACTGTTGATGTTCCAGTTAATGTAACGCCAGTTAAGGAAATTGAAACGCCAGTAACGAATACACCTTTAACAAAAGAGGATATTGCAAAATATGTTAAAGTGCCAGAAGGCGGTAAAGTAACCAATGTTGAAAACATTCCAGACTTAACAACACCAGGTAAGAAAGACCCAGTTAAGGTAACAGTTGAATTACCAAATGGAAAAGTGATTACTGTTGATGTTCCAGTTAATGTAACACCAGTTAAAGGTATCGAAACACCAGTTACGAATACTCCATTAACCCCAGAGGATTATACAAAAGGAATCACGATCCCAGAAGGTGGAAAAGTAACGAACGTTGAGAATATTCCAGACTTAACAACTCCAGGTAAGAAAAATCCAGTCAAAGTAACGGTTGAATTACCAAATGGAAAAACAATTACTGTTGATGTTCCAGTTAATGTAACACCAGTTAAAGGCATCGAAACACCAGTTACGAATACTCCATTAACCCCAGAGGATTATACAAAAGGAATCACGATTCCAGAAGGTGGTAAGATCACAAATGTTGAAAACATTCCAGATTTGACAACTCCAGGTAAGAAAGACCCAGTTAAGGTAACAGTTGAATTACCAAATGGAAAAGTGATTACTGTTGACGTTCCAGTTAATGTAACACCAGTTAAAGGCATCGAAACACCAGTTACGAATACTCCATTAACAAAAGAAGATATTGAAAAACATGTGAAGGTTCCAGAAGGTGGTAAAATTGTTGAAGTAGGCAAAATTCCAGAAGTAAATACTCCTGGAGATAAAGGTACAGTCAAAGTTAAAATTGAACTTCCTAATGGTAAACAAATAGAAGTAGAGGTTCCTGTCAAGGTAACGCCTATCAAAGATATTGTTAAGAAACTTGGTGAGCCAATTACAAATGAAGATGTTGAAAAACATATCCAAATACCAGAAGGTGGAAAAATCATTAGTATTGGGGATAAACCATCTACAGATGTACCAGGAGAAAGACCAAGTATTCCAGTAGTAATTGAATTACCAGGAGGAAAACGTGTTACAGTCAAAGTTCCGGTCATTGTTACTCCGAAAACAACACCGATTGTTGTTGAAGTTGGTACACCAATTACAGAGGATATGGTGAAAAAACATGTGGACCTTCCAGAAGGATGGAAGATTACTAAAGTTGGAGAAATTCCAAAAACAAATACACCAGGGGATAAGCCATCTGTAACGGTTGAGATTGAATTACCGGATGGACGTAAAGTGACAGTAGATGTTCCTGTGAAAGTTATTCCTAAATCTAATCATAGTGATAATCAAGGTAATAATCAAGGTAATAATGGTAGTTCAACTACTCATATCGTAACACGTTACCAAGATGGTGATGGTAAAGAAATTTCCCCAGAAGAACATGGAAGCCATGGACCTAAGACTTTAGAAGGTTATGAATACACTGGCACTAAGACAGATAAAAATGATAATGTGATTCATACCTATAAGAAAGTAGTTACCCCAACTCGTTCTGAGCAACCTGTTTCGCCAGTTCGTCCTTCAAATCCAGATAAACCAGTAGTTAATCCAACTCAGGTAAGTCGAACAGAATCAAATCAAACAGTTAGTGCAACAACTGTAGAAAATGATAAGAAGGAATTACCAAATACTGGTACAGAAGATAAGGCTGGTCTAGCTAGTCTTGGACTTCTTGGAATGTTGGGTGCATTCGGACTTGTAGCTCGTAAGAAAAAAGAAGACTAAGAAAGAAACTTCCTTTCTTAGTCTGATAGAAAAATAGAGGCTCTTTGTCAACTGTAGTGGGTTGAAGAAAAGCTAAGCTCGAGAAAGGACAAATTTCGTCCTTTCTTTTTTGATATTCAGAGCGATAAAAATCCGTTTTTTGAAGTTTTCAAAGTTCCGAAAACCAAAGGCATTGCGTTTGATAAGTTTGATGAGATTATTAGTCGCTTCCAATTTTGCGTTGGAATAGGATAACTGAAGGGCATTGACGATTTTCCCTTTGTCCTTTAGAAATGTTTTAAAGACAGTCTGAAAAAGAGAATGAACCTTCTTTATATTGTCTTCAATGAGTCCGAAAAATTTCTCTGGTTCCTTATTCTGAAAGTGAAAAAGCAAGAGTTGATAGAGATGATAGTGGTGTTTCAAGTCTTCTGAATAGCTCAAAAGCTTGTCTAGGATTTCTTTATTGGTTAAGTGCATACGAAAAGTAGGGCGATAAAAACGTTTATCGCTAAGTTTACGACTATCCTGTTGAATGAGTTTCCAGTAACGCTTGATAGCCTTGTATTCATGAGATTTTCGCTCAAACTGATTCATGATTTGGACACGCACACGACTCATAGCACGGCTTAGATGTTGTACAATGTGAAAGCAATCAAGAACAATTTTAGCATTTGGGAGTGAAACAGTCTGGGAGACTGTTTCAGCCTGAGCCTAGAAATTAGAAAGCGAAGTTTCTTAGCTAAGTCATAGTAAGGACTAAACATATCTATAGTAATGATTTTTACCTGACAACGAGTAGAGCAGAAAGTGATTTCGAATGATATCTTGTGTTCTGCCCTCAAGAACAGTGATGATGTTGAGTTTGTCAAAATCTTGTGCAATGAAACTCATCTTTCCTTTTGTAAAGGTATATTCATCCCAAGACATAATCTCAGGGAGGTACGAAAAATCAGGCTTAAAACGGAAGTCATTAAGCTTGCGAATAACAGTTGATGTTGAAATAGACAACTGATGAGCAATATCGGTCATAGAATTCTTTTCAATCAACTTTTGAGCAATCTTTTGGTTGATAATACGAGGAATTTGGTGATTCTTCTTGACGAGGGAAGTCTCAGCGACCATCATTTTCAAGCACTGATAACACTTGAAACGACGCTTTTTAAGTAGAATTCTAGTAGGCATACCAGTCGTTTCGAGGTAAGGAATTTTCGACGGTTTTTGAAAGTCATATTTCTTCATTAGGCTTCCGCAATCAGGACAAGATGGAGCCTCATAGTCTAGTTTAGCGATGATTTCCTTGTGTGTACCCTTATTAATGATATCTATAATTTGGATGTTAGGGTCTTTAATATCGAGTAGTTTTGTGATAAAATGTAATTGTTCCATATGAATCTTTCTAATGAGTTGTTTTGTC
>ERZ773044.425-NODE-425-length-19189-cov-95.8419_pt1 | contig 19189 bp, 18 predicted proteins | sample MGYA00511897_ERZ773044 | MGnify/ENA primary metagenome ERZ773044 (study PRJEB29015, sample SAMEA2738116) | human oral metagenome | biome: human oral; feature: human-associated habitat; material: saliva | place: China | collected 2170 ...
GGTGGACTCGGAGCGGAGAGCCGAGGCGAGTGTGGGCAGGTCGTGGGCCGGTTCTTGACGTTGCCCTGCGTCCAGGTTGTGCCGGGAGATGGCGGACACTAGGCGGCGGTAGCCGGTGGGGTTGCGAGCCAGAACGGGCAGGTGGGAGCCGTCGGCCAGGGTGAGCTCGGTGCCGTGAATGGTGGGTAGGCCATGAGCGCGGCCTGCTTGGGCGTGCTTGACGATGCCGGGGACGCCGTCGTGATCGGTCAGGGCGAGGGCCTCCAACCCGAGCTCGACGGCTGCCGAGGCCAGGTCATCGGGCTCGTTGGCCCCGTCGAGGAAGGAGTAGGCGGAGTGGGCGTGGAGCTCGGCATAACGGTGACGTCCGGTCATGTATTGGTAGCACCTGGAGCGTTAGAAGGGCGGGGCTTGGTCGATGAGGGGTGCGAGTTGGAGGGTGTGGGCGGCTTTGGGGTAGGGGGTGGTCTCAAAGGCTCCGGGTTTGTGGCCGGGTTGGGGGCCGCGGGTTGCGAGGCGGGGGCTGGTGCTGGTGCTGCTGTTGGGGTTGGTGCCGGGGCCGGCATGGTTGTGGGCCTGGTTGTCGAGGGCTCGGTTGAGGCGGTTGAGGATGTCGGGGTTGATCTGTTGGCCCAGGTCCGTTGGTACGACGGCGCCAGGAACAAGGTGCTGGTGGGGTCCGGTCTTGTGGGGTAGGCGGGTGATGGTGCCGTCTGGGTGGCGTTGGTAGACGGTCTTGTCGGGGGTGTGCCAGGACAGGGTTCCGCTGTCCTGGTCGCGGGTCAGGGCCCAGCCGGGGGTGTGCTTGAGGCGGTGGTGGGCCTGGCACAGGGTGGTGAGGTTGTTCAGGCTGGTGGTTCCGCCCTGGCTCCAGGCGGTGAGGTGGTCGATGTCGCAGCGTTCGGCTGGGGTCTGGCAGGTTGGGAAGACGCAGGCCCGGTCGCGGGCGCGCACCAAGTCGGCCAGGCCCGCCGGGGGACGGTACCTGGTGCGGCCGACGTCTACGACGGTGCCGCTTGCCGGGTCGGTGACCAGGCGTCTCCAGGTCCCGCCAGCTGCCAGGGCCCAGGCAGTCAGGGCCGGCACCACCGCGCTGCGCGCCCCGATGCGCACCTGAGCGACCCCGCCCGCAGCACACAACGAGGCGGTGGCCTGGGGGATGGGAGCAGCAGTGAACGAGGCGGTGGCCTGGGAGGCGGGAGCGGCCGGGTCGGGTTCGGGCAGACTCCTCCGGCTGGAACCGGGCAGAGTTCTCCCGTCAGCGGTGGGCAGGCTCCTGCTGCTGGTGGTGGTGGGCGGACTTCTCCTGCCGTCCTGGGACGCTGCACCGTTGAGAGGATCGGTCGTTACGGTGGGGTTCTGGCCTGGAGAGGCTCCGCTGGACTTCAGGTTGCGGGCCCCCTCGAGGCGCTCGCCGCCTCCGGGGTCACCACTGCCGGTGGGGTCTTCCGGTGGTGCCAGACCAACCAGGCTGGTCAGGGGGACGGTGACCTGGACGTCGATGTGGATGCTTGCTGGGAGGGGGAGGTGGCCGGTGCCTGAGGGGGTCCACCACGGGCTGGCGGACCCCACCAGGGAGCTCAAACTGCTCAGGAGGCCTTCCAGGGGCACCCCGTCAGGCAACAGTCGCTCCGGAGAGGCAGAGCGTCTGGGAGGAGCCAAGGGGACTGGCACTGAGCCCGGCTCATTCACATCACCAAAGCCTCCAGTGCTTCCGAGGCTGTCAGTGATGCCGTCACTGAGGCTGCCACCGTCACTGAGGCTGCTATCGAGGCTCCTGCTGTGGTTATTTCCGTGGGGGCTTGTGGGGGTGGTGTCCTGGGTGTCGTCGTCGGGAGCTTGCGTGGGTCTGTAGCAGGCGGTCTGCTGGCTGGTGCGTAGTGTGGACAGGGTCATGGCGGTGATGGCGTCGGCGCGTAGCTGGGCCGGGGTGCGCTGCTCACCGGCTGCCCTGGCGCTGGCGGCGATCGCGTCCAGGGTGGCGTCCAGCAGCAGGGCGTCCATGGTCGGCAGCAGCAGGCGGACCTGGGACATGCCCTCGCCGGCGGGCCTGGGACGCGACACGCACCGACGCTCCTGGTTGGCCCGGGCCCGCTCGGCGTGTCCGGTGGGGTCTGTCTCCATCAGGGCCCGCTCGATGTCGCGTCCCACCTGGGACACGCTGCGCCTGGGCGCCTGGGGAAGCACCCGCTCCTGAACGGCCAGCGCCACTGGGGCCGGCACGCCCTCCAGGCGGCGAGTCACCAAGGACGCCTTGGCTGCGTCCAGCACCCCGCACCGCTCCATGACCTCAGTGGGGGTAAAGCCCATGTCCATCAGGGCGCTGCCGTGATCCACGATCTGCCCGGCCCGGCTCCGGGACACCCCCAGGCGGGCCGACAGCAGGCAGGTGGTGTTGAACCGGCGCTCCTCGAACCCCACCACCGACGAGACCCGACCATCCGGACCCCACTGACCCGGATGACTCGACAGCTCACCACAGGCGGTCAGGCACGCCGCCGCCAGGGACTGACCCCACGACGCCCACGCCGCCAGACGGTGACAGGCCGCCACCAGCTCCCCCAGACCCACAGCCCCCAGACCCATGATCCCCGAGACGCCGGCCTCCTCCACGGACACGACCCGACGCCTCTCAGCGCCAGCCACCAGCGCCGCATCGTCCCCACTCTCACCAGCGAACAGGGTCGGTGCCGCATCACTATCAGCAGTGCAACCGTCGCCGTCGCCGTCGTCGTTGGGGTTCTGGGCGGTGACCAGCAGGCGGGCCAGCAGCCCCTCCACCACACCGGCCAGCGCTCCGCCCGCGGCCAAGGACCCCAGCAGACCCACCACATCCTCCGACGCGTTCTCGGCGGGCGCGCTCAGCGTCCCGGCCGCACCACCGGCCGGGACACGAGGAAGCACACCACCTTCGAACATACGTACAGTATAGCCCGACCCTCCACCCCTCTGCACGCCGAAACGGGCCCCAGAATCACCGGCACAACAACGAAAACCCGACGGCGCCGACCTCCCTGGCCCCAGGTGCACGAAGACAGGACAGTCCCCACAGTCAGGCCTCACACCCACACCCCAAACCCGCCCAGCCGGGCCGGCTAACCGGTTTGGGTAAGCCGGCCCGGGTGAGCCAGCTCAGGGACACAGGTTCGGAAAGACCAGGTGCGGGCAGGCCAGTTCAAGGATGCAGGTTCGAGGCGCTCGGCACGGGCGATCCGGTTCAGGACGTTCGGTTCGAGTGGACCGATTCAGGCCGTCCCAATCTCACCACCTCCTCCCCGACGTGACGCGGCTCAGGCAAGATGAATGACCAGAGCACCCAGGACCGCCAGAATCCAGGAGGCGAAGGAGCCGATGAGGAACTCCTCAGCCTTCTGCCCCGCCTTGTCCTCACTGATCTCAGGGAATCGGATCACACCCTTGGCGGCAACAATTGCGGCAATAGCAGCGGGCGCCTCAACGGAGGCGAGCAGGAGAATGAGGATTCGCTCAAGCGGACCGATCCAGCGACCACCGCGCATAGAGCTCCCCGACTCATCCTGCTTCCCACTCTCCTGCGAGGGCTCACAACCAGCACCAACAGCTTTCCCATTTCCCTGCGTGGAGTGGCGCGCAACAGCAAGAATGTCGGCGACGACTCGATTGGCGGGAACAGTCAGAAGGACGAAAACTCCGACGACGGCGCCCATCTTGGCAACTCGAGACCCAAGCGGCTGGGACACGACGACGCAGAGTGCCACAGCGAGGAGCAACAGACTCGCGCGGGCAAGGCGGATGAGCGGTTCCAGCCGATCCGTACCGTTCTCGGAGGCGCCCCGCCCCGCTCGCACCCACTGACGGATCCTCAACAACTTCTCCCACCAGGCCTGCGAAACCTGGCCGCAGCACAACCATGCAGTGACTACCAGGATGCTGACGACGACACCTCCTGTCCCAAGATGGAAAACGGGCCACCCGACCAGGACACCAAGAGCAACGACTGCAGACATTCCCACCAAGAGTCTCACCCCGGCGGACCTCCGAGACAATCCCCCACTCACCAGATCAGAGCCGCCAACCACGGACGCGACGGCGAACAGAAGAACGAGGAGGGCCGTCATTCTCCTTCACCTCCCCCACCCAATCCGTCGAGAAGCTTTTGGACCTCCAGCAAAGAGGAACCGGCACTGCGAGCGAATTCAGAGACGGCTTGCTGACTCACCTTCTCCTGGCGGGCGATCTCAATCTGGGTCATTCCCATGAGGAGTCCAGCCATGATGCGGCGCTGACGGGGCTGAAAGCGGAATATCGTCTGGTCGCGCAGAATGAGGACGGAGTTGACGACCCTCTCACGCTCACTCCACTCCCCTCCGGATCCGCCGACCGCATCCGGGTGGATGCGCAGCCAGGTGCGAATGAAGGACCTCCCCGCATCCTGGAGATGATGAGCCTTCTCGATGGCTTCGCGTGCGGCCCACCATGCCGAGCCATCCTGGATCGGACGTACCGGCGCACCGTCCGCGCCACTTCCCACCGCGCCCTCAACCTCGGAGATCGCTCCGACGCCGATACCGAAGCGCAGGCCCAACCCTTCAGGCAGAAGGAGGTGTGTGCGCAAGGTGAGAGCGAGAGCGTCGGCAAGAGTCGCCGAGACCGCCTGCAGCTCGTCACCGACCGTGGCGTACGGGCGCTGCGTCAGCGCCAGACCTTCAGCGGCCCGCTCCAGAGTCTCATGGATGACGCGCTGAGCACGTCTGCGATCAGGGAGCTCACGCGAGCGGATGATGTCTGCGATGAGTGCGTGGGAGACAGTCACAGCTTCACGATAATGCTTGTAATACCCCGAATACAAGGAATATCTCGGAGCGAGGGGTGATCCTCACTCCTCATCACCCTCGGTCAGCCTTGTACTCCCGCCAGCACAAGCTCAGTCCCGGAGCGAGGCTCACCGGTCGGGAAGCCTCCCACCGGCGGCGAGGTAGCACTGGCCACACAGCGACTCGTAGGTGACATCCCCGGAGTCGATGGCCACCTGATCGCCGTCGAAGACGAAGGACTCCCCCACCTTGCGGGCATTGAAGATGGCCTTGCGCCCGCAGCGGCAGATGGTCTTGAGCTCCTCCAAGGAGTGGGCGATCTCCAGCAGCCTGCGCGATCCGGGAAAGCTGACTGTGCGGAAGTCGGTGCGGATCCCGTAGGCCAGGACGGGCACGTCGTCGATCAGCGCGATCTCCATGAGTTGGTCCACCTGGAGGGCCGTGAGGAACTGGGCCTCGTCGACGAGCACGCAGTCAAGAACCTCATGCAAGGTCGCCGCCTCTCGCGGTACGCCGCCCTCATCGCAGACGGGCCGCTCACCGCTCAGGACCCGCCGGTGCACCAGGGCACGCAGGTCGTCGTCGGTGTCGACGAGGAGGTCGACGCGGCGCGACACCCCGAGCCGGGAGACGACCGAGTCCTCACCCTTGGTATCGACCACTGCCTTGAGGAGTAGGACGCGCTGTCCGCGCTCCTCGTAGTTGTAGGCGGTCTGGAGCAGCCCCGTGGACTTACCGGAGTTCATGGCGCCGTAGCGGAAGTAGAGCTTGGCCACGCGGGTCCTCCTGAGCCGGATCGAGTCACTCAGGCCGGATGCTACCCGCCGAGCGCCCCGGACGCGGACAAGACGTGACGACGCCGCTCAGCCGCTCCATGGCGCACGCATAGCCTCATCCAGACCAGCCCGGATAACCTCCCCCTCATGCTCTCACTCGACCACCTGCCTCACACCTGGCGCACCAGGCAGGCCGGCACATTGGCCGCGACCGCCGTCATCACGCTGTCGCTGTTCTCCTGGCTGGCTCTGACCACGAGCTCCGGGACGGGGCTGGCGCCTCATGACCAGAGCGTCACCACCTGGGCCGTGGATGAGCGTCACCCTGCCTTGACCGTCATCATGCAGGTGTTCACCGCCCTGGGCTCCACCGTGGGGCTGACGATCCTGACCGCAATCTGTGCCGTCCTCCTCTTCATGAGGGGCCACAGCGTGCGCGCACTAGTCCTGAGCCTCACGATGATCGGCTCCAGCCTGCTGACGGTGGCGCTCAAAGAGATCTTCAGGCGTGCACGTCCCTCAACCGATACCCTTCTAGGCGAGCCCGCCTCGACCACCTCCTTCCCCTCGGGGCACTCCTTCAACACGGCCGTCTTCGCCGGCATGCTGGCGGGAATGGTTCTGACATCCACTGCGGTGACCCTGTACCGGACCTTGGCGATCATGGCGGCGGCGGGGTCGACCCTGCTGGTGGGGGCATCCCGTGTCTACCTGGGCTATCACTGGATGACCGACGTGCTGGCCGGCTGGTCCCTGGGGCTGGCCTGGCTGTGCCTGGTGACGCTGGCGCTCCTGTGGCTGAAGGGACGACGGCGCCAGCCCCCATCCCTTGCGGCCACGCCATCGGACAGCTCCTCAGGAGTAGAGGGCATCGAGCCACCACCGACCTGATCGCACCAGCAGGCGGGGCGGCCCGACGTCGGTGACCACCTGGAGGTAGGCGCGTCGTGAAGGCCCCTGGGAGGTCCACCACCCCTCGTCGACCGGCCAAGGCCCGGCCCACAGGAGCACGGACTCCATCTGGGGCACAGTCCCCACAGCACTCTCATCAACGCCATCCACGCCGTTGTCGACACTGAGGAAGCCGGGGACACCGTCGAGCTGACCGTGGATGTCGACACCGAGCTCTCTCCCCTCAATGTCGGTGAGGCGCGCGGGAACCGGTCGGGGCAGGACGATGGAGGGTGAGGGCTCGGGCAGAGCGCCGCTCCAGGGCGCCATCTCATCATCCGTGGACTCCCCTACACCTTCGCTCTCACCCCAGGGGATGAGGCGAACCCGCGAGCGCGGGTCGCGCCCGGGAACAATCCTGGGAACCTGGATGCTTCCGGCCCCCAGGAGTGACTCCACGCGTTCGGCGGCACGGCGAGCGCGCGACTGGGCCTGGTGGCCCGGCGCTTGCCACAGTCCCGTCTGGGAGGTCGTGGCGGGGCTCAGCTCGAGGGCGGTCAGGCTCAGGTGGGTCAGACCGGAGGAGGGTGGGCGCCCGGAGCGTCCGGAGAGCCATCCCTCGAGCTGCCAGCGCACGCGGTCGGTGAGCTCGGCGGGGGTGGGGGTGTCCTCCAGCATCCAGCTTCGGGACAGGTCGGTGCCGTCCTCGCAGCGGGCGGCAACGCAGAGGCGTCCGACGGAAAGGCCTGCGGACAGCAGGCGGGCCGCCAGGTTCTCGGCGAGGGGTCGGGCGGCGAAGGCTGCGGTGTCGGCGCGTTCGACGGGAGGGTCGAGGTCAGAGGTGACGGTGATGTCCTGGGCCGGCCGGGGCATGGCGGGGACCTCGTGGTGGGTGCCGGCGGCCAGGTGGTGGAGCCTGCTCCCCAGGGGGCCGAAGCGGGCGGTGACGTCTTTTCGGGGCAGGGCCGCCAGGTCCGCCAAGGTGCGCAGGCCGAGTCGGGAGAAGCTCTCCAGCAGGGGGCGGGCGTCGCGCCGCAGGCGGCTGAGGGGCAGGCAGGTCAGGAGTGCGTCCAAAGGCCAGGGGGCGAGGAACTCCGGGGTCCGTCCCGGTTCGACGATGATTCCTTGGCGGGCGGCCAGGACGGCTCCAGGCAGGGAGTCGGCGATGCCGACCTGGCACTCGACGTCGGCCTCCTGGGTGACGGTCTCCACGAGGGCTGAGGCGAGGGGTTCTTCCCCGCCGATCCAGGCTGCGGGCCCTCTGACGTGAGACAGGGCCAGTCCGGGGCGGGACACCATGGGGTCCGCCAGGAGGGAGGTGAGGGCCTCCATGACGGTTTCGAAGGCACGGGCCTGGCGTTCCTCCTGGGGAGGCAGGACGGTGAGCTCGGGACACAGGGAGCGGGCGGTGCGCAGTCGCATGCCGGTGGTGATGCCGGCGCGGCGGGCCGGAGCTGAGGCGGCGAGGACTCCGCGAGCGCCGACGACGGCGACGGGTTCGGTGGCCGGGTCCGGCAGGTGGGGGACTCCTTGGCGTGCTCGGGGGTGTCGATGCTGCTGGCGGGCCTCCATGGTGAGGGCGACGACGGGCCAGTCGGGGACCCAGATGGCCACGAATCTGGAGGCGGGTGGGCCGGACGGCGAGGGTGGTTGTGGCGGGTTCATCCGGCCACCTCCTGCGGGTGGGAGGTCGGGTCGGCGGTGTCGACGGCGTTGCGGGAGCCTGTGCGCAGCCCTTCGGCGGACAGTGAGAGCGTGAGCTCTTCGGTGGGGGCGAGCCGTGGGCGCTGCGGGTCGGCCAGGGTCCAGGTGAGGCGTCGCAGGTAGCCGGCCGGCATCTCGATGGCTCGCACTGGGGCGGGTGAGGCTCCTAGCCCGATGGGGATGACGACGCCGTCGGCGGAGGGCTCTGCGGGGGTCTCCGCCGAAGCCTGGGCGGGAGGCGTGTTGCTGGTTCCGGTGTCGGGGGCCAGGGCGTCGGCTCGCAGGATGCGGGCGCCTTCCCAGCGGGCGGGGGTCAGGATGAGGTGGCCGCGTTCGCGCGCTCGGGACAGCAGGCGTCTGCGGTGCTGGGGGCGCAGGCCTTCGGCGATGGTGGCGCCGATGAGGAGGGTATCGACGCCGTCGAGCAGCGTGGAGGTGACTGTCAGGGTCGAGGCGTCGTCGAGGAGGGGCGCTGGAATAGTGAGGACCCGGTTGAGGTCGAGGCCGACCTCGGTGGCTGCGCACCAGCCCAGCTCCTCTCCCCCGATAACACCGCACCAGCCGGTGGCGCCCTGGCGCAGGGCGAGGGCGGCCAGGAGGAGGGTGGTGGATCCGCGGAGGGTGAGGACGCCGGAGTCCTGACATGCCGAGAGCGCCGCAGGGGGTGCGAGGGATGCGGAGGAGCCGGCCTGAGGCGAGTCGGCTGATGTGCTCAGCAGGGCGCTGGTTGATGCCGAGGACAGGGCGCGCTGCACCGTCAGGGATGCCGAGTCGCGCAGTCCGGTGCGTTCCTCGGCCAGCCTCAGGGCGAGGCGAGCCCGGTCGAGGCGGTTCTGAGCCTCCGCTGGCGCGCGCGTGGCCGAGACTCTCATGACACCCCCTCTCTCTGTACGTATGTTCGATGAGTGGGTTTCAGGATAGCGCCGCGCTGCGACATCAATCGGGGGCGCAGGCAACAAGGGGGTCTCAGAGCGCGACGAGCCCACGGAGCTCCCCCACAGGAGATCCACAGGGACGGGTCTGCACAGGGGCGTCTACAGTTGGGGCTGTGCCCTCATGGAAGGCCACCTTCCCTACCCATCACCTGCCTGGAGGTACACCTATGACAGCCGACCTCACTCGCCCTCGCCCGCCGGCCCCTACCGGCCTCCTGCCCTCAGTCCCCTCCTTCACCCTGACCTCTGCGGACCTGACCGAGCAGGGGCGGGTCCCGGACATCTTCACCGGCATCCATGACAACGTCTCCCCGGCCCTGAGCTGGTCGGGCTTCCCCGAGCAGACGCAGTCCTTCGTCGTGTCCTGCTTCGACCCGGACGCTCCGACCATGTCGGGCTGGTGGCACTGGACCATCGTGGACCTGGACGCCTCGGTCACCTCGCTGGAGCGGGGTGCGGGGGCCAGCGACCTTCAGCTCGACGGCGCCGCCTTCCACCTGGCCGGGGACTCCGGCGACCACGCCTGGTTCGGTCCCTACCCGCCGGCTGGCGACGGCGACCACCGCTATGTCTTCACCGTCTCCGCCCTGGACGTGGACACGCTGGGCCTGGATGACGACGCCAGTCCCGCCATGGCGGCCTTCACCCTGGCGCCGCACTGCATCGCTCGGGCCACGCTCACCGCCACCTACTCCGTACCCGGGGAGCCCGGGGCCGCCGCCTTCCTCAGGGACGGCCAGTGAGCCCGCAGATCGCCCAGGTCGACGCCTCATCCTCCAAGGCGGGCCGGCGTCGTCGTCAGGGGGAGTCCGTCCCCTTCACCCCTGCTCATGGTTTCACGCGCGCCGGTTCCGGCCGCCACCAGCGCCGCCCCATCGCCCTCATCACCGGGGCGACCTCCGGGATCGGACTGGCTGTGGCCAGGGACCTGGCCCGGGACCACAACCTCATCCTGCTGGCCCGCTCGGTCAATGACCTGGAGGAGCTGGCGCTCGCGCTGGAGGAGGAGTCTCAGACGGCGGTTCTCATCTGCCCGGTCGACCTGACCGATGACACGGCCCTGGCCAGGCTGGTCAGCCGGATCGACATCGAGAGCCTCGACGTGCTGGTGCACAGCGCCGGCATGGAGGCACCGGGCGCTGTTGACAAGATCACGCCCACGCGTTGGCGGGCGGTTCTCAACCTCAACCTGGTGGCGACGGCCTACCTGACGAGCCTGCTGCTGCCGGCACTGCGGGAGGCGCGCGGGCTGACGGTGTTCATCAACTCCGGCGCCGGAGTGAGCCCGCGGTCGGGCAACGCCCTCTACTCCGCCTCCAAGGCGGGGCTGAAGTCCCTGGCTGACACGCTGCGCCAGGAAGAGGCAGGCAAGGTGCGGGTCACCTCAATCTACCCGGGCCGGGTGGACACCCCCATGCAGGAGCGTCTGCACGCCTTCAATGCGGCGCGCCTGCGCACCGAGGGGATCATGGCCACCCCCGCCTACCGGGCTGCGGACCATATGGCACCGCAGTCGGTGGCGGCGGCCGTGCGCCTGGCCGTCAACACCCCGATGGACGCGGTGGTGGAGGACCTGGCGATCCGCCCCGCCGGCATGCTCTGAGAAGGCGGTTGAAGCAGGGGCTCAGGCTCCTCCGGCGAAGCCCAGGGACCGCCAGGCCTCGTACAGGCCGATGGCGGCGGAGTTGGCCAGGTTGAGGGAGCGGTTGCCCTCCACCATGGGGATGCGCAGGTGGGCGCTCACCCTTGGGTGGTCGAGGACCTCCTGGGGCAGACCGGTGGGCTCGGGGCCGAACAGGAGGGCGTCGTCGCCGCGCCAGTCGACCTGGGTGTAGAGGCGCTCGGTGTGGGAGGTGAAGGCGAAGATGCGTCCGGGGATCTGCTCAAGGCACTCCTGCCAGGTGGCGTGGACGCGAGTGTTGGCCAGGTCGTGGTAGTCCAGGCCGGCACGGCGCAGCTTGGCGTCGTCCATGTCGAACAGGGGGTCCACGAGGTGGAGCATGGAGCCGGTGTTGGCGCTCAGGCGGATCGCCGCCCCGGTGTTGCCCGGGATGCGCGGCTCAAAGAAGATGACGTGCAGCACGGGGACAATGAGACCACATGCTGAGGGAGACCTCCTCCTCAGACTCAGATGATGTCGGTGCGTTGGCCCTGACGGAGTCGGGTGACGGCACGACGGGTGACGGCCAGCCCGATCCCGGCCCATACGGCGGCGACCGCGAGGTCGCGGCCCAGCAGGGCCGGAACGGCGGCTGCCGGTGCGTCTAGGACCGTCACGGTGCCGCTGAGCGGAACCAGGTGGGCCAGAGCCTGCAACCAGGTAGGGCACTGCTCGAGCGGTACGATGACGCCGGTCAGCAGCGGCAGGAACGTGGCGATGATCGTGGCACCCAGATAGGGATCGGGCAGGTTGACTCCGACACCGGCGGCCATGATCCCCATGAGCAGCCCGCACACGATGGTCGGCGCTGCCAGTGTGATGACACGCCCCAGCGCTCCAACGTCGTGCAGCGGTGAGAGCGCGAAGACGACGCCGATCGCGACGATGGCGGTCGAGGCGGCCAGGAGCGCCGGCACGACGGCGACGGACAGCCAGTAGGCGACGTCGAGGCGCCTGCGGGTATGGACCTCCTGGAAGACGCCCAGCATCCGGTCCGTGGCCACGGTCCCCACCACTCCGGAGGCCACCGAGACGGCCAGTGCCACCAGGGCCGCTGCGTATCCGGTGCGCACCAGGTCAGGCGCGGAGAGGTCCGAGCCCATGAGGACATCGAAGAGCACGTCCAGCAGCGGCAGCACCAGCAGCGTGACCACGGCCGTACCCAAAGTCGCGAAGGCCGTCGACGAGGCCCACGAGACACGCACCCCTGAGGAGAACCGGTAGGCGAAGGCCAGAGCCCGGGCGCGCATCAGACCACCTCCAGGGTGCCGGTCCGTGTCGCCAGACGCAGCGCCCGCCGGCCGAGGAAGGCAGCAAGTCCCAGCCACGCGGCCGTGCACACCAGCCAAGCGCCCAGCGCCACTGCCGACGTCGCCCGGCCCAGCAGCAGCTCGAAGGGCACCGACAGCGGCAGGAACCGACTCACCACAGCCAGCCAGGCAGGCGGCGTCGTCGAGGTGAACACGATGCCTGAGACCACGAGCACCGGCACCAGCAGCAGCCCCTCGTACTGGATCGCGTTGGGGGTGAGCACGAACAGCGCCGCGATGACCAGACTCAGGGCAAGGCAGCCGACCAGCAGCATGAGGGCCCCTGCGGTCAGGCGCGCCCAGACCTCCCACCCCGGCCCCGTGAAGGAGACTGACGTCGACAGCAGCGCCCACGTGCACCACGCCACCGGGAAGGCGACCAGGCCGAAGGACGCCGCCGCGCACACCACGGCCGCCAACGACCTAAGCGCCCCCACCGGAGCCATGACCAGATGGACCAGCGTGCCCTTGTACCGCTCGAATCCGATGATCCCCGCCGCGCAGGTCGTCGTCGTCCACATCCCCACGACGCCCCCGCGCACCCAGCCCTGCGTCGGGGTGATCCCGCCCCAGGCCGAGGCCGCCAGGAACTGCACCAGCGTGGTGGATGTCGTGGTCATGACCATGAGCTGGATGAAGTAGGGAACCGACACGAACTGACGGACGTGAAAGACCGTCATCCTCACCTGACGCCTCATCGGGCGAGCCTGTCGGCCAGGGCCAGGTAGGCCTCCTCCAGGGAGACCGGCCGCGTCAGCAGGTCCGACGGCGCTCCCAGGCCGGCCTCGGCCAGGACCTGGCGAACCCGCTTGTCAGCGTCGGTAGTGCCGGCAGCCTCGGAAGCCCAGTAGACCGTCACGGCCCACCGGGCCGAGGAGGCGCGCTGCTTCACCGTCGCCGGCGAACCCAGACCGCTGCGAAGCGCCTCGACGACACCCCCGTGGCGGGCCGGTAACGTGAAAGTCGTGCTGGCACTCACTCCGGCCAAGGCAGACACGTCCCCCACGCCGCCGCGCACGACGATCCGGCCCGCCCCGATCACCGAGATGATGTCGGCCAGCTCCTCGACCTCCGGCATCGAGTGCGAGGTCAATAGCACCCCCGTTCCCCGCTGCGCCAGCTCACGCACCAGATCGCGTACCTGCAGCGCCACGTCCGGGTCCAAGCCGGTGGTGGGCTCATCCAGCAGCAGGAGAGCCGGCGACCCGAGCAGCGCCCGGGCCAGGTGCAGACGCTGCCGCATCCCTCGAGACAGCTCGCCCGTCTTCCGGGACGCCGCCTCGACCAGCCCCACACGCTCCAGGGCGTCCATGACCGCACTGTGTCGCCGTCGGGCGTCAAGGCCCTGAATATCGGCGAAGAACAGCAGGTTGTCGCGTGCCGTAGCCCGCGGGTAGAACCCCAGCTCACCACCCAAGACCAGGCCCAGCCGGGACCTGGCCCGCTCCGGATGGCGCACCGCGTCGATGCCATCGACCCAGACCTCACCCGACGTCGGAGCCAGCAGCGTGGCGCACATCCGCACCGTCGTCGTCTTACCGGCGCCGTTGGGCCCCAGCAGACCATGGACCTGCCCCGCCCCGACATCCAGGGACACATCCTCCACGGCGACGAAGGCCCTGTCCTTTTTCCCGAAGGAGCGAACCAGGTGGGAGGCACGCAGCAGCAAATCCCCATCAAGTAATACCATAGAGCCCTTCCACCCCCAAAGGACCACGATCAATAACTTCAACCACTCTCTCAGCCTTATACTTTGACCCCAGCTTAGAATAACGTGCAACTATAATTTCGCGAACCGACTTCATGACACCGGAGATAAGGAACGGCCACTCAAACAAGAGTTTGACTCATTCAAGTGATCGTAAATGTTTGAAATTCTCATATCCCCCCATCACTATGGCAGCAAATAATCGCACCCTGTCTGCCTCGACCTTGTTGACGATTTCTTCAGTCATCCTCATACGTAAAGCCACCCCTTCCCTCACACAAACGAAACCACTCGGAGGTGGATCAAGAAGACGCACATGCAACCCAAGTGGTGACGTCGATTTTAATGACAAGCATCGTAGCACAGCAATTTATCCAGCTAACATGAGATACTGTACGCATCAAAAATACGGTTCTCAACACTTGACGTGTAGTCAAGGTTCGAGGCCGACGTACAGCACGGGGACGATGAGACCACATGCTGAGGCGTCCCGGCGGCGACTGCGCCACGGCTGCCATGATTGACACCATGAGCATCACTGAGTCACATGTCCCCTCTCCCGTCCTGACCTGTGGCGTGCTGGAAGGCGGCATCGTGCGGCTGGAGCCGCTGACGCCTGAGCACGTGCCGGGGCTGCAGCTGGCCGCCGAGGCGGCCGCGACCAGCCCCTTCGCCACGGTGCCGACACCGGAGACGGTCGAGGACTACGTGTCCCGCAGCCTGGCCCGTCGGGACACAGGCACCTACGCGCCCTTCGCCCAGGTGGAGGTCACCACCGGCCGCGTCGTCGGACACACCGCCTACCTGACACCCCGGTGGATGCCGGACGGGCGGCTCTTCGCCGTCGAGGTCGGCTCCTCCTGGCTCTCCCCCACTGTTCGTGGCACCGCCGTCAACCCGGCTGCCAAGCTCCTGCTGCTGGCGCAGGCCCTCGAGGACTGGGGCGTGGACCGCGTGGACATCAAGACCGATGCACGCAATGAGGTGGCTCGCGGCGCGATCGCAGCGCTGGGGGCGACCTTCGAGGGGATCCTGCGCGCCTGGCAGCCCTCCCTGGCTCCCGGTGAGGAGGGGCGCACGCGCGACACGGCCATGTTCGCCATCACCCCACAGCAGTGGCCCGAGGTCAGGACCCGTCTGGTGGAGCGCATCGAGAGGCGCTCGACGTCGTCGAAAGGATGAGAAGGAATGACTGAGCTGCACGACCCGGCTGAGGTCTTCGCCGCGGAGATCGGCTGGCAGCCGGCGCTGGAGCGTACTGACCTGCTCGCGGAGCCCGTGGCCGCCGCGCTGCGGGCGCTGGAGGCGGCCTCGCCCGAGGGCGCGGACCTGGCTCGTCAGGCTCAGGTGGTGCCCATTGACCCTTCCCACTCCGACACCGACGCCCTCAACGCGCACTATGACCTGGACCCTGAGGCGACCGGGAACTGCGTACTCGTGGCCGGTAAGCGGACCGGCGAGGAGCGCATCGCAGCCTGCGTCGTGCGTGCCACCGACTTCGCCGACGTCAACCACGTCGTCAAGAAGCGCATTGACGTGCGCAAGGCCTCGTTCCTGCCGGTGGAACGGGCTGTGGAGATGAGTGGCATGGAGTACGGCGGGATCACGCCGGTCGGCCTGCCCGAGGACTGGCGGCTCTTCGTCGACGGTGCCGTGGCGGAGCGGGCCACGGTGCTCATCGGCTCGGGCGTGCGTCACTCCAAGCTCCTGGTGCCCGGGGCGCTGCTGGTGGCGCTGCCGGGGGCCGAGCGCGTCGAGAACCTGGGGGTACGCCCCGCCTGAGCGGATCTGTCTCACCGTTCAGGCGGGGCCAGTCCTCAGGCTCTCAGCCCAGGGAGTCCAGGACGATGTTGAGTCCCTCGCTCATGGTGGGGTGGGTGATGACGGCGTCGCGCACCTGCTGCCACGTCAGGTCACCCAGCATCGCCATCTGAATGCTGGTGACGACCTCGCTGGCCTCGGCGCCGATAATGGCGGCGCCCAGGATGAGGTCGGTGCGGGCGTCGATGACGACCTTGAAGAAGCCCTCGGTGTGGCCCAGGGTCTTGGCGCGCGGCACGGCCGCCGTCGGGGTCTTGGCGACGCGCACCTCGTAGCCGGCCTCGCGGGCCTCGGCCTCGCTCATGCCCACGTGTCCGAGCTCGGGCGTGGTGAAGACGGCCCACGGGATGAGGCGCCCGGTGGTGGAGGCCTCCTTGCCGGCGAAGAGGTCGCGCAGGACGCGGAAGTCGTTCCAGGAGGCGTGGGTGAACTGGGGCGTTCCAGCCACGTCACCGGCGGCGTAGACGTTCTCAGCGGTGGTGCGCAGGTGGTCGTCGACGCGCACGAAGCCGCGCTCGGTCAGCTCCACGCCGGCGGCCTCCAGACCGAGACCGGCGGTGACGGGGGTACGCCCCAGGGCGACGAGCAGGTGGGATCCGCTCACCTCGTGCCCGTCGGCAGTGGTGACGACGATGCCGTTCCCGTCAGCCGCGGCGGCGACCTTCGAGGCACGCGCTCCGGTCAGGACCGTGACTCCCAGGGCCTCCAGGCCGGCGGTCACCTCGGCGGCGACGTCCTCGTCCTCGCGGTCCAGGATGTGCGGCCCAGCGTGGACAATGGTGACCGGGACACCGAGGAGCCCCATGAGGGAGGCCATCTCGACACCGATGACCCCGCCGCCCAGGACGATGAGGCTACTGGGCAGCTCGGGCAGGGTAAGCAGGTCCTCGCTGGTCCAGTAGCGCACGTCGGACAGGCCCTCGATCGGGGGGACCGACGGCGTGGTGCCGGTGTTGATGAGGACCTTGGCGCCGCGCACGCGCCGCAGGCCGCCGTCGTTCAGGGCGATCTCGACGGTGCGCTCCCCCACGAAGCGGGCGGTGCCCTTGACGAAGTCCATGCCGGAGGCCGGGAACATCTTCTCGTGGGCGGCCACCATGCCACCCACAACGGCCTCCTTACGGGCGCGGAAGGAGGCCAGCTCGATGCGGGCCTGAGCCAGGGCGTCGGCCCCGCCGTCCTGCTCGGGCAGGGTGACGCCATAGGCCTGCGAGCCCTGGACCTCACGGAGGACGCGGGCGGCGGAGATGAGGGTCTTGGTGGGGATGCAGGCGACGTTGATGCAGGTGCCGCCCACCTTGTCCCGCTCCACCATGACGACCTTGTCGCCGGCCTTGGCGCGCAGCATCGCCAGGGACTTGCCGGCCTTGCCGCCTCCGACGACGAGAAGGTCGACCTCCTCGACCGGGACATCTGGCTGGTTGGTCGCGTCGCTGTTGACGGTGGGCTGGGACATGAGTGCGCATCTCCTTCGGCGGTCGCCGCTCGGCATGATCTGAACGCCAGGGCAACGGGAAGCGAAGGGCCGCTATTCCAGGGCGACAGCCCGAGGTCTCAGCGACTCACCGACAGCAGCCGGGGAAGCCCCACGCAGCTCTCCCCTCCCAACCGGTCATTGAGGCGACTTATCCTTTCGTCCTCACTGATACCTGCCCGCTCTCCTACTCGCCGAGAGCAAGCAGGGCGGCGTCCAGCGAGTCGACAAGCGTGGCGAAACTCACGTCAATGGGTGCATTCATGGCGAAGCCCCCGTGGACCTCGATATCCACGAAGCCATGGAGTGACGCCCGGGTCATTCGCACAGCGTCGATGATCCGCTCCTCGGGGATGCCGTAGCCGGCCAGTGCCGCGGTGACGATGTCAACCGTACGTTGAGCGGCTGATGACCGTAGCGGACTCAGGCTCCTGTCCGAGGCCTCGACCGGGACCTGGGTCATCGGATAGAGCCCGGGGTGCGCGCGGGCGAAGCCTCGATAGGCGTTGGCAAGGGCTCGCAGGGCGTCAGGCCCGGCCAGCCCCATGACGGAGGCCGCCAGATGGTCGGCGAGCTTGTCCATTGCCCGTAGGGAGACTCCTCGGACCAGGTCGCTCATACCGGAGACATGCTTGTACAGGCTCGGCGGTGCGACTCCCAGATCGGCAGCCAGACGGCTCAGGGACAGTTCCTCAAGGCCGTGCTCGTCAACGATCTGCGCAGCCCGTTCCACCACGCGTTCGGCGCTCAGTCCTGCTCGTGGCATCGTGCGCTCCTCACCTCTTCCCCGCCGGCCTTGCCTCAGCATTGTCGGCGATCATACGCCGGGCGAAATCGACCACCTGCGGCCCGACGAGGCCTGGGTGTTCCAGCATCGGGGCGTGCCCCGCACCGGGAACGATGACAACCTCTCCCCCACCTCCACCAACAGCGCTTGCTACCCAGGCGGCCTCGGCCACGGGGTCCTTCCAGTCCGGATCCTCCTGTCCCATGACCACGAGGGCGGGACAGTCCACCTTGTCCAGCCATGGGGAGACAACGCGGTGATCAGTACGAGTCGTCGCCCAGAAGGCGCGCCAGCGCCCCGGACGGCGCAGCAGGCCCGTCAGACGCGCGGCCCGCTGCCGGGAATCAGGCAGACCGGGCCACAATCTGGCGGAGTAGCTGTTCCACACAGCAGGCCCCCAAGGACGCATCAACGCAGCCCCAAGCATGGTGCGCTGCACGAGCGTCTGGGCTCGGTTCAGCGGCCTACGTAGGAAGGGGCAGATGAGGACAAGCCCGCGCACCAGGTCAGGGCGACGCCCGGCGGCAATCACCGCAGCAGCCCCGGACATGGAGGCACCCACAAGGATGGCGGGACCGGCGTCGAGAACCTCGATCAGGGCAATGAGGTCGGCTGCGGTGACCTCATCGCCATAGGCGGTGAAGGTCGCCGAGCTGTCCCCGTGACCGCGCAGATCCGCAGTGACAACACGAAACCCCGCCTCATTCAGGGACTGCGCCAACGGCACGTAGACGTCCCGCACATCCCCCATGGCCGGCGAGCAGACGACAAGCGGACGGCTCGTTGCATCCGATCCGGCACCTGTACCGACGGGCTCGTGCACCTCATAAGCGATGGTGCCGCCCGGCACCCCAAGTTGGCTAATACTCATAGCCATTAAGTTACCGACAATAACCCCCGGGGGCAAGCAGCCCTTCCAGACCTGATCTCAGGCCAAGGAGGCTCTCACCATCGTGCCCATCAACAACAACGCGGGGCGATCGCTGATCTGCGATTGCCCCGCGTTGTCAACGCGTGAGGTCTCAGGAGCTTGCGAGCTGGCGCAGCACGTACTGCAGGATGCCGCCGTGGCGGAAGTAGTCGGCCTCGCCGGGGGTGTCGATGCGTACGACGGCGTCGAAGGAGACCGCCGAGCCGTCAGCCTTCTGCGCCGTGACCGCGACGGTGCGCGGCGTGGTGCCCTCGTTGAGCGCGGTCAGGCCCGTGATGGTGAAGGTCTCGGTGCCGTCCAGGCCGAGAGACTCGGCGCTCTGTCCGGCCGGGAACTGGAGGGGAACCACGCCCATGCCGATGAGGTTGGAGCGGTGGATGCGCTCGAAGGACTCGGCGA
>ERZ773044.426-NODE-426-length-19184-cov-2.97438_pt1 | contig 19184 bp, 14 predicted proteins | sample MGYA00511897_ERZ773044 | MGnify/ENA primary metagenome ERZ773044 (study PRJEB29015, sample SAMEA2738116) | human oral metagenome | biome: human oral; feature: human-associated habitat; material: saliva | place: China | collected 2170 ...
AACATGCGCCTGCGCGCCGGATGGCGGCTGCCTGACGGCTGCGGCGAGCCGGAAGCCACGCCCTGCTGGCCGCTTCCCTGTTGGCCGGCACCGGCCTGAGCCGCCTTGCCCGCACCTCGTCCCTGGCGGCGCGGCGCGTCATTTCCACGACCAGCGCCTTTGCCCCGCCCCTGGGCGTTGCCCGACCTGTTCTCCCGCGCGGCGTCCGCCGCCCCGTCAGTCATCTCGGCCACATGGCGGCGCATCTGCTGCTGCAGCTGACGCACCTCGGCCTCGGTCAGGGCATGCAGGCGACCACGCTGCAACCGCGGCGGCAACGCGATCGGACCAAAACGGATACGCACCAGCCGCGAGACCGTCAGACCCACCGCATCGAAGAGGCGTCGCACCTCACGGTTGCGCCCTTCCAGAATCACCACCCGATACCAGTGATTGGCACCTTCGCCGCCGATGTCCTCGATGGACTGCAATGTGGCCGGGCCGTCTTCCAGCGTCACACCGGTCAGCAGCTGCTGGCGGATCTCATCATCCACCCGCCCCAGCACCCGCACCGCGTACTCACGCTCCCAGCCATAGCGGGGATGCATCAGCTTGTTGGCCAGATCGCCCGACGTGGTGAAGATCAGCAGACCCTCACTGTTCAGATCCAGCCGTCCCACGGCAATCCAGCGTGCCCCACGCAGGCGGCAACCGGTCGAAGACCTTCGGCCGCGATCCCGGATCATCGCGCGTGACCAGCTCGCCGGTCGGCTTGTGGTAGAGCAGCACCTGAGGCGTCTGCGAGGCCGCGCTGCGCTTGCGCGACAGCGGCTTGCCATTCACGCGGATGACGTCCTCGGGCCCCACCCGCTGGCCCACATGGGCCGGCAATCCATTCACGGACACCCTTCCGGCGATGATCAGCTCCTCCATGTCCCGGCGCGAACCGATGCCGGCATCGGCCAGAATCTTGTGGAGCTTCTCGGCATCGGGCGACACCGGCCGCCGGGTACCTCGACCCGAATCGCGCAGGCCGATGCTGGCCTCGCGGGCAAAGAACGGCACCGGCTCCCCGGGCACTACCTCGCCATCATCCTCGTCGTCGAAATCGTCTTCGTCGTCGTACCGGTCCTCTTCGTCACGGAAATCCTCGTCATCGAAGTCGTCCTCGTCCGCCGGCGCACCGAAAGACGGCGCCTCGGAAGCAGACCACCCGGTATCCGCCGACGATGCGCCCAAGGACGGCTGCACGTCCTGTCCGGCGCGGATCTCATCGTCCGATGCCGCACCCACCGGCGCTCCACCAGCCTGCGCATCGGCAAGCCCATCCTCGGAGACCGCCCCTTCCGTCGCCGTCACGTCCTCGGCCGACGCAACCTTGCTGCGACGGCTCGACACGCGAGGCGCCCGGGCACGACGCGGCCTGGCTTCGACGGCAGCCCCCTCGACATCGGAAGCCACCGCATCGGCCGATACGGCATCGCCGCCCACCTCGGCGGCAACGCCCGCCTCCGTCGCCACGGCATCCGCCGCCGGCTTGCGACGCGAGCGGGAGACCCGCCTGGCAGTCTTTGCTGCGGGCTCTTCAGCCGACGAATCGGCAGCACCCTCCGCCCCCGGCACGCCCTCGGCGTCATCCTTCGCAGCCGTCTTGCGGCGGCGGGTTCTGGGTGCAGGCGTGCCGGCATCAGCGGCATCCGCCTCGGAAGCCTTGCGTCGCGGAGCACGCTTGCGCGGCGCCGCCGTCTCCCCGGCGGACGTCGTGCCCGTGTCCGTCTGCAGCATCGGATCGGCCGATGCACCCTGCCCCTCATGGGCAGCATCGCGCTGCATGTCTTCTTCGTACTGTTCGGTATTCATGCGATGATCACATCACAGGGGGTTGCCTGCGGACGCTTCCGCAGCGGGTGGTTCTTCATTCACGGCCGTCCCGGCTTCGGGCGCCGCCTCGTTCTTCATGTTCATGTCGACCGGCGTCCCGGCCGCATCAGCCGCGCTGGCACCAGCATCGGCACCGGATTCGACCTCGGTGCCGGCGTTCTCTCCGCTGGCGGATGGCGCCCCATCAGCATCGGCACCACCGGACGCTTCGGCCCCCTCGGAGGCCTCGGCATTGCCGGACGCTTCGGCGCCCTGGCCGGCCTCTTCGGCAACCTGGGCCGAGGCTGCCGCACCGGTCTGCAGCGCCAGCGCCTCCAGCACATCGGCCGGCAGCGCATCGTCGTCCAGCGCCGGCAGCTCGGTCAGCGACTTCAGGTTCAGGTCATCCAGGAACTGCCGGGTGGTTCCGAACAGCGCCGGCCGCCCCACCACATCCTTCACGCCGATCTGATCGATCCAGCCCCGATCCTCCAGCGTCTTGATGATGTTCGACGACACCGTGACGCCCCGGATCTCCTCAATGTCGCCCCGCGTGACGGGCTGCCGGTAGGCAATGATGGCCAGCGTCTCCAGCACGGCCCGCGAATAGCGCGGCGGCTTCTCGGGGTTGAGCCGGGTGACGAAGCGCGCAATGTCCGGCGCGCTCTGGAAGCGCCAGCCCGAAGCCAGCGCCACCAGGTGCAGCGAGCGATCCAGCCAGTCGTTGCGCAGGCTCTCCAGCACGTCACGCACCGTGTCGGGCCCGATCTCGGCCTCGCCCGCGAACAGCTGGCGCAGATCCGACACCGACAACGGCTTGTTCGCGCACAGCAACGCGCCCTCGATGACTCGTTTGACCTCAGCGGTATTCATCAACCTGATAGCAAAGACGCCGCATACAGCCCTCTCCCAGGGGAACGGCACAGGCAGCTGTCGGTGGGCTGCGCACCCTGCTGCCCGAAACGGGCACGGGGATGGCAGGCCGGACATCCGCGGCCTGCACGACAGGCATGACGGCAGACGACCGGACAGCACGAAAAGCTTGGAAGGACCAGCCAACAGCAGGCTTTCCCGGCAGAAATCTTCGAGGACGATGTCACGGGCACCGGGCCGGCACGAGTCCGGTCCCGTCGTCCTGCCCGGGACGACTGTCTGTCACAGGAAAGGCAGGCTCAAGACCTGCATGCGAGAACCGCTACGGATACCGGCAGGCACGCACCCGAAGGTACGTCGGCAAACCGTCAAGGGCCCAGCAATGGCCCGGCAACGCGATTCATGGCCGATTGGCTCGCGCCATTCTACCCCAAGTGCCCGCACAAAACGCAACGACGACGCGGCTGCAACACCGCAACCGTTCAGAACGTGTAGCCGACCTGCAGGGATCCGAACGACGGCACGTGCCGCTGCCCCTCGAACTCGCGAGAACGCACCACCCACATGAACTGGGCATTCCATCGTCCCGAGCGCACGCTCATGCCCGCCCCGACGTCCCCCACCAGGCGCTTGCGCCGCACCCGGTGACTGTCATGCCAGGTACTGCCGTCCAGGGTCAGGTCCCGCAGCACGGCACGGCCACCTAGTGTCACGAACCCGGTCCAGCGCGCCGCATCCGTCGCATCCCACGCCACCTCGCCAGGCTCGTTGGAACCCGGACGCAGCGGTGCCGTGCCCCCGTCGTCCTGAAGATCGGGGCCAAAACGCCATTCCAGGCCGGCAAAGGCGCTGGTCTGCAGATTGCCCAGACGCATGCCCCAGTGCCCCAGCAGATCCGTGCCACGAACCGTGGTCGGCTGCCAGCGCTTCACCCGGTACTGTGCCGCCTCCAGGATCGGCTCGTCGGGAAGCTGGTGCGCCCAGCCCCGGAAGCGGGGGGCATTGATCACCCGGTGCACCGCATTCTGCAGCGACTCGCCACGGACCGACGGCCCCACCCAGCCCAGGCGCACCTCATTGCGTACCCGCTGCCCATCCAGCCAGGTACCCGCCGCCAGGGTGGCCACCAGCGTCGCCGCATAGGGACGATCCTTCACCTGCAGCCAGGTGGCACGGCTGTTCTCGGGCGTGTAGATGGCCTGATCCAGCCGGAAACTCACGTACTCGGTGGGAACCCGCCCCACCCCCAGCGCGCGCCACAGCGGGCACAGCGGGCCTTCCCCGCCGGACGCCCCCCAGCCATCATGGGCCGCCGTACGCGCCGCCACCTCCAGCATCACGCCGCTGCTGTAGCCATAATCCTCACCCGATGCCAGATCATTGTCGATCTTCAGCCGCACCTGCGTGGCTGCTGTCGGTCGACACCCCCAGGGCCGGGGCGCATCCTGCCCCACTTCCGTCGCAGACGATGGACCCGACCAGGGCACCAGAACATTCGGGGCCGGCCGCGGCTTGCTGCCGAGCTCGACGGGATATCCCCTGCCCACCGGATCATCCACCCGATGGACGCCTGGCCATTCGTCCTCGGCCTGCGGCGCTTTCTCGTAAGAGGTATCAGGCTGAAGCACCGCCCCCGGATCGCCAAACGGATCGGAGCCCGGCACCGCCCGATCGGGATCGTTCCAGAACGCCATCAGCACGCCACGCGTAGCCCGCTCCGCCTTGCCGCCCGGGGTTGGCAGGCGCCCTTGCAACGAAAGACCGGATACCGGCAACGCCCGTTGAAGCGAAAGCCCCGTTACAACGACCGGCGCCGGTTGCGCAGGCTGAAGACCGGTCGCGGCAGCGTGCACCGATCCGGTCGCGGCCAGCCCCAGCCATGCCAGCACCGTCCCGGCGGCCACACTGCATCTGCCATCCTTGACCCTGGTTCCCTGCAAGCTGTGCCGTCTGACCACCATCACCTTCGTTTCCGTGCCTGTAAGTGATTGCAAGTATGCAAGCACACAGGCGCCGAAGGTACCCCACGAGATGGGGAGGCGTCGCTGATTTGCCAACTTCCCGGAGCAACCCGGTCAATGAACGATGGACGTTGCCAGAGTACAACGCCCATCGTCACTCACTGGCGTGTTACCCGCGTGCCTTCGGCTGCGAGAACACCATCACGGGCGGCAGCGAGCCACGGAAGCGCTCCACCTCGGCCACCGCGGTATGACCGCAATTGCCCTGCGCCAGCTTCGATGTAGCCACGCCTGTCGTCAGCACGTTCACGTCCCCCCATGCGCACAGCGTGTTCGGATCGCGTGAGTTCACCGGGTCGTACCAACCCCCCTCGTTGATCCGGATGGCGCCGGGCATGATCTCGTCGGTAACCTTCAGGCCCGCCAGGATCTGGCCCCGCTGGTTGAAGACCCGCACCACGTCACCATCCTTCAGACCGCGTGCCTTCGCATCCTGCGGATTCATCCAGCAGGGTTCGCGTCCGGCGACCTCGTAGCTGTTGCGGTTGATGGTGCCGCACAGCTGCGAGTGCAGCCGCATCTGCGGGTGGTTGGATACGATATGCAGCGGATAGCGCGAATCCGAACGCCCTGTGCGCTCCAGCGGCTCCATCCAGGTTGCGTGCGGCGGGCAGTCGTCATAGCCGTACTTCTCGATGGTCCGCGAATACAGCTCGAACTTGCCCGATGCCGTACCCAGCGCATTGAGCAGCGGATCAGCCCGAAAATCGGCATGCCGCACGAAGTCCTTGGCCTCGGCCGAAATCGGGAATGCCAGCGGCCGATTGCTCTTCCAGAACACATCGAACACCGGCATTTCCATGCCCTTGGCGCGCGACTCGATCTTGGCTGCCTCGTACAGATTGCGGATCCACTCCATCTCGGTGAGCCCCGCCGTGAACTCCTCGCCCTTGCCAAGACGTTTCGCAATGGCCGCAAAGATGTCGAAATCACTGCGTGCCTCGAACACCGGCTCGACGAGCTTCTTCATCGCCACGATGTGGCTCTGCGCATAATCGCCCATCTGTTCGATGTCGTTGCGCTCATAGGACGTGGTGGCCGGCAGCACGATGTCGGCATGCCGTGCCGAGGCCGTCCACTGCACGTCGTGCACGATGAACGTATCCAGATTGCGCCAGGCACGCCGCATCTCGTTGCGGTCCTGCTGGTGCGAGAACGGGTTGCCGCCCGCCCAGTAGGCCAGCTTGATCAGCGGCAGCTTGATCTCTTGCCCGTTGAACTGCATCACCTTGCCGGGATTCAGCAGCGTCTCCACCAGCCGCGATACCGGAATCGAGACCGCCCCGCTCTGCGTCAGCCAGGCTGCGCCCCCGTTGGCCTGCCCCGACGCGTCGTCGATGGCCTTCAGGATCGGCGTGGTGGCCGCAGGCGCCCCGCCCGAGGCATAGTGATAGCTCAGGCCATAGCCCCCTCCCGGCAGGCCGATCTGCCCCAGCATCGCCGCCAGCGTGATCAGCATCCAGTGTACCTGCTCGCCATGATGCTGACGCTGCGTCGAATAGCCCAGCGCCAGCATCGTGCGGTTGGCCGCAAAGCGGCGCGCCAGATCGCGCAGCGTCTGCGCCGGCACGCCGCATATTCCTGCCGCCCATTCCGCCGTCTTGGGCGTGCCATCGGTCTTGCCCAGCAGGTACGGCAGGAACCGGTCGAAGCCGGTGGTGTACCGATCAAGGAATGCCTGATCGTGCAACTTCTCCGTGTACAGCGTATGGGCAATGCCCAGCATCATCGGCACGTCGGTCTGCGGGCGCGGCGCAATCCACTCGCCGTTCAGCTCCTTGCAGGTCTCCGTAAGGACCGGATCGATGCTGATCACCTTCGTCCCCGCCTTCTTCATGGCGGCCACCCCTGGCCAGGCGCCATGGTCGGCCACCTGCCAGGAAATCTGCGAATTGTTCAGCGGGTTGCAGCCCCAGAACACCATCAGCTGGCAATGCTTGGCCAGATTGTCCCAAGCGGTGCATTGCTCATACACCTCCAGCGAACCCGATACGTAGGGCAGGATCACCTGCGCTGCGCCGGTGGAATAGTCGCCACTGCTGTTGGTATAGCTGCCCGTCAGGTTCAGCATCCGTCGCAGCAACGTCCGGCAGTTGTGGACGCGCCCCGGACTCTTCCAGCCATACGACCCCGCAAACACGGCCTGCTGCCCGTACTTCTTGCGCACCCGTACCAGCTCGTCGGCCACCAGCTCGATGGCCTTGTCCCAGCTCACCCGCACGAAATCACCGCTGCCCCGACCATCCGGATCAGCGCCCGGGCCCTTTTCCAGCCAGGCGCGACGTACCATCGGATAGCGGATGCGCGACGGCGAATAGAGCGAATCCAGCACGCCTGGCAATTGTGGCGACGGTGCGGGATCACCCGACCAGGGCCTGAACTCCACAGCCCGGCCATCCTTCACGATGCCATAGAACACGCCCCAGTGGCAGCCTGAAAGGATGCCCTCCTGCACGTCCTTCCCGGTCTTTCCACCCGCTGCGGCCGCAGGCTCTTCCCCGATCGCCGACTTGGGTGAATCCTTCCCCGCAGCCCGGGCCAGAATCGGCGCACCCGCCACGCCCAGCGAGGCCAGGACCTGCCCCTCGATGAATCGGCGCCGCGACAGCCGGCTGCCTGCCTGCGCGCCCGTCATCGCAACCTGCTCAGAGGTTGTCTGCATCCCGTCCACACGGGCGTCTTCCATTCCCGCGCATCCTTCGCGTTCATTGAGCCTGTCCATCATCATTCCTCCTGTCCAGTCCCGTATCCGATGCTCACCCGGGCCAACGCAGCCGGCAGCACCTCGGCCATCACCCCGTAATACCCTTCTCCATCCAGCCGTGCCATGGCTCGGCAGAACGGTGCCACCCAGTCCATCTCCACCAGCAGCGCCCGAACCGTCGCCCAACATTCCTGTCGCAGCGCCTGCGCCAGTGCCGACAGCTGCACGGCCAGGTGATCAGGTGGCTCATGATTGGTCTGCGCAAGCACCATCCCCAGCGTCTGCAGCAACTGCTGCATCCGCGCCACCGGGGCATCGTACAGCCGACCGCTTCCCTGCCAGGCGCTGGCATAGGGCAGCGCACAGCGTTGGGGGAACACGCCTTCAAAGAGAGCCGTGTACCGACGCTGCAGTGCCACCGTCACCTCTTCTTCCGTCCCTTCGGACAGATGCTGCCCCAGGCGTGCCATCAACGTTTCGTTGCCCAGCACCTCGCCCATCTCGCGCAGCAGCATCTGCCCGACCACCGAACGCGCCGCATGAACCTGTTCCCTCTGGGGGGCATGGATGAACTGCGCAGCCAGCCAGTCGAGCACGTCCGCCAGATCAGCTGCCGCCGGGTGGCTCACCTCGACAGCCTGCCCCTCCGGTCCGTCATGCCGCTTCAGCATGCCCGCATCTACCGGTGCGTTCATCATTTCCCTCCGTGCCCTGTGCCGGATATACCGTCGTCGTGCAGATCCTTCGAGTGGTTCTGCAGGTACGACAGGATCAGGCGATACTGGTCATCACTGAACGAGGTGAAGCGACGCATCGATTTCAGCGTTCCAGCCCACTGGTTGGCCGTGAAGTGCTCCTGCTGCGGCAGCACGTGGCAGGCAGAACATGCCTCCTGATAGGCATCCTTGCCATAGGCCCACACCGAAGCCCGGTCAGCATTCATGCCGGTCGCATCCGACCAGACTTCCAGCGTCACCGGCATCCAGCGCTGACCGGTATCTGCATCCTGCTCCGGTGTGCCACGCACCATCCTGTCCGTCGCCGCACTGTCCAGCACAGCCGTCATGACCCTCTGGCCGCGCGCCTGGTAGACCACCGATGGTGTTTCTTCCACCTGCCAACCCTTCAGCACCAGCTGCAGGCGATCTCCCTCACGTGCCTTCACCGTCACCTGCGCACCGCCCAGCAGTTTCCCCGGAGCGTTGTTCGATTGGCCAATATCCTTCGCATCCAGCCAGAACGCCTTGCTGGACACCACCGTGGCTGGCTTGCCCACCTCAAAGGTCGAAACGGCCGACACCGGCAGGCGCGCCGACACCTGGGCCCAGTCCTTCAGCATCACCACCTCGTCGGTATAGTTCGGCGTCGGCATGCGCGGCGCCAACTTCGACACAGGCGGCAGGTATTTCAGATACAGCGCCATGGCGCCAATATCGCCGGCCGACATCTGCGACGTGTTTCGGATCACCTCCGCCATGTCACCATCCGCCGCCCGGCCGATCGGGCTCACACCCGTGTGCAGGTAGCGCGCCAGCGAAGCGGCCGACCAGAAGCCGATGCCGGTCTCGTCAGGCGTGATGTTCGGTAACCAGCCGGTTCCGGTGGTATCGGGCCCGCCGCCATAGCGGCTCTCGGCCAGCACGTTGCCCATGAAGCCCCGTGACGAATGGCATTCGGCACAGTGCCCTGCGCCTTCCACCAGATATTCGCCACGCTGATAGGCCTTGGCCATATCGCCGGACAGCTCGGCAGGCACAGGTCCCGGCTGCCACGGCTTGCCATCCAGGAAAGCCAGCCGCCACAGGCCCACGCCACGCCGCATGTTGAAAGGGAACTTGAGCTGATGCTCCGGCACCGCATCATCCTCGGCCGGCAGCGTCATCATGTAGGCGTACAGATCGCGCACATCCTCACCTGAAAGCCGCTGATACGAGGTGTACGGGAAGGCCGGATACAGGTTCTGGCCATCCGGTCCGCCAGGGCCCACGCCCTCGCGCAGCGCCCGGTCGAACTCGGCCAGTGTCCATTTGCCAATGCCGCGCTCAGGATGCGGCGAGACATTGGGCATATGGAAGGTGCCGAACTGCGTCTCCAGCACTCGTCCCCCGCCCAATACGGTGTCCTTGTCCTGGCCCGGCGTGGCATGACAGGTGGCACAGTCCGAGGCCACGAACACTTCCCGCCCGTTCTTCAGGTCCGCCCCTTCCAGCGGCGGCAACTCACGCGCCCCATGCAGTGCCGACCATGTCCACGGGGAAGTCAGTACCCCATATCCCGCCGCGCCCAGCACCACCAGGCTGGCTGCCACTTTCCAGATCCCTCTGCCCTGCCGCCCCATTGTTCGGTTCCTCCTGAAATGGATGGCTCCCTGAAAGCAGGACGAAAACGCTATTGCAATCAGATATAGCGCTTCAACCCCACCCCAGGCGAACAACCACCCTACCGTCACTATAGGCAGCAGCGAATCCGCGAAGGCTGCAGGGTTGTGAAAGGGATGTAAACAGGCATGCGACCGTCTTGCCGTGCAATCCGGGTTCTGGTCGAATCCATGCCAATTACATCTGCAGGGAAGCCCATGGATCGGCCAGACGAACGCCTGAAGACGCTGCTGCACCAGGAGAGCAACGCACTCGTGCAGGCCATTCTTCAGCTTGCCCTGGCGCACGGCTTCACCGATCAGACCAGTTCGATGCGTGCTGCCTGGGCCGAAGCGGTCGAGCGGATCAATGAATCCCTGTCGACCTGGCTTACACATGCACGACCACGCCAGCTTGATGGGCGTAACGACTACCGCGCCGATCCCCGCTTCGAGCGGCTGCGCGAGATCGCCTGGCGCCATTACGAAGCCGGCGTGCCCCTGGAGCTGCACCATGGCCTGTTCACCTTGTGCCGCCAGGCCTATCGCCAGCACCTTCAGCAGATCCCGCAGCGCCCGGATGCCGACACCCTGCTGGCCATCCTGGACGACTTCTTCGATGAAGCCGCCCAGGCCATGCTCGCGCCATGGGCCATGCGCCCCCCCAGCGAAACGGCCCTGGCCGAGAACATCCGGCGTCTGACCCGCGAGCGGGATCAGTATTTCGGCGTCCTGGAAAGCCTCAGCGGCCCGGTCTTCATCACGACCGAAGAAGGCCGGCTGCAACATGCCAACGACGCCGCACTGCAGTCCTTCCTGGGTCTGTCCGAAGCGGGCACGCTGCGCTACCGGCTGGCGCTGCAGCACCACCGCGACACGCTGCAGGCCGTGCTCGACGACATCCTGGCCGCAGGTCGGCAGGAACTGCACGCCATCTGGCTGGATACGCACGCGGGACGACGCTGCTTCGACATCCGCCTGCGCCCCCTGGAGGACATCGCCTCCAAGCTGGACCGCTGCCTCATCATCCTGATGAACGATGTCACCGGCCACCAGCGGGCCATCGAGCGTGCCCGGCAGGCCGAACACACCATGTCGATGTTCCTGGCCGCCATGAGCCACGAGATTCGCGGTCCATTGCACAGCGTTCTGGGCGCAGCCGAACTGCTGCGTGATGCCAGCCTGGCAGAAGCCGAGTCCCTGCTGGACCTGCTCGGGCTCTCGGCCGGCGCCCTCAACGCCACACTGGAGAACGTGCTGAGCTTCTCGCGCTTTCGCCACCAGGCTCCCCAGCCCCGGCCCACGGCCGTGCCGTTGCGCAAGATGCTGGCGGATCTGGTACGAACCCAGGACGTGCAGGCCCGGCACCAGGGCGTGCCCCTGCAGCTGCAGCTTTCCACCGAACTGCCCGACCAGGTCATGCTGGACGGGTCACTGGTGCAGCAGGTGCTGGGCAACCTGGTGCGCAACGCGCTGCGGCACGACGATGGCCAGGGTGTGACGCTGACCGTCAAGATCGATGCCTCCGAGCTGGTCTTTATCGTCACCGACCATGGCCCCGGCCTGCCCCCGGACATTCAGGCCCAGCTCACCCGTCCGGCCAGTGCGGCCTCCACCCCGCTACCGGGCCCCGTGGACAACAGCCACAGCTCGGGCCTGGGCCTGCTGATCGTGCGGCGCATGACCCAGGCGCTGGGTGGCCGACTGCAACTGCCAGCCGACGCAAACGGCGCCAGCATCGAAGTGCGGCTGCCATTGGTACTGCCCGAGATCGCTGCTCCCGACACGAACATCCCCGTCCCCCCGCCGGAAGCCCCGCTCCTCGACCAGAGCTGCCTGCTACTTGATGACGACCCGATCGGCGCACTGGGCACCATCGCCATGCTCGAGCGCCTGGTCCGTTCGGTGGACCACGCCACCAGCCTGACCCAGGCCAGCGCCCTGCTGCAGACCCAGCCCGATGTCTACGACTTCTTCATCGTCGATACCCGGCTGCCCGATGGCAGCGGTCTGGACTTCGCCCGCCAGGTCCGCCTGGACCCACGCATGGCCGGCAAGCCGGTGCTGCTGCTGAGCGCCAATACCGAGCAGGTCCGCCAGCAGCCCGAAGCCGGCATGCTCTTTGCAGCCCTGCTGGAAAAGCCCCTCGACGCCACGACGCTGGCCCAGGCGATCCGACGCCACGCCGGTCCCCCACCCAGCAGCCCGAACAAGGAAGACACGCTGTCAATTGCCAATGGCCTGTGGCTGGACACCCCGACACGGCGATTGCACATCGACGGCCGCGTCGAGACGCTCTCGCCCGCCGAGACCCGGCTGCTGGTCTGCCTGGCCGCCGCCATCGGCAAGCCCTGCGACCGCACCCGCATCAGTGAGGCCATCTGTGGCCGGGACTGGGTGTACGGCGACCGTACCGTGGACGTGCTGGTCTCCCGTCTGCGCCGACGGCTGCGAGGCAGCGTGGCGCGCATCGTCACCGTGCACGGGCTGGGCTATACCCTCACGGTTGGCTGACGGGCACAAAAGGGAAGAGGGGCAACAACAGTCGCGCGGGGCGGAACCGCCATCACCCCGACGGATTGAACAGGCCAGCCCCCGGCAAATGGGCAGGCCCCGGGGGCGGAACGCAGCGATCAGAACTTCGCTGCGATCTTCTCCAGCGTGTTCCAGTTCCGTGCGGTCGCCGTGACCCGGAAGCGCTTCTCCAGGGCGGTGTGAGACACGCGCATGGCCTTCACCCCATCAGGGGTCCAGACGAAGGCTGTGCGGCCATGAATCCTGACAACCTCGGGGCTGAAATCCTCGGCCTCCAGCGCAGCGGCCTGCGCCTGAGAAGGCGCGGTGGACAGGAAGATAGCCAGGTACTTCGAGCCGTCGGTTGCGACACCCTGCAGCGGATTGGCATCCAGGATCGCCCGGATCTCGTCGGCGGAGCGCGCCATGACGGGGACATCCACGCCGAAAGCGGTGGCTATCAGGGCCCGTACCGACGCGCAGACCTTTTCCTCGGGGCCGGGTGCGGTCACGATGATGTTGCCGCTCTGCCCGATGGTGATCACGTCCTCGAACCCCGCACCTTCGAGCTGGGTGACAAGCTCGGCCATCGGGACCCGGTTGATCTTGCCAACATTGATGCCGCGCGGCATGACGAGCCAGCGCATCATGCCTGCCCCTGCCTGCCGTTGGTGACGCCCCCAAGGGGCAGAATCACATCCATGGCGCTGACCGCTGCCTGAACGACAGGCAAAAAAAACCCCTGAGCAAATGGATAAGGACTCAGGGGCGGGAGAATGTCGATGGTTGCGGGGGGAGGATTTGAACCTCCGACCTTCGGGTTATGAGCCCGACGAGCTGCCAGACTGCTCCACCCCGCGAAAAGAAGTATAGCCATACTAGATTCCGTTTGCAAGTCTTTCTGCTTGGCCGTAAATTTCACCTCATGAAGTACTGTTCAGAATGCGGCAGTCCCACGCAGATCCTCGTCCCCGAGGGTGACAACCGCCCACGCCAGGTCTGCACCCATTGCCATGCCGTCCATTACGTCAATCCGCGCATCGTGGTAGGTGCCGTCTGCCTGTGGGAAGACCGCATCCTGCTGTGCCGCCGCGCTATCCAGCCCCGCAAGGGCAAATGGACGCTGCCCGCAGGCTTCATGGAAATCGACGAGACCATGTCGGCCGGTGCCCTGCGCGAGACCCGCGAGGAATCGGGTGCCCGTGCCGAGGTCGACGGCCCGCTCTTCGCCATTCTGGATGTCCCCCATGCCGAACAGGTGCACGCGTTCTACCGCGCCCGGCTGCTCTCCCCCGAACTGGACCCGGGCGAAGAAAGTCTCGACGCCCGGCTGTTCGACGAAAAGGACATCCCCTGGGACGAGATCGCCTTCAGCACGGTAGAGACCACGCTGCGCTGGTTCCTGGCCGACCGCCGCCTGGGCCGCTTCTCGCTGCACGAGGGCCACATCCCTGCCCCATCGGGCAGGCAGCCCACCAATCCGTCCCCGCGCCAGAGCGGCAACGCCGACACGTCCTCCGACAAGGGCGGCCACGGCTGATCTCCCGATACCTTCTTCCTGCCCGGTTCCATCACCGCATTCCCCTCGCCCCTTCAAAGCCCCGCCACCGATGATTCGCTACTGGGTCGAAGCCGACACCCCGCTGCCCGCCGCCGACCGCGACGTGCCGGGCCATCCCGGGCTCATCGCCCTGGGGGCCGACCTGGGCCCTGACCGGCTGGTGGAGGCCTACACGCAGGGGCTCTTTCCCTGGTACAGCGCCGGGCAGCCGGTGCTGTGGGGGTCACCCGACCCGCGCATGGTCGTCTTCGTCGACGAGTTCTCGCCTTCGCGCTCGCTGCGGCGGCTGCTGGCACGCCTGGCCGCCAGCGGTCATCCCGGTCCCACGTCCTCCGTCTCCCCGCGTGCCCCCGAGGCCACCCCAACGCAAGACAGCACTGCCGCCGCTGCCACGCCCCGCTGGCAGATCACGCTCGACACGGCCTTTGCCGACGTGATGCAGGCCTGCGCTGAGCCCCGTCCTGGCCAGGACGGCACCTGGATCACCCCCGCCATCCAGGCTGCCTACACGGCCCTGCACCAGCGGGGCCTGGCCCATTCCCTGGAAGTCCGTGAAGACGGCCAGCTCATCGCTGGCCTCTATGGTGTCTCCATCGGCCGCATGTTCTTCGGCGAGTCCATGTTCACCCGTCGGCCCAACGCCTCCAAGTGCGCCTTCGCCACGCTGATGCACCTGCTGGCCACCCACGGTCTTCCCCTGGTCGATTGCCAGCAGTCCACCCGGCACTTGGGCAGTCTGGGCGGCCGCGACATCTCCCGTGCCGACTTCCTGGCGCACATCCGCCCCCTGCTGGCTGCCCCCGCCCCCGACTGGCAGGCCATGGCCCGCGACATCGCCTGGCCGGACTTCAGCCGATGAGCGACAACCGGCCGCCCACCCAGCGCTACATCCGGCTATACGTCACGGCCGCCTTTCCCTGCAGCTACCTGCCCAACCGCTTCGCCCGCTCGCAGGTGGCCGAACCCGCTGCCTCCATCGACGCCGACAACTATGGCGAGCTGGTGCGTGCAGGCTTCCGGCGCAGCGGCCGCTTCACCTACCGGCCCCGCTGCGACAGCTGCCAGGCCTGCATCCCGGTGCGCGTCCCCGTGCATCAGTTCCGGCCCGACCGCAGCCAGCGCCGCGCCATCCGCCGCCATGGCAGCCTCATCAGCCGCAACCTGCCGCTGGTCTTCAGCGACGAACACTACGCACTCTACATCCGCTACCAGCAGGCCCGCCACAGCGGCGGCAGCATGGACGAGGATGACGAGGACCAGTACCGCGAATACCTGCTGCAATCAGGCGTCGACACCCGACTGGTCGAGTTCCGCACCCCCGACTCCACCCTGGTCATGGTCTCGGTCATCGACGTGCTCGACGACGGCCTGTCCGCGGTGTATACATTCTTCGAGCCCGATCTGCCCGGAGGCAGCCTGGGCACCTATGGCATCCTCTGGCAGATCCGGATGTGCCAGGTACTGGGACTCGACTACCTCTACCTGGGCTACTGGATCGAAGAAGCGCGCTCCATGCGCTACAAGAGCAATTTCCGCCCGCTCGAACAACGGATAGACGGACAATGGATACCCTTGAAAGACTGAACGCCCTGGGCTACCGGACCCTGCGCCCCCTGCTGTTCCTGCAGGATCCCGAATGCGCCCACCACGCCGGCCTGCGGCTGATGGACCTGCTGGCTGCCGTGCCGGCCGGTCTGCGCCCGGCACGCGTCCACGACCCCGTCGAACTGCTCGGCCTGTCCTTTCCCAACCGCGTCGGCATCGCGGCCGGCATGGACAAGAACGCCAGCCACATCGACGCGCTGGCCGCACTGGGCTTCGGTTTTCTCGAACTGGGCACGGTCACCCCGCTGCCCCAGCCCGGCAATCCCAAACCGCGCCTGTTCCGCCTTCCCCAGGCGCAGGCCATCATCAATCGCTTCGGCTTCAACAACGAGGGCCTGGAAGCCTTCGTGCGCAACGTCCGAACCTCCCGGGCCTGGCAGAAGCGCCAGGCTCTGCCTGTCGGCGCCCCCTGCCAGCCCGACACTCCGCCGGTGCTGGGCCTGAACATCGGCAAGAATGCCGCCACCCCGCTGGAATCGGCCACGCGCGACTACCTCACCGGCCTGGCCGCCGTCATGCCGCTGGCCGACTACGTGGCCGTCAACATCTCGTCACCCAACACCGCCAACCTGCGCAAGCTGCAGGGCGGCAACGAACTGGACGAGCTGCTGGGTGCGCTGGACCGCGAGCGCCAGCGACTGGCCACCTCGGTGGGCCGCAATCCGCCCTTGCTGCTCAAGATCGCGCCGGACCTTGATGACGACCAGATTGCCGTCATCATCGAGGCACTGGTACGTCACCACATCGACGGTGTCATCGCCACCAACACCACCCTCTCGCGTGAGGCCGTCAAGGGTCTGCCCCACGCCGAAGAAGCCGGCGGCCTGTCGGGCCGGCCCGTGTTCGAGGCCTCCAACCGGGTCATTCGCGCCCTGCGTGCCGGTCTGCCCGCCCGCTACCCCATCATCGGCGTGGGCGGCATCATGTCGGCACAGGATGCCGTGGCCAAGATCGAGGCAGGTGCCGACCTCGTGCAGATCTTCAGCGGCCTGGTCTACGAAGGCCCCGCTCTGGTCTCTGCCGCCGCCCGGGCCATTCACCGGCATGATGAGACGATACGCTAGAATCACGGACAGCAGATGAATCCGTCTGCGGGAGGGCCCAGCCATGGCCCTTCCCCCAGAGCCCTCCTTGAGCCCTGATGACAGACAACACACCTCCTGAAGCCACCATTCCCCCCCAGGCGGGCACAGAGCCCGCCTCGCGCCCCGGCAAGGGCATCAAGACCACCATCCAGGTCCTGGAACGCATGGTGTCGCTGCTCGACGCACTGGCCCAGCAGCCCCGGGCCGTCAGCCTGAAGGAACTGTCCAGTCGCACGGCACTGCACCCGTCCACTGCCCATCGTATCCTCAACGATCTGGTCACCGCCCGCTTCGTCGATCGCGTCGACACCGGCAGCTACCAGCTGGGGCTGCGGCTGCTGGAACTGGGCAACCTGGTCAAGGCCCGGCTCAGCGTGCGCGACGCCGCCATGGGCCCCATGCGCGAGCTGCACCGCCTCACCGGCCAGCCCATCAACCTCTCCATCCGCCAGGGCGACGAGATCGTCTACATCGAGCGTGCGCTGTCCGAGCGCAGCGGCATGCAGGTGGTGCGTGCTGTCGGCGGGCGGGCGCCCCTGCACCTCACCTCGGTCGGCAAACTTTTCCTGGCGGGTGAAAACCACCGCGCGCTGCAGAACTACATCAGCCGCACCGGCCTGGCCGGCCACACCCGCAACAGCCTCACCGACCCGGCCCGTCTGGAGCGCGAACTGGCCCAGGTGCGCTCCCACGGCTTCGCCCGTGACAACGAAGAGCTGGAACTGGGCGTGCGTTGCATCGCCGCCGGCATCCGCGACGATTCGGGCGATCTGGTGGCCGGCCTGTCCATTTCGGCCCCGGCCGACTTCCTGCAGAACGGCTGGGTTGAACAGCTGTGCCGCACGGCAGCGCAGATCTCGGCTTCGCTGGGCTACGACGCCAGCAGATCGGACAGCGCCCACTGACGCCAGGTCACGGCAGCAAGCATCAGGGCCATGCAGGCCCGCCGACCACCGAAACCCCACCCATGAGAAAGGCCCCGGGAGGCGCATCACGCACCCTCCGGGGCCTTTCTACGTGCATCCTGCGCTGGTCAGCCCTCCAGGAAGCGCCGGATGCGGTTGGCATCGGCCACCCGCGAATACCGTCCCTGCGAATCCAGCAGCACGATGATCATCTGCCGGCCGTTGACACGCGCCTGCATCACCACGCAATTGCCCGCCTCGTTGATGAAGCCCGTCTTCTGCACCGTCAGGCCCCATTGCTGGTTGCCCACCAGCGGATTGGTGGTGTGAAAGACCCGCGTACCGTAGGCCGTGCGCACCTGCAGCTGGCTGGCCACCGAGAAGCGACGGATCTCCGGATAGCGTGCCGAACGCGCCACCAGCAAGGCCAGATCACGCGCCGTCGACACGTTCGAGGCCGACAGCCCGGTCGGGTCCAGGAACACCGAATCCCACATGCCGATCTCGCGCGCCTTGCGGTTGGCCGCAGCCACGAAGGCCGTCACCCCGCCCGGATAGCTGCGCGCCAGCGCGTGCGCTGCCCGGTTCTCGGAAGACATCAGCGCCAGCTGCATCAGCTCGGCCCGGGTCAGCTCGGTACCCACCGGCAGGTGCGAGGTGCTGTAGCGCTCGGTATCGCGGTCCTCGGCCTCAATGCGGATCTTCTCGTCCAGCGGCTGTCCACCGTCCAGCACCACCATCGCCGTCATCAGCTTGGTCAGCGAGGCAATGGGCAGCACCGCCGACGAATTCTTGTCATACAGGATCTTGCCGTTGCGCGGATCCACCACCAGCGCCACGCTGGAACGCAGCGCCAGCGGATCCGGGATGCGGTTCAGGCCAGCTGCCTCGCCCAGCGAACCACCGGCGATGGCCGGCAGTTCGGATGCACGGGGCGCAAAGCTCTCGTTGCCTGCCAGCGACACCGTGCGCGCACCGACCCCGGCACTCCCCGTGCCCAGCAGCTGTGGGCGCGCAGACGCAGACCGTCGCTGTTCCTGGGCCGCCGCTGCCATGGCAGATTCGACACGCTTTCGCTGCGCTGCAGCATCACGCCCCTTCCCGGAGCGAACACCGGTCGTCGAGGCTACACGCACCGGGCTGAGGGCGGCTTTGGCGACAGGCTTCTTCTTGGCATCAAATTGCGCGTTTTTGTTACCAATTTTGGTTGTTTTGGCGGAAGACGTCGCCTTGACGGCAACGGCCTTGCCCGTTTTTGCGCTGGCACTGCGTGAGGCGCCACCCCGGGTTGCAGAAGCTGCGGCCTTCGTGCCTGCCGCCGTCTTGCGCGTGCCTTTGGAGGCGGCCTTGGCATTGCGCGATGCCCCCGCCTTGCCACTGACCCCGGCCGAAGGCTTCTGGGCCGGCGCCGCCTGAGCGTGGGCCCCCCCTGCCAGCAGCATTGCACTCACCAGCACCCTGGACACCCACGACAACGTAACTACGCGCACCATCTTTCCTTTCGCCACAACCTTGAACCAAGGCGTACATTCTAATAGCTAAATCATTGGTTTTTCAATGCGTTACCCGTATAGCCTTAAGCAGCGCCTAAAGTTGCGCTCCGCCCACACACGCTACCGACCGCCCATCCCCCGAAGATCCCCGCCCAGCCTGCATTCACCGGAATTCGTCGCCGAATGACCGACGGAAGCAACCCCGGAACCGACGGGTGGCGCCCCCAG
>ERZ773044.433-NODE-433-length-18936-cov-108.997_pt1 | contig 18936 bp, 16 predicted proteins | sample MGYA00511897_ERZ773044 | MGnify/ENA primary metagenome ERZ773044 (study PRJEB29015, sample SAMEA2738116) | human oral metagenome | biome: human oral; feature: human-associated habitat; material: saliva | place: China | collected 2170 ...
CGGCCTCGGCTGCTGCGCCGAGGCCGCCGTCCCCTGCCCCGCGGAGGAGCCGTCGGGCCGGCTGGCCACTCGGGCCGCCGGCTGCCCGGCAGGCTGACCGCTCGACTGACCGTACTGCTGGCCACTGCCCCAGCCACCCGGCTGACTGCCGGGTTGGGCGCGGTGCTCGGGCTGCATGCTCATGGTTCTCCTCGCTCAGTTCTGGCTTGATTCCTCGCGCCACGTGCTCGCGCCTGGATAGGCGACGCATTGGCAGGCTATACGAGCCGGGGCCACCTGTGGCGCGAGCGACGGGGAAGTCCTCCCCACAGCGCCGGAGAGCCTCTACTTTTCACTGGATACGCGCCACTTTGAAGGAAATGTGAGACGAGTCGTCATGGGGTGGTCGCCCCGGGATCAGAGCTGGCCGAGGTTCACGCGGCTCCCGGCCAGGCTCAGCCGGAGCCCGTCATTGGTGACGATGGCGCTGGTCGGGCGCAGCCCCGACGGCAGGGAGTTCGCGGGGATCGTGATCTGCGGGGAGTCCAGCCCAACATAGCTGAGCATGCTGTCCTGCCCCGTGCCGACGTCGACGCCGAGGGTGTTCCCGCTCATCCGGGTGGAGGTGATGGTCAGGATCAGGCTGCCGTCGGCACCCAGCGACGGGGTGATCTCGGCCTGACCACTCAGGCCGAGCACGGACATCGAGGCCTGGATGACCCCCGGATCCTGGGCGCTCGTCCCGGTGCGCTTGGCTTGAAGGGTGATGCCCTTGAGCTTGGGGTGCGATGCGGCGGCGAGCGTGGCCACCTGCTGCCAGCTGACGGTGCCCGACGCCGCCACCGTGTCGGTCTGATAGGGCTTGTGCAGGCTGATGTGGCTCAGATCGACGTCGACGTCGCTGAGCGTGACCGAGGCATTGCTCTGCCCCTTGGAGGTGATCGTCAGGCTCGGGGAGTCCACGCTCAGACTGTCCAGTGAGCCGCCGACGACCTGACTCAGAACGATTCCCTTCGTGGCGATCCGGGCGTCTGGGCTGAGCCCCGGCAGGGCCGAGCGCACGGCGGAGTCGACCTGCCCGCGCACGAGGTACTCCGCCCCGACGGCCCCGGCGCTCAGGATGACGACGAGCACCACCAGGACCGCCACCCACCGTCGAGCGCGACGTCGTCTGGCAGGGCGGGGGGTGTCATCCTCGAAGGAGTTCTCCTGCGGGAGGTCGTCCTCCTCGGGATCGTCCGCCAGGACCTCATCGAGGAGTGCCCGATCGGAGACCTCCTCCTCGGTCACGTCCGCCTGCATCCGAGGCGAGTCCGCGTCACTGTGGTGACTCATCGCTCCTCGTGTCACGTCATCGCCTCGGCGCCGACGGCGAGCTCTGAGCCACCGGAGCAGTGCTCACCGAGCGCTCGGCCGTCTGGTCGGCGGGGGCCTGGTTGGCGGCCCGCTCCTCGTCAAGCATGTAGAGGTCCTCGGCGGTGACCATGAGGGTGGACACGGCGTGCTCCACCAGGGCGGTACGCCGGTTGGAGGCGGCTCCGGCCACCCGGCCGCCGCGCAGCCCGCGCACCCCCACCCGGTCGAGCTTCTCGCAGACGTTGTCGAGCTTGCGGTTGAACTTGGTCAGTGGCCAGCCCAGGCGCGCGGCGGCCGCCGCGGAGGAGGGGATCTCGGCGGCCCCGGTCCCGGCCCGTTTGAGCACCGGCTCGGACAGCGCCAGGACGAGCAGCAGCTGGGAGCGGGTCATCGGAGTCACCCCGATGGTGGTCTGTCCGGAGGACTGACGCACGCCGTCGATCCCGGAGAAACGGTCCTCCCCGGAGGTGATGAGGTTGATCTCGTAGGTGGTGGGTCCTGCGGAGAAGGTGAGGATGACCCGCGGGAAGACCAGCGGCATGCGGGCCCCCGGGGCCAGCCGGGACTGGACCAGCCCCTCACCGTCGGTCAGGGTGGCCGACAACCGCGAGCCCTCATTGGCGATCCACCAGAGGTTCTCGGAGTGGGCGAAGACCAGGAAGCGGCGGTGGAGGTAAGGGTTGTCGTCAATATCGAGGTCTCCGCCTCGGCCGATGACGAAGGTGTCGGCCGGAGCGACCCGGTGAATCTCTCCGGAGAAGTCCAGGACGAGCTCGTCGGGCTGCTCAGGATCGACCTCCGGCATCTCCGTCCACGTCAGGTCGCTCATGAATTCTCCTTCCACGGTCCCGGCTCATGATCGGCCCCCGGGTCCAGTCTCGCTGAGAAGCCGTAACCGCACCGGCCAAGCACGACCACTCGGACAGTGACCTCAGCCACTGCGGAGCCTCAGCCACGACGGCGGATCGATACGGAGCGTCACCCCGTCGCCGACATCCATAAGGTCCCCCATGAAGACCGGCGTCGGCATTCCCGATCCCAGCAGGACCGGCGTCGCACCGGGGCGGGCCAGGACGGTGCCGTTGGACGAGCCCAGGTCCTGAGCCAGGACGCTCCACCCCGAGGTCGTGAGCATGAGGTGGGAGCGCGAGACCATGTGCTGCGGGCTGGCCACCGGAACCAGGGCCACGATGTGCGGATCGCCCCCGGCCTGCACCTGGGGGGCGCGTCCGATGACGACGTCGCCGGCGACCTCGACGGCGGCGCCGGTCGACAGGGTCAGCGTGGCCAGAGCCGGCCGGCGCACGTAGGAGAAGACTCCCGGCAGGGGCTGGGCGCAGATCAGGCACTCCCGGAGCTCGGGAGGATTGGGGTGCCCCTGGGGGCAGATCGAGGCCCGCACGGGGGGCGCCGCGATCAGCGCTGCCTCGGAGGCGGAGACGACCTCCGTGTTGGGCAGGGCCTCCAAGGGCTGGGGCTCCCGGACGGGCTGGGGCTGCTTGCTCTTGGAGTTGTCCGGCGCCGTGGGGGTGTTGGCCGTCGGGCTGCCGCCCGAGCTCGCCGAGGGGGCGGTGGGGGCCCGGTGGGCACCGCGGCGCCGACGCCCCGAGCCGGGCTCCGGCTCGGGGTAGTCCGGGAACGGGCTCACGTCGCCAGTCTCCAGGCCCTCCGCAGCGGCCTCGGTGGTCTGCGAGAGCTCCTGCGGCGGCTCGATGGGGTCGTCGGGGTCCTCCCAGACGCCCGTCTCCAGGAGCTCGGGAGCCGAGTCCGTGGAGCTGTCGGATTCGGCAGAAGACACAGTCTCGGCGGAGGAAGGGGCAGGGACGGGGGAAACGACCTCGGCAGGAGAATCGGCCGCGGCGGGAGAAGGCACCTCCAGGGGCTCCGGCTCCTGCTCTTGCTCCGGCCCCGGCTGCGGCGCCAGCTCCAGCTCCGGGGCCGGGGCCGCCTCCTGGGGCGAGCCGGAGACCGGGGAGATCGGGGTGATCGGTCTGAGCAGCGTGGTCTCGTCACTGGGCTCGGCCGGGACGATCCCGCTGGGCTCCGGGGCCATGGACCGCAGGTCCGAGCGCCGCAACGCTGCGGCCCGCGAGGGCGCGGCTTCCTGGGGGGAGGGCGCGCTCAGGGCAGCCGGGGCCGCGGGGGCCGCCGGCCCTACCGTCGGCAGGTAGGTGCCGCCCAGGGCCTGCAGGACCCGCAGGCCCGTCTCCACGGGGACTCCGCCGGCCTGCGAGCCGGCAACCGGGTTGATGACGGCGGTCCCGTCAACACCGTCGACCCGCAGAGCACCATCCGACAGGCGCGTCAGCCCCTCGGGCAGCGGAACCCGCTCGCGTGGCAGGGATGGGGAGGGAACTGGGGAGATCGTCACTGCGCCCCCTGACTGCTCGCGCCACCGGGGCGGGACGTGTGCGCCGTCGGCGGAAGATCCGGCACCTGGAGGGCGTCGACGACGACAGCGGTGGTGTTGTCATGCCCTCCGCCCTCCAGGGAGGCGGCCACGAGGAGCTCGGCCGTGCGCTGCGCCGTGTACCCGGCCGCCAGCACGGTGGCGATGGCCTCGTCGTCGAGCTCGTCACTGAGTCCGTCGGAGCAGATGAGGAGCCGGTCCCCGGCGGCCACCGGAACGCTGTAGAGGTCCGGGACGCCGGAGTCGGCGATGCCACCGCCCAGCGCCCGGGTGACGATGTTGCGGCGGGAGTCGCGGCGCGCCTGCTCGGGGGTGAGCTCACCGGTCTCGATGAGAATCTGGACCCGGGAGTGGTCGCGGGTGACCTGGGAGAGCATGTCACCGCGCAGCAGGTAGACCCGGGCGTCCCCGATGTTGAAGATGACCCAGGTCGGACGCGTGACCCCCTGCTCGTCCGGAATCCAGGTCAGGATGACGCCGGCGATCGTCGCGCCGGGCAGGTAGGCGGCGTGGGACGGGATGGCGATGATCGCCTCCTGCGCGGCCACTACCGCGCGAACCACCGTGTCGACGTCGGTGATGGTCGCCCCGGCCAGTGAGTACAGGGAGTCGAGGGCCACCTGCGTGGCCATACGGCCGGCGGCGTGCCCGCCCATGCCGTCGACGACGACGAAGGCCGGAGCGATGGCGAGGTAGCCGTCCTCGTTGATCGTCCGCAGACGCCCCACGTCAGTGGCCGCACCGACAACGACCTCCGAGGCCCTGATGCCGTCCTCACCGCAGATCACGATGGCATCGGCATCAGCACGAACGTGCTCGGTCATCGTCTCCCTTTCACTTGCGTCGCGTGCACTCCCCTAGTAAACCCCAGCACCCCGTCCGGAACCACCGTGCCACCGCCCCGATTCCACCATGTGGGAGCCCACACCCTGTCGGAGGCCGACGGCGCCGGCTCCCGCAGCACCCGCCGAACGAGCCTGCCTCACCGCCGCCATCGGTGACGATCCGCCGTCGTCGGACATTGACGAGCTGCGGCCGTGACCCGTCAGGCAGTCGGATTCACGGTGTCCTCAGGTAGTCTTCCAACGTGGCCGGCTGACCGACCCCTATGCCGCCGAGGTGGTACTGCGTTCCCTGACTCGGTATCACGGGCGGCCCGACACCCGACCCGCGACGGTCCCAGGTGCCGGTCACGACCTGGACCGACGTCGTTTTCCCGACCCTCGAAGGACCCAGCATGTCTCAGGCCAAGGACGAGCTTGTCGCGCGAGCGCAGGATCCCAATGCAGAGTTGGAGACCCTCCACCAGCTGGCGCAGAACTACCCCGGCCTGCGCCCCTACATCGCCGCCAACCCACGTACCTATCCCGCCCTCCTGGAGTGGTTGGGAACCCTGGGTGACCCCGCGGTCGACGCAGCCCTGGCCTCTCGCAACAGCCAGCCCCAGTCAGCGCCGTCGGCGCAGTCGGCGCAGTCATCGCCGCAGCTGGCGGTGGTCTCGCCCCCCGGCGCCCAGCACAGCGCTCCGTCGGCCAGGTCCTCCGAGGCCCCCACGCAGGTGACCCTGCCCCGTTCGCTCCAGCCCGGCAGCGCGGTCTCCGGCGCCTCTGCGGTCTCCGCCACCAGCTCGAGGAGCGCCGCGAGCGCACCGAGCGCCTTCAACGCGGCCGGCGCGAACACGCAGGTCGACAACTTCCAGGCCGCAGGCGACCCGACCGTCTCGGTGCCCACGTCCCACCCCGCCCAGGCGATGGCCTCCCAGTCACCGGCCCGGCCGGTTCAGCCCGCCCTGCAGCAGACCTTCCAGCAGTCCGCGAACGTCTCTCAGGCGCAGAGCCCGGTCATTCCGGCCGCCGTACAGCAGGCCCCCGCAGTGGCCGGCGACGACGGCGTCTTCGGTGTCGGCACTGAGGACGACGACTCCGAGCCCCCTTCGTCCTTCCTGACCTCCAACCGCATCCTGCTCATCCTGGCGCTCCTGGTGGCCACCGTCCTGGTCTTCCTGGCGACCTGGTACCTCTCCGGGGGCAGTGACAAGGGCTCGGCCGCCGACTCGGGCACCGAGGCCCCGGCCGACTCCGGCCAGGCCGCGGCTCAAGACGGCTCCTCCCCGGCCACCCAGTCGGCCTCCCCCTCGGCATCGGCCACCCCGAGTGCCTCGGCGACACCCACGCTCAAGGCACCGGCGCCCGCCAACGCTCAGGAGCTGTCGGCCTTCGACGCCCCCAGCGGCAACATCAGCTGCACCCTGAAAGACAACAACCTCACCTGCGTCATCAACGAGCACGCCTCGACCGCTTCCTGCCCGTCCTCGAAGCCGCTGACGGTCACGATCGGCACGGATGGGAAGTCCAGCCAGAGCTGCGGGTCCACCTTCTCCACCAAGGGCGTCAGCCTCAGCTACGGCTCCGCCGCCAAGAACTCCACCTTCGCCTGTGAGTCGGCAGACTCCGGCATGCAGTGCTGGAGCCAGGTCACCGGTCAGGGCTTCATCCTCAGCCGCGAGAGCGTGACCCCCACCACCCACCGCAGCAACTGATCCGTTTCACCCGAGGTCGGAGCCCCGCCCGCCGGGGCTCCGACCCGTCCTATTTCCTCTTAACCTCCTCTGAGCCCCACCTTCCAACAACGCACGACGTCCGATATGGCCACCTCCTACCGAACGATCCTCATTCACCCCGGCGCCCGCTCCTTCACGAGTGCCGGGCTCATCGCCCGTTTCCCCATGTCCATGGTGGGGATCTCCACGATCCTGGCGGTCGAGGAGCTCTACGGCTCCTACACGGCCGCGGGCCTGGTCAGCGCTGCGAACTTCGTGGCCATGGCCATCGGGGCGCCGATCCTGGCCCGCTGCGTCGACCGCTACGGCCAGTCGCGGGTCATGCTGCCCGCGGTGCTCGTGTCGTCCTTGAGCCTGGTGGGGCTGGCCGGCGCCGCCGCCGTGCACGCGCACCTGGGGATCCTGGCCGCCCTGTCGGCCCTGGCCGGCGGCCTGGCCGGTTCCATGGGCTCACTGGTGCGGGCACGCTGGACGGCGATGCTCACCCGCCCCGAGGAGGTTCACGCGGCCTTCTCCCTGGAGGCGGCCCTGGACGAGGTGGCCTTCATTCTCGGGCCGGTGCTGGCCACGGCCCTGTGCACGACGCCGTTCCTGCCGGTGACCTCGGGCTGGGTGTGCTGCGTGGTGATGCAGCTGTTCGGGGGACTGTGGTTCCTCGGCCAGCGCGCCACCGAGCCCACACCGCACCCGACTCAGCCGCGGCGCACCGCTGAGGCCGCCGAGCAGTCGGATCAGGCCGTGGCACACCCACCGGTGATGCGCTACGGCGCGATGGTGTCCATCGCCATCGTCTTCCTCATCCTGGGGGCCCTGTTCGGGGCCAACGACGTCGCCGCGGTCGCCTTCGCCACCGAGGCGGGGCACAAGTCGGCCTCGGGCCTGGTCCTGGCGGTGTGGGGCGTGGGCTCCTTCGGCGCGGCCCTCCTCTACGGCTCGCGCACGTGGGGCTGGCCGCTGTGGAAGCAGCTCATGGCCGGGCTGGTGGGGCTCGCGGTGGGGGCCTCGACCTTCGGTTTCGCACCGAGCCTGGTGGTGCTGTCCGTCCTGGCGCTCCTGACAGGGCTGGCCATCGCCCCCACCCTGACCAGCGGCAACAACATCGTGCAGGTGACGGTGGCCCCCTCCCAGCTGACCGAGGGCCTGGCCTGGGTGAGCACCGCCCTCAACATCGGGGTCTCGATCGGGTCCCTGCTGGCGGGACAGGCCACCGACGCCGGTGGCTCGCGCGCCGGGTACCTGGCGGTGGCCGCCTTTGCCTGGGGCGCCGTCGTGGTTGGTGTCCTGGGGCTGCCCGCGCTCAGGCGAGCGCGGACCAGCGGCTCTCTGGGCGGTCACTGAGCATCTTCGGCGGGCGGCTCAGTTCCCAGCGTTCTTGGTGACTCTTCTACACTCAGAACGATGCCGATCGCAGGAAATCCACAACACGCCCCCCTTCCCTCCCAGTCGGGCACTGGCCCCGCGGGGCACCCCGGACGTGGGAGCGGGATGCCTGCCGCCCGACCCCCGCGGCTGGTGGCGGCCGCGCGCGCCGTCGTCTCGTCACCCGTCGTCGCCGTTCTGGGATGGCTGGCCCTGCTGGTGCCCGCCTACTGGTCCCTGGTGGATGAGCGCGGCCAGTGGCTGTTCAAGCTGGATTCCTTCGTCTACTACGAGGCTGTCCGTCAGTGGCTCGACGGCGGGGACCTCTACAGCTGGTACGCCAATCCGGGCCAGCACCTGTGGCCCTTCACCTACACGCCCCTGGCGGCCTGGGTGATCTCGCCCCTGACCTGGATGTCGTACCAGCAGGCCACCGTGCTGCTGATCGTGGCCACGCCGCTGTGCGCAGCCGTGACCGCCTACGCAGTTCTCAGGCGGCTGGCTGTCGCGCCCCGGATGGCGCGCGGCCTGGCGCCGTGGCTGGCGCTCATCGGGGTCATCGCCCTGGAGCCCTTCCCCAAGACCATGGAGTACGCGCAGGTCAACGCCATTCTCATGGCGCTGGTGGCCGTGGACCTGTTCCTGGTTCCTGAGCGCTCGCGCTGGCGCGGAGTTCTCAGCGGCCTGGCCGCCGCGATCAAGCTGACGCCGGCGGTCGCGATCCTGGTGCTCCTGGCGCGCCGGGAGTGGCGGGCGGCGGCCACTATGGCGGGCAGCGCCGTCGGACTGACACTTCTAGCTGCCCTGGCGGCCCCCGCCGAGTCCTGGGAGTTCTTCACCTCGGCCATGTGGGATCCGGGGCGCGCCGGTTTCGCCGACTACTCGGGCAATCAGAACCTCAAGGGCGCGATCGCCCGAGGGCTGCCGGAGGCCGCCTGGAACCTCACCTGGGCGGTATGCTCCCTGCTCGCCGTCGTGGCGGCCTGGTTCCTGTGCCGCCGGCTGGACCGGCTGCGGGGAGCCGGCCGAGCGGCTGGGGGTACCGGCCAGGACGACGGCCTGGTCCTGTCCCTCCAGATCAGCGTGGTCATGGTGCTCGGCCTGCTCATCTCCCCCATCTCCTGGTCGCACCACTGGGTGTGGTGCCTGCCCGTGCTCATGACGGTCGCGGCGGCGGCCTGGCGCTGGCGCTCGACCGCGCTCGGTGTGGCCGGCGCCGCCGGGTTCCTCGTCTTCGTCCTGGCGATGCAGTGGTGGTTCCCCGAGCAGAACCACGTGGAACAGAACTGGCCCGCCTGGGCCAAGGCCGTCGGCTCGAGCTACACCTGGTGGGCCCTGGGCTGCGGGGCCGTTCTGTGGTGGGCGAGCGGCCGGCGGCTCAAGGCCCTGCACCACTGAGAGGCGCTGAGAGCCGCTGCCAGGCGCTCGCGGTCGTACCGTAGGTCGCGCTGTCGAGGGTTAGGGGCACGACCTCGCGACCTACCCTACTGTGTTGTCTCATGACTTCTGAGAGTTTCGGATGTCATGACATCTGAGACACTGGTGGGGTGGGTTGCCTGGGGTTATGGGTAACTCGATTTCGCCGTCTCGGCGTGAGCAGGTCATAGGTTTTGACTCCAGGACCAGTGGGATGAGCGTGGAGGAGTTCTGCGCTCAGGTGGGTATCTCGCGGGCCTCGTTCTACCGGATACGCCGACGCGCTGAGCACGAGGGCCTGGCTGCCGCGCTGACGCCGCGTTCACGGGCCCCGCGCCACCCGGCGCGGGTGTGGGACCAGGGCACTGATGAGCGCATCGCTCAGGTGCGTGCCGACCTGCTCGCCGCCGGCCGGGAGGCGGGTCCGGCCTCGGTGTGGTGGGTGATGAGCCAGGGCGCCAGCGTTCCGGCTCCCTCGCGCGCGACGATCGCCCGCAGCCTGCGCAGAGCCGGCCTGGTTGTCCCCGCCCCGCGCAAGCGGCCCAGGACGTCGTACAAGCGCTTCACCCGCAGCGCGGCCAACGAGCTGTGGCAGATCGACGGCTTCCAGTGGCGCCTGGAGGACCGTCTGGTGACCGTCTACCAGGTCGTTGACGACTGCTCGCGGGTCATCACCGCCCTGAGGGCCTGCTGGGGCGGTGAGAGCGTGGCAGGCGCCCGCACGGTCCTTGAGGAGGCCTTCGCCACCTGGGGGCGCCCGGCGGCGATCCTGTCGGACAACGCGCTGGCGTTCAACACCAGCCGCATCACTGGCCCGGGAGCCACCGAGAAGTGGCTGGCATCCCTGGGGGTGCGTCCCATCAGCGGGCGGGTGGGCCACCCTCAGACCCAGGGCAAGGTCGAGCGCTCCCACCAGCCGGCAGCCGCCTGGCTGCGCGCCCACCCGGCCAGCACCCTTGAGGAGCTCAACGCCGAGCTGGACCGCTTCACCAGCTACTACAACACCGAGCGCCAGCACCAGGGCCACGGCATCGCACTGACCCCGCTGAGGGTATGGGCTCAGACCCCCAGGGCGCTGGCCAGCCCAGCCCCCATCGACCTGGAGCGCCTCCCAGCCGGCGGCGGCCCCATCAGCCTGCCCGACCCCGCCGATCCCGACCAGGCCGTGGACCGCGCCCGACGCACCGTGATGTCCAACGGGTGCGTGTCCTACAAGGACCGTGCACTGTCACTGGGCCAGACCATGCGCGGCGTCGAGGTCACCCTGATCGAGTACACCACGCGCCTGGACCTCTACGACCCCGACGGACGCCGCTTCGTGTCCCTGCCCTGGCCCCAACCCACCCAGAGGCAGCAAGGCAACCGCTCCACCATCGACACCAAGAAACCGCCCTACAGACTCATCCCGCTCCCACCCCGACGCCCCCGAACGTCTCACAGGTCATAACCCCCACCGGCGTCTCAGAAGTCATGACACTCAAACGTCTCAGAAGTCATGACACCCAAATGTCTCAGAAGTGAGGAGACAGCACACGCGACCTACCCTACGAACGCGCGATCCACCCGACGAACGCAACGATTGGAACCACTGAGTCGTCTAGGATCCAGGGGTGCCCCTCTCCGACATCGCCCGCGCCGTCGAGGACCGGTTCCATCGCGACACCGTCCCGGTCCTCAAGCGTCAGGGCTGGCGCCCCCGCGTCATTCCCTACGACGGCTACGGCACCAGCGCCCCGGCTCAGCCCGGCCCGACGGCGCCGCGGCACCAGGAGCAGCACCAGGACACTGTGCCCCTGCGCAGCGCGGCCGGAGCCCGACGGCGCCCCGCCTCAGCCTCCCGCGGGGCCTCCTCCCAGCCCACTCAGCCCTCCCGGCCCGCCCCCATGGCGCGGGTCCTGGCCCGCATGGTGATGCGTCCCCAGGACGCCCCGGCCGAGGGGCCCCTGTTCCGCTCCCTGCCCGACGCCCTTCCCGTCAGCGCCGCCCAGGCCCGCAGCTTCGCCATGACCGGGCTGAGCGATGCCCAGCGCGGCTGGCGCCTATTCATCGAGGTGCCGGTAGCCTTCCTGCCGGTGACGGTCCACGTGGGCCGGGCCAGCGTGCGCACCCGGGCCGACCGCAGCGGCTACATCGACGTCGTCGTGCGCGACCACGGCCTGGAGCCCGGATGGCACGAGGCCAGGATCGAAGCGATGGGGGCGCACACGGTCGCCGCCAAGGTCCTCATCATCCCCGAGGGCCCGCGTTTGGGCATCATCTCCGACATCGACGACACCGCCATGGTCACGCACGTCCCCCGCGTGCTCGTGGCCGCCTGGAACCAGCTCGTCAAGTACTCCTCGGCGCGCGAGCCCGTCCCCGGGATGGCCGAACTCTACTCGCGCATCCAGGCCGCCCACCCGGGCACCCCGATGATGTACCTGTCCACCGGCGCCTGGAACGTCGTCCCCACCCTGCGCTCCTTCTTCTCCCGCCACGGCTTCCCCTCAGGGCCCGCGCTCATGACCGACTGGGGGCCGACCAACACCGGCTGGTTCCGCTCGGGCATCGAGCACAAGCGCACCGAGCTGCGCCGGCTCATGATCGACCTGCCCCAGATCACCTGGATCCTCTTCGGCGACGACGGCCAGCACGACCCGCACATCTACGGCGAGGCCGCCCGCCACCACGCCGACCGGATCGCCGCCGTCGCCATCCGCCGCCTGACCGCCACCCAGCAGGTGCTCGCCGGAGGGCTGACCGCCCACCCCATGGGCATCGGGCCCGAGGCCCGGACCCTGGCGGAGGCCGACGTGCCCGTCGTGGTGGGCGCCGACGGCTACGAGCTGGCCCGGCTCCTGCCCCGCGAGCTGCTGGAGGCCGCCCCGCGCCGCTGACGACCTCTCAGCAACCACCACCGACGACGGGGCGACTCCCGGTCGGCCCCTCCATGCGGCATGTCTCACGCAGGCCCCTCCACCGGCGTCGATGCCCGCCAGCATGCGGATCGCCCCATAACCTGCCCGGTTCACAGGGACGGCACAGGCCCGCCCTACACGGACGACAGGCCCGGGCGGTTACCTGGGTTCATCGGGGCGAGCGCCCCCGTTCCCATCCCCAGCGAACAGGAGGAATCACGTGTCCCCCTTCTCCACAGACTCCACCGACCCGGCAGAGCCCACCGGCCCCACCGGCCCCACCAGCTCCGCCACCTCGACGGCGGCCTCGCTGCGCCGCCACGCGATCCTGGCCGACCTCAACCTGCTGCAGGTGGCCACCCTCATGGGCACCGGGCTGCTGGTGACCCTCGGCGTCATCCTGGGCGGCCGCTCCTACATCACCACCGTCACGCCGGACGGCCTGATCGCCTCCCAGCCGAGCACCCACGGCACCAGCGTCCAGGACCCCGCGGCGGACTCGATCCCCTCCACCGGCGACTCCTCGGAGAAAACCGTGTAATTCCAGGGGCGAGGGCCGCCTCGGCCCCGCGGCGGCCCCGCGCGTGACGCTGTGGGCGATCACGCGGCCCCTGTGCCCCCTTCACGTCAGTCGCCCCGGCCCCCGGCCGGTATGGTGATGGCGCACCCAGCAGTGCTTCCTTCAAGCTCAGGAGACGATATGGCCGGCAAGATCCCCTTCATCCTCGGACTCGGCGCGGGATACGTGCTCGGGACCCGCGCGGGGCGCGCCCAGTACGAGCGCATCAAGACCGCGGCCTCCAAGGTCGCCGAGCAGCCCTTCGTGCGCACCCGGGTCGACGCCGCCTCCAGCCACGTCAAGCAGGCCGTGCGCACCCAGGGGGAGGCCGTCACCGAGAAGGTCGCCGACGCCGTCAAGGAGCGGCTCTTCGGGGCGCCCTCGAGCAAGGGCGGCGCCCAGTCCCAGCCCGTCGACGCCGGTCAGGCCAGCGTGCGCCCGGTCGGCGAGAGTTCCTGAGGCCGGCTCAAGACCGGTTGAGCCCGGCCTAACGCCACAGGCCGCCCCTAGCCCTGCTCGGGCTGCTGGGAGGAGGAGTCCTCCGGCGCCGTCCGCCCGCCGCGGCCGCGCCAGGAGGGGGCCTTGAGCGGCCCCATCATGAGCCCCCGGCGCCAGCCCACGAGCGCGCCGTTCGCCTCGCGCCGCCCGGCCCGACGCCGTTCCCGGTCGGAGATGACCGGCAGCTGCCAGGAGCGCCAGTAGGCGAGCACGCACAGGCCCGCACCGACCACGGTGGACACGAGCATGGCGTGAGCGTCGGCCATCCCCGCCTTGACGGCCACGACCTGGGTGCCGGCGGCGATGAGCGCTGGGATCGCGTAGAGCTTGTTGCCCCCGAAGACGGCCGGGGTCTCCCCCACCGCGACGTCGCGGATCATGGAGCCGCCAATGGCGGTGAGGCAGCCCAGCAGGAGCGCCGGCATGACGCCGAGCCCGTAGGTGAGGGCCTTCGAGGCCCCAGTGGCGGCCCAGCAGCCCAGGATGACGGCGTCGGCCACCACGAGCAGGCGCCGGGTGGGCCGCGAGGTCAGCGGCACGAACCAGGCCACCGTCGCCCCCAGGCAGGCCGTGTAGAGGTAGTAGGGGTCGGTCAGGGCGAAGGGCGGGCCGGCCTGGATCATGACGTCGCGCAGGATGCCGCCGGCGGTGGCCGTGAGCATGGCCAGGACGACGAAGCCCACCAGGTCGAAGTTCTTGCGCCGGGCGATGAGCCCGCCCAGGATCCCGTTGAGCAGGACCCCGCACAGGTCCAGCAGCCGGAAGGTGTCGGTCAGGGACGCCGGCATGTGAAGCGTGAGGGAAGAGAGGTCCAGCACCCCGGTTGCCCGCCTTTCGCTCCTGTCATGATGGCGTCCCGCTGCCGATCCCGGTGTCGGACTGGCAGCCCGCCGCTACCGGGCACCTTAGCCCACGGCGAAGCGAGGGGCGGACACCCGGCCGCCGCGGACCGCGCGTTGCGGCGATGCGAAACCTCAGGTGGTCAGGGCGCTGCAGCCCGCGCCATGATCGGGGCGTGTCCTCCCGCTACTCACCCCCCAAGGACCTGAGCCGCTACGCGTGGCTGTCCATCGGTGCCGCACTGGCCACGATCGCGCTCAAGGGGGCCGCGGCCTGGTTGACCGGCTCCGTGGGTCTGCTCTCCGACGCCGCCGAGTCCGTGGTCAACCTCATCGCCGCCGTCGTCGCCCTCATCGTGCTGAAGATCGCGGCCAAGCCCGCCGACGCCGACCACCAGTTCGGGCACTCCAAGGCCGAGTACTTCTCGGCCGTCGTCGAGGGCGTCATGATCTTCGTGGCCGCCGCCGTCATCATCATCTCCGCCATCGAGCGCCTCATCCACCCGCAGATGCCCGAGCAGCTGGGGATGGGCCTGGCAGTGTCGGTCATCGCCTCGCTCCTCAACGGCGCGGTGGCGTGGGTGCTCTACCGGGCCGGGCGCCGCGAGCGCTCCATGACCCTGGTGGCCGACGCCAAGCACCTGGCCACCGACGTCGTCACCTCCGCCGCGGTCCTGGTCGGGGTGGCGCTGGTGGCCGTCTTCGGCTCGGCCGTGCTCGACGCCGTCGTCGCCCTGGGGGCCGGGCTCAACATCATGTGGACCGGCTTCACGCTCATTCGCGACTCGGTGGGCGGTCTCATGGACATCGCCCCGTCCGCTGAGGTGCTCCAGCGCGTGGAGGAGGTCCTGGCCCGCCACCGCCAGGTGGGCATGATCGACTTCCACGCGGTGCGGGTGCGCGAGGCCGGCAATCGGCGCTTCATGGAGCTGCACGTGCTGGTTCCGGCAGCCTGGAGCGTCAAGAAGGGGCACGACTTCACCGAGCAGGTCATCGACGAGCTCATCGAGGCCGACACCAGCCTGCGCATCTCGGCGCACCTGGAGCCCATTGAGGACCCCAAGTCCTACGAGGATCTGGAGGACATGTGAAGAACTCCCAGGTCAAGTCGGTTTCCATCATCGTGCGGACATGTCAGACTCAGCCCCATGAATGCAATGAGGCTCACCGGCTCAGCACCGTCGCTGCGCCAGCACACGATCACCGCTCCCGTCCCCGCCTGGCGTCACCCCAGCCACGTCGTCCTGGAGACCTGCGTTGAGGACGTCGAGGGCGTGAGGATCTCCGCCCGGGTCGGGGCTGACCGGGCCGAGCTGGGCGCGAACCTCACCGCCGCCGGCACCACGCCCTCGATCGGCACCATCGAGGCCGCCATCTTCGCCGCTGCCGAGCAGGTCGAGCAGCGCCGAGCTCAGGCCGGCGCCCACTGGGCGGAGAAGCCCGAGGCCGCCGCCCCCTTCGGCCTGCGGATCCTCATCCGTCCCCGGGGCGGCTCCTTCGTCTACAACGCCGATGAGGGCCGGGCGATGATCGCCGACGTGCGGCGCATCGCCACCCTGGCCCTGGAGATGGCCGAGTTCACCCGCCCCCAGGCCACGGGCGGGGGACGCACGACGCTGCCGCCGGCGGTGGACCTGGGCTTCGTCGTCGGCGCCCTGACCGAGGACGGCACCATTGACCGCGGCCTCGTGCGCCTGCTGGTCGACATGGCCAATGGCGCCCCCGTCACCTTCCACCGGGCCTTCGATCAGTGCCGCGACACCGTCGAGGCCTACGGGGACCTGGAGGGACTCGGCGTGCGCTACGTCCTGACCAGTGGGGCGGCCCAGACCGCGGCCGACGGCGCCTCGGTGATCGCCGGGCTGGTGGCCAGTGGCGGGCCGACCGTGGTCGCCGCCGGGGCCGTGCGCCCCGATGGCCTGGTCGACCTGGTGGAGTCCACCGGCGTACGTGAGGTCCACATGCGCTGCCCCCGCGAGGGACTGACCCCCGACGAGCCCCAGCGCACCGATGAGGCCCTGGTGCGCCGCGCCGTCGAGACGGTCCGCGCGGTGCCGCTTCCCGCGTAGCTCGGCAGCCCCGCCCGTCCCTGCCTCCATCCCGCCCGACGGCGGCGCTGAGGCCGGATGCGCATCCCTGGCGACTCCGGGTGCACACCCGGCCTGGCACCCTTGTCACCCTCCTCGGCCCTTGGTCCCCGGTCCGGGGTCGTGAGTTGCTGGAGAATCCTCACGGTTCGTAGATATCTACAGCCCAGTGAGCGACCGAAGGTCTCGACGCCTCCGTCACGCTCGAAGCGCAATCGGAAGAACTACCGATGCATCCCCCATGCTCACCCCTATTTTCTGTCTTAGGTTGACCCCATGAACGACGTCCGCATCGATACCCCACGCGGTATCACCCTGGCCGGCACCCTCCAGCTGCCGGCCGGAGCCGCCCCTATCGATCTGGAGGTTTCTACGACGTCGGAGGACACCCAGCCCCCACAGGCGCGACCTGAGGGCGTGGTCCTGCTGGCGCACGACTTCCTCACCGACCGTCACGGCCAGGGCGGGCGCCTGGACTGGATCGGTGCCCGCTACCGCGAGGCGGGTCTGGCCACGCTCAACCTGGACTTCTCGGGTCTGGGCGAGTCCGACGACGACGTCATCACGCTGGCGGGCGAGGCCGAGGACCTGCGGGCGGCCTCCAGCTGGCTGGCCGGCCTGGGCTTCACCCGGCAGATGATCCACGCCAACGGTTTCGGGGCGACGGCGGCGCTCCTGGCGAGGCCCGAGCATGTGCGCACGGCGGTGCTCGTGGGCGCCATCGTGGGGCCGCAGTCGATCCTGTGGGAGGAGATCTTCTCCCCCGAGCAGCTCGATGAGCTCGCCCAGCACGGGCTGACGCGCCTGGTGGATGACAACCCCAACTCCCGCGAGTGGAATGTCCTGTCCAAGGAGACGCTGGCGGACTTCTCCATGCAGGATCCGCAGCACACCCTGGCGGACCTGCCCTGGCCGGTGCTCATGGTGCACGGGGTGCTGTCCAACGAGCTGCCCGACACCGCTGAGGCCACCGCCGAGGGTTTCCCGCTTCTGCCCGATTCCAGCCAGATGGTCCATGTCCACGCCGAGACCCTGGAGCAGGCCCAGGAGGAGGTCGCCCGCTTGAGCGTGGAGTGGGCGCAGCGCCGCCTGCGCTGAACAGTCGCCCGGCTCCTTGCACCAGGCGGCGGCATCGCCGTCGGCACGCGCGAGGAGGGCCGGGGCGGATCAGGACGGACGGTAGGCCTTGACGGCACCGTTCTCCTCGAAGGCGATGAGGAGGTCGCCTTCGGGACGGTAGCCGGCCCAGTTCCCCAGCGGAAGCGGTATGGGGCTCTCACCGGTGGACATGTCGACGAGGTGCAGATCTGTCTCAGCCTCGCTCTTGTGCTCGAAGAAGACGCCGATCTCCCCGTCTCCGGAGTGGTGGACGCCCTGGATGGGCACGCCCTGGCAGCCGCCGCCGGGGAACTTCACGGACAGTGAGTTGTCCTCACCGAGGTCGATTCTCTGGCCGGCCACCGTGATGGACGTGCACTCCTTGTCATCCTTGTTGATCGAGTAGGTCGACGGCGCCCAGGAGGTGTCGCCGTTCTTGAGCCAGGCGCGCGCCTGGTCGAGGGTGAAGTCCTGGGGCGACCACGGGTAGTCGGTGAAGTCCTCAGGAACGCCTACATCAAAGGTCTCCTTGACCGAGCCATCGGGGTTGATGAGGGTCACGGTATCGGGCCGCCCCGAGGATGGGGGCTGGAGGTCGAAGAGCATCCAGCCGTTCTGCAAGGCAGTGGGCGAGGTGGCCCTCGAGGCGCCCTCAATCGGGGAGGCCTGACCGGTGTTGAGGTCGACATGCAGGTACTGCGTCTCCCTCCCCCAGAAGATGCTCGCTATCGCGTAGTGGTCGAAGCGGGGCGAGATGGTGGCGTTCGCAGAGCCGGGGTCGTCGAAGGGGAGCTTCTTCTTCCAGAGGCGCTGCTTCGAGGAGGACCACATGGTGCAGGTTGCGCCTTCGCAGGAGATCGCCTTGTCTGCGTTGATGGCGACCGAGGCCCCCGCCTCCCAGGGGGCATCCTCATGCTTCTGGGAGCCGAGGTCGACGAGCTTGCCTGCCTCGACCAGCTTTCCATTCCATACGTCGAGGGAGTACGACTCGGCCTCTGACTCGAAGTCCTCCTCCCACAGGAGCTTGGGGGTCTTGCTCGTCAGTGAGAACACCTCGACATGCACTTGGCTGTCTTCGGAGACCGCCCGGATGACATAGTCGCCGACGTGCTCGACCGACACACGCCCCTCACGGCCGGGCTCGTTCTTGGGGGCATCGAGAGCCCATACCTCCTCGTAGCCCTTGGCCCAGGCCTTGGTCCAGCCCGATGTCGGCTTCGTCAGGTCAGCCCGAGCCCCGCCTCGGCCATGCAGCCACCAGTAGGCCGCTCCCCCTCCGGCAACCGCGAGGACCAGCACGACCACGACCGCCACGATGACGGCGGTGCGCCGCCTGCGCTTGGGTGCCCCGCCGTCGGGGGCGCCCGGGTAGACCGGACCTGCCTGGTACGACGCCGGCGCCCCTGCCGGGAGGTAGGGAGCCTGGGCCGGCTGCTGCATGACCGACTGGCCGGGAAGGCCGCCCACCCCAGGCGGATTCTGCCAACCCACCCCGCCCTGAACGCCGTCGGGGGCCGGGATGGCCTGAGTGGCTTGAGGTCCGTAGGGAGGCTGAGGCCCGCCAGCACCGTGCGGGAAGGGCCCCGCGGAGTGGCCCGGCCACTGGGGAGTATCCGTCATGTCGGTGAGTATTTCACGCAGGGCCCCCACCGGCTCGGCCTTTGACCGGAGGTCCTGTCGCGGGGTGATCGGGCGGAGGGGCGCGCATGGGGGACAATAGGCCACCTATGGAACAGGGCGAGCACCTCACGCAGAACCAGGGCGACGATGACGCCGGTGGCCACCGCGGCCAGCAGGACAGCGGCCTCGGCACGCGCAGCACCGAGAGCACCCAGGCGCCCGCTGACGGGCCGGCCGGGGACGCCGCCGGCCCCGCAC
>ERZ773044.435-NODE-435-length-18889-cov-126.699_pt1 | contig 18889 bp, 15 predicted proteins | sample MGYA00511897_ERZ773044 | MGnify/ENA primary metagenome ERZ773044 (study PRJEB29015, sample SAMEA2738116) | human oral metagenome | biome: human oral; feature: human-associated habitat; material: saliva | place: China | collected 2170 ...
TAGATCGTTGTTTGCTTCGATTGTTTTGATCTTCTCAGCTAACGCATCTTCTACTGCTTTTTTAGCTGCTGTTTTTGCTTCTGGTTGTGGATTTACATTGTTTACTTCTGTTGTTCCATTTTCCTTAGCTTGTGTTACTGCGTCATTTGTTCTTGCTGCATCGATGTTGTTCTTAGCTTCTGTTGCTTTTGCTTGTGCTTCTTGCTTAGCTTTTGCTTTTTCTTCATCAGTTAGATCGTTGTTTGCTTCGATTGTTTTGATCTTCTCAGCTAACGCATCTTCTACTACTTTTTTTGCATCAGTTTTCTTTTGACTTGCTTGCGGATTAACATTTTCCACATCGGCAACACCTGATGTTTTTACACTGTCCACAGTTGCATTTGTTGTTGCATTGTCAATAGCTGCTTTTGCTGCAGTTGCTTTTGCCTGTGCATCTGCTTTTGCTGCATTCTTCTCTTCTGTCGTTAAGGCATTATTCGCATCGATTGCTGCTTCTTTTTCTCTTAAAGCTGTATCGATTGCTGCTTTTGCTGTATCTTTCTTCGTTGCTACAGGATTATCATTGCTAATCGCTGTTGTTCCTGATGTTTTCGCATTATCTAATGCTGTTTTTGTCGTTACTGAATTATCATTAATTGCTGTTAAAGCTTTCGTCTTATCAGCATTAACTTTTTCGATCGCAGCTGTTTTTTCTTCAGCTGTAGCATTTGTATTTCTATTGATTTCCGCAATTTTTTCTTCAGCAGCTTGGTTAATCGCATCAATTGCTGGTTGTTTATTTAAACTTGTGAACTCTGATAAAGGTTTTGTATCAGTTGAACCATCTTTGTAAGTCACAACAAGATTTCCATTACCATCTTTTGTAATCGTAGAAATTCTTGTTGCCTGATTATCTACAACCTGTCCTCTCTTGCTAGTAAAATTGGCATCATCGTTAGTTTGAGAATATTCGATTTTTACTTTCCCTTTAATTTTCTCAAATTCTTCAGTTGTAGGATTCGTAGGATCTACTACACTTACCTTACCTTCAGGTGCTTTAATATCGTATTTCGATGTTTGGTTCTTCACTACAAATTCAACATATCCCGCTATTTTTTGACGTTCTGCAGGATTAGTAGTTGCATTGATTCTTCCGTTGAAAGGTGCACTTTCTCCGTTATTATCGTCTTTAGCAACAATTACACTCGTCCATTTTTTACCAGCTGTAAGGCTAGTTGTTCCTGTCATTTTAATCGTAGCAGTTTTCTTGTCTTCAGAAACAGAACCTTCCCCACTAGCAACTGCACTATCAACGATATTCCCTACTGCTAAACCATAATTAGTTGCATTATTATAATTAATATCACCAGGCCCTCGAAGTTTTAGATCTTTAATTTTAGATTCATCTGTTGCAGTAAATGTTAAATCTGTCTCCTCTCCAGAATATATATAAATATTTCTGTTCGCTTCGTTTGAATACGGCAGATTAACAACAGGTGGAATATTTTTTTGTACAATTTCCCCTACAGGTTTTGTCTTCGTAGAGCCATCTGTAAATGTTACAACGATATTATCTCCAACGATACTAACTGATTGGATAACATCCTCAGGATGTTCTACCAATGTTCCACGCTTATCAGCAAGCCTTGCATCTTCGTTCGTTGTTGAGTATTCTAATTGAATACTATCTTTGATTTTTTGTAAGTCTTCCGCTGTTGGGTTTGTTAAACTACTTACAGAAATTTTTTCGTCAGTAGGTTGAGATCTTAGAGCATATTTCTTAGATTGCGCTTTTAATACTAAGTAGAAAAAACCTGGATCCGTTATATCCGTAGCTTTTTTAAGATTTTCTCTACCTTGATCATCAACTACCTGCACATAACGAGTCCCTATATTAAGTGTTTGAGTCTCTTGTTTTGTATAATCTCTGTGTTTTTTCAGTACATCATTTGGGCGACCAGTAATGACGATTTTTGCAGGATTTGCTTGACTCGCATCTGATGTTACTCCTACTGTTTCATCACGGTTTATTACTGTAGCAGTAAATCCAAACTGTATATCTAGCTGATTAGTCGTACCGGGAACATTATCAAATTTATTTCTAGATCCTTGTTTTATCGTTGCATAACGAATCTTTCCTGTTTCAGAATATACTGGTATTTCTAATGAAAAGTGCTCTTCGTTATATATGTAGATTTTCTTCTCTGATGGAATCGAGAATGTGAACTCTACCTTTGGATCTTGGTTGACAGCTGCACGGAATGCAGTATTCTTCCCAATCTCTTTTTCATTACGAGGATCTTTCGCTCCTGTATTTTCAATTGAATTAGTTTCAACTTTGTTCTCCGTATTTTTAGCTGAGTTAGTCTCAACTTTTTTCTCCGTATTTTCAGCTTTATTATCTACAGTTCCTTTTAAAGTTGTAGACTCAACTACTGGAGTTTCTTTTTTCTCAACTGGTTTGTTTCTTAGTTTTGAGTTAACAGAAACCACTAATTTTTGATATGCTTTAGTTAGTTCTTCTTGTGTTGTCGCGCTGGCTAAAGTTGCTTTTGCTGCATTTAAGTCAGCTACTAAACTAGCTACACTTTCTTCTGTTTTGTTCGCATAAACCCCATTTGAAATCTTTCCTTCGATTTCACTAATAAAGCTAGATAGTTGTGTTTTATCTAATGTTTTTACTGGCTCTTTTGCTGCCTCTTGTTCAGTTTCTTTTGCAGCATCCTTTACTCCTAATTTTGCTGCTACACCTGCTGCTACTTCATCTTTTGTAGCTTCTTTAACAACTGGTTCAGCCACTACTTTTTCTGAAACTGCACCACCTAATGTCGCACCTTCATCTTTTAAGTTATCTGTTGTTGTGTTTTTTGACACATCCTCACTAGCTTGCGCTACTGCTCCAGCACCAAAAAAGATACTTGCACCTATCACTACTGATGCAGCACCTACCTTAAATTTCTTAATCGAGTAAGTTTCTACTTTTGTTCCTTCTTTTGTTTTCTTTAAATATCTATTATTTTTTCCTATCACCGATGCATCCCTCCTTAAAAATTCATCACTTCAACTTAACTAATATTTTTTTCTCCATTAAAGGATAATAAAACACAGACAAACATGCATTACCATCCCATTTTATAATCATTATTTCATACCCTATATCTTACCAATTTTCACTGTTTTTTTCAAATCATAACCATGCTCTAATAGTATAATATATATTAAATTATAAAATATATTCTTCGTTATTATTTTTTTAAAACCATCTTTATCCTTAGTACTTTTTATTATTCATCTAGTATACTTTAAAAAAATAGTGAAAATATATTTTAATAACATTTAAATAACTCTAAAGAAATCGTTTTTTCTTTATGATTTAACCTTTTTTCAACTTCTTATATCTTTTACTATTTAGTTTTATATAAATAATATAATTAGAAAAATATTTCTTTATTACAGTATTAATGTAATTACTCACCATTATAATATAATAAAATACTCAAATAATATTATAATAATATTATTAAAATACTAAGTAACCTTTATCGACTAACTGCTGAATCTCTATGTTTATTTACAGATTAGCGGGTCTTTCTATCCCTTTATACAAAAATAAAAAAACAGAGAATCATATTTAATAATTCTCTGTTTAACGATTAGTCTATTATTTGTACATTTTCTCTAAAAATATCTTTGTCGTTAAATAGCAATCCATATATTCTTGCTACCTTAATATCTTGTTCAAACTTCATACTATTTTTGCTATTCAGCTGTGGATGAAGACTTATTTTACCACCTCTATTAATCTCTCTTATAATAGCTGCTTTATTCTTTTTCACCGCTAGTACTCTAAAATTATTAGTAAAAAAATTCTCACTGTAATCTTCTTTAGTAGTATTTGTTAAAATATGAAGTAGCACCCTCTGAATTTTCTTATTACTATACCTTTTAGTCGCTATTAGTTCTACTAAATTACTGTAACTTTCCGCTTTAAGCGCCGCTTCATAAATTCTATTTTCTAATCCTTCACTAACATCGTAAATCTGCTCTATTCCTACTTTACCTAAAGATAAAATTTTATATTTTAAATATGAGAACAACGAGCTCTCAGATGCTATAGTCTCTTTCCTAAGATCAGCAACCATTTCTTTCGAAAGGTATTTTTCTATCTTCTCATCATTTATATTATTTCTTATAGCAGTTGCGCTTAAATGAACCTCTCCTGAAATATCCGAACCGTTCAAACCTTGACCTTCTCTTTTTACAGGAACCATTTTAATATCTAAATCCGCTTCTCTAATAGCTTTATAGTAACTATACGCTAAACTGAAATTTGGATTATTACTTTCCAAACCATATAACACACTATTGATCTTAGCGTGATTAAGACCTGTTTTTAATAATTTCTTATATTCTTCTTCGTTTGTTTTTTGTTGTTTTGTGTAAATTTCTTCAAAAACACTGACATCATCATTTTCAGTCCCAAAGATTAAATGCGTTATTCCAGCCCCGGCCAATATTTCAATACTTTTTCTAGCAAAGTCATCACCATATGCAACACTACCAAGATAAGGTAGAGCAATAACCATATCACAACCGCTTCTTACTGCCTCTTTAGCACGTATATAGCCATCCATTATCGCTACTTCACCTCTTTGTGTAAAAAATTCACTCATCACACAAATAACTTCACCATTATTTTCAACAGCCAATTTTCTTGCACATTCTATTAAATATCTATGTCCACTATGCAGCGGATTAAATTCAGCAACTATTCCTATTCTCATTTTTCCACCTCACTTTGTTACTGTTTTTGTACAAATATAAAAGTAGCGAGGTTTTTACTTAATACTCTAACATACTAAGCAATCCACTCGCCTTTTACTTTACTATTCTTTGTCTTCTTCATTTGTTTTCGGGTTGGAAACTACTTTTTCCTCATTATTATCTTCAAAAATATCTACTGTCCAACCTACCAAACTTCCGTCTTCTGCAGTGACCTTGCTAATAGAAAACTGTCTTGATTTTTTGTCCTCATCAGTCAATCTCTTCACTTCTTTTTTCCCGAAGTCCAAAGCTTCTTTTTGAGATTCAAACACTTTTCCAGTAGTTCCCACTCCTTCTGAGCTAGATAGTTTTTTCCCATTATAATCTTGTTGTTTCTGTACCTTTGAGACTTCTCCACCATTTGTCGTACTTATATTTTTGTTTTCATTTTGTGTAACTTTATTCTCTACTGAAACTGTATTTTTATTCTCGGTTTTTTGTCCCTCTTGCTGTTTTACAGTTTGATCTTTACTCTCTTCAGCCTTATTTTCTTTAACATCTTCTTTATCTTTTGGTTTATCTACCTGTTCTTGTTTTTTAGAATTTTGCGATGTATCATTTTTTTGTACAGGCTCTTCTTTACCAAAATAACCTATTGCTAAAAAAATAATACCCGCTAAAACAAGCGAACAAACACTATATATTAAAATTTTAATGAACTTGTTATTTTTCATAGTTTCGTATCCTTTTTCATACTTACTCTTTATTATACCACTTCTTATAATATTTTGCTAAGATTTACAGATATTTCATCTCACTTTTACTTCTCCGCACTCCCTATACTACACTATAAAAAAACTCATAGCCCTCCTTTTAGAGTTCTATGAGTTTTCTTATTATCCTTCTGTAATTTTTACAACGACTTCACCTTTGTCGTTTCTACCTAATGTGTAACTATAATTTTTCTTATTCTCTTTTGCTAATCTATTAATTTCCTCATTAGCATAGTTATGAGCAGCTTCTGAATTACTGAATGTTCCTGGTGCTACTGCTCCACCATTCGCTTCTGTTACTTCTTTTTTCTCTTCTTTATTAGAGTTATTTACTGTATTATTACTATTGTTATTGCTATTACTGTTATTGTTATTGTTATTAGCGTTATTTTGTGTATTACTTACAGTTTTGTTAGTATTACTTGATTTATTACTTTCTGATTTATTAGATGAGTTTGAAGAAGATGAATTATCTTTACTATTAGAATCGTTATTCTCTCTATATTTTTCCTCATCGCTTTTCTCTTTTGATTTAGACTTAGAGCTGTCTTTTTCTTTATCTTTGTCCTTGCTCTTATCTTTATCACTTGATGATGACGAAGTAGTTTCGTTATCTTTTTTCTTAGTAGAATTATCTCCACCTGTAAAATAACTTATACCTATAAATAGAGCACTACATAAGAAAATAGCTAATACAATTCCCCATAATACTTTCAATAATCTATTATCTTTCATTGTATTCCCCTCCTTTGTTTCTAATATATTATAATACTATTTCTTGCATATTTCCACTACTTTCTTTTAATTATAATTTATAAAAATAAAATTTAACTTAAATAAACCCACTATAATCTATTTTTTTAGTTGAGAAATATCACCTATGCACTTCGATATGTTTAGTGTCAGAGGCCTAAGACAAAATATAAATATAAAACAAGGGAGATTTTTATTATGAAAATTTTAAAAAAAGTATTGCATCTAAACTATAACGAACCTAAGGGAGAAAAACGAGTAGTTAAAAGTTATAACTTCGAAGTTGCTCCTACTGCTGAAGACACTGCTTTAAAAGAAGTTGGCGAAGAGTTGAAAAAACTTATCGCTAAAAATATTGAAGATATTGTCACAAGCACAAAAGAATCACTATAATTTTAGGAGGGAATATAATTATGGAAAAAAAATTAAACATTTACTTTACAACTGATAATAAAAAAACTTATCACATCACTTTATCATTTCCAAAAGATGATTTAAGTAAGGCTACTGTAGAAGCTGTTGCGAAAAAAATTGTTGATACAAAAGTACTTAACAACGATAAACACACTCTTACAGGATTCAAAAAAGCTACTTACACTACTCGTGAAGTAAGCGAACTTCAATAATAGAAGGGAGGGAGGTGCGGTTCAATCCGCACCTTTTTTTATGGACATACTAAATTTTATCAATACTGTAGGTTTCCCTATTTTTGTAGCGGTTTTTTTTCTTCTTAAACTGGACAACACTCTACAAAGTATAGGTAAAAGTTTAAACGAACTTGCACGTATTATAGAAACAAAGTTAAATATTAATATCAAAGAATAGTTTTATAAAAGGGAGTAAATTTTTATGACAAGTCAACAAACAATGATTAACTGGGCAAAGGACAACGTCTATAAATGGATTGATATGGATGGAATGTACGGGGCACAATGTGTCGATTTAACGATGGCATATGTGAAGAATTTCGCGGATTTCCAAATTTATGGTAATGCCATCGATTATCTAACTAATCCCATACCTCCAGGTTGGAGAAGGTATTTCAAAGGAGATGCCGAAATAGCTCCTGGGGATATAGCGATTTGGCATTGGGGAAATTGGGATAACTACGGTCATGTCGGCATAGTTATAGAAGTAAACGAAGGAACTATCACCTCTGTAGAACAGAATGTTGATGGTACTCCTGAACGTGGTGGTATTGCACGTATTATGAGTCGTGATGATACTTACCTCGCAGGTTTTATCAGACCTAGCTACGATTCAACTGAAGAATGGACTAGGGTTCCTGAAACCGGTCATTTCACCGTGGAAGTTCCTTCTATAAACGTTAGAAATAAACCAAGCAAACTCGGAAAAGTTACCAACACTTATTACAAAGGGGAACGAATCTACTATGATAGCTATGTAATTAAAGAAGGATTCGTTTGGATCAGCTATATTTCCTATTCAAATGAGCGCCACTACGTCGCTACAGGAACACATAATGGAAGTGAAAGAACAAGTACATGGGGAACTTTTAGTTAAATAGTATTAGTTTTTAGAAATATAACTTTCCAACTTCAAATTTGATAAGCAACATAAAAAAGAAGCGACTGGTTATTCCAATCGCTTCTTACTCTTATTTATTCTTTAATTATTTAACGCGGATGTAAACTGGTCCACTACCTAAGTTTGCAGTGTTAAGTACAGTTTGGTTTCCATTCCATCCACCGTGGATAGCTTGTCCATTACCTGCGTAAACTCCGATGTGAGCTGCTCCCATTCCACCGTTTGCATAGTAAACTAAATCTCCAGGTTGAGCTTGAGATGCTGGAACTACTGTTCCTAAGCTCATGTATCCTGCTGGCCAGTCGTGGAAGTTGATTCCAACTGCTTTAAGAGCATTTGTTACTAACATTGTACAATCTTGGAAAGTTCCTAATTGAGCTAATGCTGCTTGGTAGATTGCTGCTCCTTTGTTTGAAGATGCCGCTTGAGTTGTTGCTGCAGCTGCTGGAGCTTGAGTTTTAGCTGTTACTGTTGGTGCTGCTGTTGCAACTGCTGGAGTTGCAGCTGGTTTTTCTGCCGCTTTAGCTACAGCTGGAGTTGCTACTGGAGCTTCTTTCTTAACTTCAGCTTTTGGTGCTTCTTCTTTTTTAGTTTCTACAGCTTTTGCTGGAGCTGGAGTTGCAGCTGGAGCCGCTGGTGTAACTGCTGGAGCTACTGTTGCAGCTGTTTTTGGTGCAACTGTTTGAACAGGGTCAACCTTAGCTACAGTTTTTTCTGGAGTGTTTTCCACTACTGTTGCTTTTGGAACTGTTACTTCTGCAGTTTTTGCCGCATTTCCATCAACTTTTAATACTGTCCCAACGTAGATTAAGTTAGGATCTGAAAGCTTGTTTAGTTTAACAAGTTCGTCTACTGTAACACCGAATCTGTTAGCAATTTTTCCTAAAGTATCTCCTAATACTACTGTGTAGTATCCTTGTTCTTTAGCTTGAGCTACTTGAGCTACTGTTGTGTTATAAGTTAATTTATCTCCAGGGAAGATTAATGAACTTGTTAAGTTGTTATCTTGCATAAGTTGATCAACAGTTGTTCCGTTGTTGATTGCGATATCCCAAAGAGTATCACCCTTCTTTACTGTATATGTATCAGCATCTGCGATTTGCGCTAATCCTACTCCTACTGTTGATACGATTGCCGTTGCGGCTACTAATTTTTGTAATTTAGTCATCTATTCAATCTCCTTAAAATTAGGTTTGAGTCAAGCGACTCATTTATCTATAATAAATACTGTTTTAATTTCTATATCTTTAATTTCTATAAACTATTTTTTCTAAACTATAAATGTCATCAACCTCATTCAACTTCTGTTGAACTTCGTTATATAATCTTGACATACTAACATTATATGTGCTCATGAAGCCTTTTTCAAGGTTTGTAACAGTTTTGTAATAATAACGATAACTCTCTGTTACATTATGCAAAATTCGTAACATTAACGCCGTTCTATAAGCAGTTAAATTGCATTTTAAGCGTTTTTATTATATAGTAAACCTGTAATTTTAAATTTTATTTTCAAGGGGGTTTTATGATAGATTTTAATACAGCTAGCTCTGCCTTAAAGATGATTCTTGTCTTCTTAGAAGGCCTTCTATCATTCCTTTCTCCTTGCGTAATACCTATATTACCTATCTATATTGGTATTCTTGCAGGAAAAAAAGAAATGAACGAACACGGAGAACTAGTCTTCAACAAACGTAATACTATTACAAATACACTATCATTTGTATTAGGTATTTGTTCAACATTTTTCATCCTAGCTTTTGCAACAAGTTTCATCAGTATTTTCTTAAATGAAAACATTAAAACATTGCAAATCGTCAGCGGTGTTTTAATCATCTTTATGGGATTACTACAACTAGGAGTATTTAAGATAGGATTTTTAAAACAAGAATTTTCAATAAAAAACAAAGTTAAAAGAAAAGGAAATAAAACTACTCCGATTCTTGCTTTTTTAATGGGATTCACTTTTAGCTTTTCTTGGACACCATGTATCGGACCAATCTTAGCTAGTGTTTTCCTGTATGCATCTAGTCATACAGGAATAATGAGCGTTCTTTTAATTCTTGCATACTGCTTAGGATTTATCTTACCGTTTATTCTTATCGCATTCTTCGCTTCTAAATTATTAGAACTATTCAAAAAACATACAAACATTTTAAAATACACACAAGTTATCTCAGGCATTATCCTTATCTTAATCGGTATACTAATTCTGAGTGGATCATTTATCTCTCTAACTAGATATTTTTCTTAAACTTGTGATTTGAATTGGAGGAAAATAATATGAAAAAACTAACAATACTTAGTGCGACACTTCTTAGTAGTGCTCTAATTTTAAGTGCATGTTCTTCTGGATCTTCAGAGAAAAAAGAAGAAACAAATAAACAAACTGCGACATCTTCAACTAGCGAGAACAAAGCTATCCAAGCTTTTGACTTTACAGCTATGGATAAAGATGGAAAAACAGTAAAACTAAGCGACTTTAAAGGTAAAAAAGTTTACATCAATATGTGGGCTAGCTGGTGTGGTCCATGTATGAGAGAAATTCCTGAATTAGAAAAAACATATCAAAAATTAAAAGATAATAAAGATATCGTCTTTCTATCAATGACTTCTCCTAACGATTCTGAGTTTAAAAACCAAAGTCCTCAAGACAAAGGTAAAGATGTAATCCTTAATAAAGCAAAAGAACTTGGCGTAACTTATCCTGTTCTTTTCGACGTTAACGACCGCTTCATCATAAACTACGCAATTCGTTCATTCCCGACACATATTTTCATCAACAGCGATGGTACAATCGGAAACAGAATTGCTGGTGGTGTAACAGAAGAATTACTAACTAAAGAAATAGAAAAACTTAAATAATTTAAATAATAAATAATCCGAATCTAATAATTATGAAATATCTATAACTAACCTTATGGTTGTCTTTACAGATATACAGTAACTATCTAGATTCGGATCTTTTTCTAATTTCTAATATTATTTATCAACATTAAGCTCCATGCTGTTTTTTAACCACTTTTCCAGCAACTTCACATGCAGATCCTCTTCTTCACATTCGAAAACCGTAACTTCTTTTCGTTTAAAGACACTTTCTAACTTTTTATTAAGAATAATATTCTTTTCATCTAGATTTGAATAGCCAAAGTACACTTTTACATCAACTATCTCTCCATATTTTAAGATATCTATTTCTTTTAATCTTTCCAATAAGTGCTCTTCTCTTTCTGGATAGTTCCGCGCATATTCTCTTATTCCATCATATACACCAACATCAAGGTTATTATCAAAAATATATTTAAAATCAAAGTTCTGCACATTCGAAATAAATAACCTATCCACCGACTCACTTACAGCTGAAACCACTATTCCTATTGCAGCTCCTTGACCTTTAGCAACAACATTCACCTCTATATTCGGAAATTCTCTTTTTAGAATATTCACAAAATCTATTCCATCTTGATAGGCATAATTATAATATAACGCTCCATCGATATTATTGTTTAGAAAAGGAAAATAAATTGAAGCCGGCTGCTTATTTTCACTTCTCCCCCTATCTCCTCTAACATGAAGTGTTGCACCACTGTATCCTAAGGCATAATAGTTCATGAGTCCTAAAAAGCCCCTAGGTACTTCTTCATAATCTGGAAATTCTAGTATGAATCCTTTATTATTAACTTTTTTAACTACAATCTCCGCATGAATTTTTGAATAATCCACCGCTTCAAATTCAACTGTTAATAATTGAAATTCCAACTCATCTCTAACAATATTAATCTTATAATTTAATTCTCTTTCTCTTACTAAATCCATCTTTTCAACACCTCAGAATTCATATTTCACTTTAATTATATATTATTACACTTTATAAAGATAATGTATCGCTTCGTTACATTAAAATATACTAACTTCTTTAGAAAAAAACATCAAACTCTAAACTTTTAAATATACTACTCGCTAGACTTACAATTTATTAACTTCATAACAAAAAAACAATCCTCAACACTAGGTTAAGGACTGTTTTTGTAAGTTCGTTATATTTTTTGAGACTTGACTTTATTATTATTTTGCTTCTTTTACGTATTCTTGATCTTTAGTGTGAATAGTAAGTCCAGTAATATTTTTAGTAGATTTGAAGAAGAAACTACAGATATAACCGAATACTAATGCACTTAAGAATGAGAATCCTGAGAAGATAAATGGACTTTGTTTAGCATAAGTTGTGAAGTCTTGGATATACCAACATACAAGCCCTGCAACTACTAATCCTAATAATGCTCCAGCTCCGTTTGCACGTTTAGTGAAGATACCAAGCGCGAATGTACCAGCTAAAGGCACCCCTAGAAGTCCGATATATTTAAGGAATAAATCCCAAGTTTCTTTTTGGTTAGAGTTTACGAAGTATAATGCTGCGATTGTTCCTAATACACCAGCTATGATGATGATAATACGAGCTAATAGAACGTCTTGTTTAGCATCTTTACTTAATCCGAAGAAACGTTGTTTAATATCAACTGTGATACAAGCTGAAATTGAGTTTAAGCTTGATGCGATTGTTGATTGAGCCGCTGCTAAGATAGCTGCGATAACTAATCCCGCAACCCCTGCAGGTAATGCTGTTAAGATGAAGTAAGGTACTAAAGCTGTTGTATTAGCTGCTTTACCTACTACTTCAGCGTTCATGAAGTCTGGTAATTTTGTTACAGCGTGGCTACCTTTGTAGAAACTGTATAAAACTGTTCCCATTCCGTAGAAGATTGGAATAGAGATGAATGCTAATAATCCGTTAGTCCAGATTGATTTGTTAGTTTCTTTTACAGATTCAGTAGTGCTATAACGTTGAACTACGTCTTGAGAAGCTGTGTATTGTTGTAAACTGTTAAATACTGATCCAATGAAGATAATTGGAATAGTTGATGCTGTTAATGACCAGCTAAATTTCTCAGCAGTTACAATTTTACCATTTGCTAGAGCATCTTGAGTAATTTGTCCAAATCCACCTACGTGGTATGCTCCTAAGATAATTACTAAAATAGCTCCTCCAAGTAAAATGATACCTTGGATAACGTCTGTCCAGATAACTCCTTCTACCCCTCCTAAGAATGAGTAAACTACGCAAAGTAATCCGATAACCGCACACACCAAGAATGGGTTAAGTGTCGATACTGATGTAATAGCAACTGTTGGTAAATAAATAACGATAGCTACACGTCCAATATGGAATAGTGAGAATAACACACTCCCTACTACACGTACACTAGGATTAAAACGTTCTTCTAAATATTCATATGCTGTCGTTACATTTAATTTTCTAAAGAATGGAATATAGTAGTGAATTAATATTGGAATAATCGCGATAATCGAGAAGTTCCCTGCTGCGTATGTCCAGTCTCCGTTAAATGCTTTTTCTGGCGTCGCCATAAACGTAATCGCCGATAATGTTGTTGCATAAATTGAGAATCCTACTGCCCAAGATGGAATGTTCCCACCAGCTTTAAAGAATTCATCCGTGCTTTCACCTGCTTTTTTAGTGAAATACACCCCTATTGCTAGCATAGCTAACAGGTAAATTGCTAAAACTATACTGTTAAGTGTACCAAATCCTATTTTATCCATGGTACTCCCTCCTATTTTTTCTTAATAATATTTTTTCTAATATTTAGGAAGGAGGAGAAATTCTCCTCTTTCCACCCCTAATTTTTTACCCCTTATTTGTTAAATTATAGATTATAATCTTTAACTAATTTTTCTACTTCTGGTAGTTTAGCTGGATCAAATACTTTCATAGGTTGTTTACAGTACCCTGCATCAATACCTTTAACTTTTAAAATTTCTTTAAGAGTTTGATATAATCCTAATTCTAATACTTTTTCAATTACATCATTCGCTTCATGTTGAAGTTCGTAAGCTTCAGCAACTTTACCTTCTTTAGCAAGTCTGAAGATTTCTTGGCTTCTTTGTCCGTTAACATTGTATGTAGAACCGATAGCTCCGTCTACTCCTGTAATAGCAGCTTGAACTAACATTTCATCGAATCCAGACCAAATTAATTTGTTAGGGAATCGTTTTCTGAATCTTTCTAATTGATAGAAGTCTGCAGCAGTGTATTTAACACCGATAACTTTTTCATCTTCTAGTAATTCAGCGAATTGATCTAAACTAATTTTAACTCCTGTTAAGAATGGAATGTAGTAAAGAATCATGCTGTTATCTGTAGCATCGATGATTGTTTTGTAGTAGTGTTTAATTTCATTAAATGATAATGGGTAGTAGAATGGTGTAACTGCTGATAATGAGTCATATCCTAATTCTGTTGCGTATTTAGCTAATTCTACCGCTTCATTTAAATCTAAAGATCCAACTTGAGCGATAAGTTTAACTCTATCCCCAACTACTTCTTTTACAAATTTAAAAATTTGTTTCTTTTGAGCAGTGTTTAATAAGAAGTTCTCCCCACTACTTCCATTAACGTATAAACCATCAATTTTACTTACGTTAATGTTGTGCTCAATAACCTGTCTTAATCCCTCTTCTTTAACCTCACCATTCTCGTCAAATGGAATAAGTAAAGCTGAATAAAGTCCTTTTAAATCTTTCATTATAATAACCTCCGTTATTTGTTTTTTAATATCGTGCATTTATTTAACACATTAAATTTTAATACATTTCTATTGTAAAACGTTTTCTTTAGTTTGTCAATAGAAAAAGCTTGAAATTTTATTTTTTTTGAAAACCTTTTAACCGTTGCTATTGTTATCATGTTTAAACTATATAATAATAGTTGCTCTGGTTGACACTTATATTGTATATGTAAATATATTGTCTAGTCCTCTTGTCTCTATTTAATACATTAAACCTCTCTTTTTTTAAAAATAAAAAGCGACTCTTTCTTCATAATTGATTTGAAAAGTCGCTTCTATTCACTGCATAAAACATCTTTGAATTTTTTATTTAATTCAAATAGATACTCATTAGTTAATAGCTATATATATTATATTTTAATTTTGTAACTATCTACCTTACCTAGATAACCTCATTTTAATTTTATCTATCATAACTTCCTATTAAGAACATATTTCCTTTTAATATATAGTTACTACAATCAGTTGTTAAGATAAAACTATCTCCTTTTTTCACATCATAAATGCTACCTTCTATTTCTACACTTCCACTACCATTAAGGACAGTAAATAGATTTCCTGTTCGAGTTTTTTCTATGGAAACTTGTCCCTCCACTTCTACTTTAAACACAGAGAAGTACTTTTCATCTGCTAAATATGTTACTGTAGCACCTTCTAATTTTTCCGATTTAGGGCTTGTAGTAACTTTTTCAAATGGAACTTTTGTCACATCTTTTGTTTTCTCTATATGAAGTTCGCGTTTATTACCATCTTTATCAACACGATCATAATCATATACTCGATATGTCGTATCAGAATTTTGTTGCACTTCATATATTAATATTCCCTCTCCAATCGCATGAAGAGTTCCCGCTGGAATATAGAGGAAATCTCCCGCTTTTACTTCTTCTTCTATGAACAATTCTTGCCATTGTTCACGATTTATTTTATCATTGAACTCCTCTTTTGTTTTAGCAGTATGGCCATATACTAACTTAGCACCTTCTTTAGCATCCAGCACATACCAACATTCAGTTTTACCAAGTTCACCACTCTCATTTTCACGCGCATAATCATCTTCAGGATGTACTTGAACTGATAAATTATCACTAGCATCTAAAATTTTAATTAGTAACGGAAACTTATCGTACACTTTCTCAGTAAATAAAGTAGGTTGTTTCTCATAAGCTTCTTTTAATGTTAAACCCATTAAATCGCCATTTGTTATTTTTGAACTACCGTTATCATGAGCAGCAATAACCCATGCTTCTCCAATATTTCCTTGTGGAATAGAAAAATTAAACTTCTCTAAATTACGTCCCCCCCATATCCTTTCACAAAATACAGGCTCTAAAAATACTATTTTATCCATTTTATTCTCCTTAAACAATTCTAACTTCTAGTTTATTATACACCAGCCACTCTTTTTTATACAGCATATACCTTTTAATTTTTTTCAAGAAACAGTTTTCAAAACTTTATTTTTATGGTAATATATCGTTGTATAGAAATTTAAAAAATCATTAACATTAAAGATAATCATGTCTTTATTAAGAAAGTAGGTATATTATGTTATTAGGTATTGATATTGGTGGAACAAGTATAAAATTTGCTGTTTTTGATGAAAATCACAAAATCGTACATTACGAAACTTGTAAAACACCTGACAATGTAACTGTAAAAATTACTGATGAAATGTATAGAATCGCAAGTAAAATCCGCGAAACTTACAACTTCACTGCTGCTGGTATTTCTGCTGCAGGTGTTATTGATAATGTTCATATGGAAGTTATTCGTTCAGCTCCAACTATCAAAAACTACCTTGGAACTAACTTCAAACGTGATTTCGGAGATAGACTAGGTATTCCAGTATACGCAGATAACGATGTTAACTGTGCCTTACTTGGTGAACAATGGCTTGGTGGAGCAAAAGGTTTAGATGAAGTATTCTGTATGGCTTTAGGAACTGGAATCGGTGGAGCTTACTACCTTACTAGTCTTCCTTTCGGATCTAACTTCGGTGTAGGTGAAATCGGACAATCTCTTTACGATTTCGACACTAAAACTACTTACGAACAACGTGCTTCTACTATCGCTTTAGATAGAAAAATCAAAGCCGAAATGTATGAAGGAATTAGCGTTATCGAATTCTTCGATCTTTGTAAACGTGAAGACACAACTGCACTAAAAGTATTAGATGAATGGTTATTCGAACTTGCTCGTGGTATTGTTAACTTACTATGTATCCTAGATCCTAAATACATCGTAATCGGTGGGGCTGTTTCTGCTCAAGGAGATTATTTATTAAATAAACTAGAAGCAAAAGTACGCGAACTTCACCCAATTGAAAACAACCAAACTAAATTCCTAGCAGCTGAGTTAGGAAATGATGCAGCTCTATACGGAGCTATTAGCCCATTTGTAGAAAAATAAGATATTAAGAACTCCCCCCCTCTTTACCTATGAAGTAAGGAGGGGGGGTTTTTATTATATTCCAACATCTTATATTATATAATAAAAGTGAAAAACATTATTAAGGAGGTATTGTTATGAATTTAGACCTAAACGAAAATGAACTAACTATTATGGGGATTAAATTCGATATTTAAAAGTATCTGCTATACCCTTAGTACAAACATCATTAAACGATGGACACCTACATCCGACAATGTGAATTAAAGAATAGGCTTGTTTCGATTAAGAAAATAGCTAAATCTTGTGCTGTATTTATTAATACTGTATTAAAATTATCTAAGACTTTTTCTAATTATATGTATTTTGATGAACTTTCTTCTACTTCTGATAATACTAGTAAAATATGTAAGCGTCCAATAACGAGGCATATTGAATATTTTTATTCCATGGCAAATAAGTCTCTAGAATCTCATTTTTTTCTAAAGTATCTCCTTTTGGTAAATTCGTTAATAAATAGTTGATGTATTTTTTAAAATCTAATCCATTTTATTTGACAATTTCAAGTAAAGTCATTATGATGGCACTAGATTGTGCCCCTTCAAAACTTTAAGAGAATAACCAATTCTTTCTTCCTGTTACCAATGATTTTATCGCTCGTTCTGCTAAATTATTCGAAAGAACAAGATTCCCATCTTCCAATACAGTTCAAAATGTTGATTCATATTTCAAACTATATTAGCTTTTCCTAATTTACTACCTGGTAGTACGGAATGCTCGCGACACCAATAAAAAAATCCATCCATAATCAGTTTCATTTCTTCTTGTCGTTTTTGATGTCGCACCTCTACTGGCAATGTATCCCATTCCTGTTCCAATTGGAAGAGCTTGTTACAATAGTTCAGTCCTTCTGCACTTAAAGAGGTTTTACTATTCTTAGAATTTGCTTCGAAAATTTCCCTCGTACATGAGCCCATTCCCTGCTAACCTGGCATTTGTTGCTTGTCGATAAACTTCCCACGTTGTTGGACGCTTACACTTGACAAAAAGCCAAAAAAGCCCTCGAAAAATATCGAGGGCTTTTTACTATACTTAAAGATTTATTATAAACTTTAAATTAGTTTTTGTTGTTTTTACGACGTCTTGCTGCTGCAAGTAATCCACCTAGGATTCCTAATCCTAATCCTGTTAATCCAGTATTAGTTTCAGTTGTACCTGTGTTAGCTAAACGTTGTCCTAATTTAGCGTTTGTATCTTGTGCATTAGAATTTCCATTTGTCTCGCTAGCACTATTGTTTCCATTATTAGCTGGGTTTCCTGGTAATGTTGGAACTTCTTTTTGTCTAAAGATATCTTTCGCTGCGATTGTGTAAACTTTACCATCTTTAGTAATTACAGTTGCATTTCCTGTTTTGTCGAAGATAACTTCTACTACATCTGGATTTGCTCCTTTAATCTTAGCTTTTGCAGCTTCTTTTTCTACATCTGTTAAGTTATTGAAGTCTGCAACTATTTCTTTTTCGAAGTCAAGATTGATGTTTTCACCATTATTCTTAGCTACGACATCTTTAGCATCTTTTATTAATTGAGTTGCTGGGATTACCGCTGTTTTTCCTTCTGGTGTTGTTACTGTTGCGTTTCCTTTGTCGTCTACTACTACAGTTGCACCTGGGTTTACTGCTTTAACTTTGTCTTCGATTGCTTTCTTCTCAGCGTCAGTTAATTTTTCTGGGTTCGCTACTACAGTCTTATCTGCTGGTGTAACGATGTCATTTCCTGCATTTGGTTTAGTTGCTTCTTCTGGTGATTTAACTAAATCTGTTGCTGGGATTACCGCTGTCTTACCTTCTGGTGTTGTTACTGTTGCGTTTCCTTTGTCGTCTACTACTACAGTTGCACCTGGGTTTACTGCTTTAACTTTGTCTTCGATTGCTTTCTTCTCAGCGTCAGTTAATTTTTCTGGGTTCGCTACTACAGTCTTGTCTGCTGGTGTAACGATGTCATTTCCTGCATTTGGTTTAGTTGCTTCTTCTGGTG
>ERZ773044.446-NODE-446-length-18474-cov-75.6654_pt1 | contig 18474 bp, 6 predicted proteins | sample MGYA00511897_ERZ773044 | MGnify/ENA primary metagenome ERZ773044 (study PRJEB29015, sample SAMEA2738116) | human oral metagenome | biome: human oral; feature: human-associated habitat; material: saliva | place: China | collected 2170 ...
TTCTGCTGTCTTAGTTAAGTCTGCTGCTGGAATAACGGCTGTGTTTCCTGATGGCGTTGTCACTGTAGCGTTTCCTTTATCGTCTACTACTACAGTCGCACCTGGATTCACTGCTTTAACCTTGTCTTCGATGGCTTTCTTCTCAGCATCTGTAAGTTTTTCTGGGTCTGCTACTACAGTCTTGTCAGCCGGTTTTACGATGTCGTTGCCTGCATTTGGTTTAGTTGCAGTTTCTGGATCTTTTGTCAAGTCTGCTGCTGGAATTACGGCTGTCTTACCTTCTGGGGTTGTGACTGTGGCGTTGCCTTTGTCGTCTACTGCTACAGTTGCTCCTGGGTTGACTGCTTTAACCTTGTCTTCGATGGCTTTCTTCTCTTCTGGAGTGAGAGCATCTGGATTTGCTACTACAGTCTTGTCAGCCGGTTTTACGATGTCGTTGCCTGCGTTTGGTTTCTTAGTATCTTCAACAGTACGTACTAATTCTTCTACAGGAATAACTTGTGTTTGACCATCTGGAGTTGAAACTTTAGCATTTCCTTTGTCATCAACTACTACAATTGAGTTTGGATTTACAGCTTCAACTGCTGCTTTAATCTTCTCCTTCTCAGCATCTGTCAACTTAGCTGGATCATTTACAACCACTTTATCAGCTGGTTTAACGATATCGTTACCTGCTTTTGGATCATTTGCTGTATCTGCAGTTTTCACTACTTGCTCAGGAGTGATGATTTCTTTGTGTCCATCTGGAGTTGTAACAGTAACATTTCCATCTGCGTCTTGAGTGATTTCTTTAGCATCTGGATTTACTTTCTTAACAGCTTCTAAGACCTTAGCTTTTTCATCATCTGTTAAAGCACTTGGATCATTTACAAGAACTTTGTCAGCCGGAATATTCACTTCACCTACAGCATTAATAGCCGCTTTATCTGACTCTTCAATTCCATTAACAGCGTCTGCGGTTTTAGCTGCATCTACAGATTTCTTAGCTTGATCTGCGATTGCATCTACTTGAGCTTTAAGATCTTCTTTAGCTTTAGGAGTCAAGTCGTCGCGAGCGTCAATTGCTGCTTTTTTAGCTGTTGCTTCTTCATCAATTGCTTTACGAGCATTTGGCTTATCTTCTACAACAGGTACAGATTTTTCAATTTCACCTTCAGCTTCTTTTTGAAGTTGCTTAACTTCTGCATCTGTTCCAGCTTTATCGATTTCTTCCTTAGCTTCTTCTGCTAGAGCTTTAGCTGCATCTGCTGCAACTTTCTTCTCATCATCTGTAGCATCTGGAGTGTTAGCAATGTCTTCCAATTGTTTTGCTAATTTATCTTCGATGGCTTTCTTAGCTGCTGGTTTAGCTTTGGCTTCTGGATTTACTGCTGTAACATCTGCCACACCTTTATCTTCAGCATCATCAACGATTTTTTGTGCTGTCGCTGCTGCTTCTGGTGTATCAGCATTATCAGGTTGAGCATCAATTTTTGCTAATTCAGCATCTGCTAATTTCTTAGCTTCTGCTTTGGCTGCGTCTTTTTCTTCTGTTGTTAAGTCTGTACGCTTATCAAGTTCAGCATTCTTAGCTGTTAAAGCATTCGCAATCGCTGCTTTTGCGTTTTCTTTCGCTATTGGGTTTACTTTACCAAGTTCTGTGGTTGCAGTTCCTTTTGCTGTTTCTACATCTGCATTTGAAGTTGCTGCGTCAATTGCTTTCTTAGCATCTTCTGCCGCTTTGTTCACTTTAGCAATTGCTGCGTCTTTTTCTTTATCTGATAAGTTTGGATCTTTTTTGATCGCATCTTCTTTGGCTTTACGAGCCGCTTCAACATCTGCTTTAGCACTTTCTTTGGCTTTTGCCGCTGGATTTACAGCTGCTACGTCTGCTGCACCTTTTGTTCCAGCTGCATTTACCGCATCTTGTGCTGTTTTAGCCGCTTCTTTAGTATCTGCTGCATCTGGTTGTTTAGCGATTTCTGCTAATTGTGCATCTGCCAATTTTTGTGCTTCTGCTTTGGCTGCTGTTTTCTCTTCATCAGTCAAATCTGTACGCTTATCAAGTTCAGCATTCTTAGCTGTTAGTGCGTCTGCAATTGCTTTTTTAGCTGCTGTTTTTGCTACTGGAGTTACGTTATCGATAGCAGTAGTTCCGGTACCTTTAGCTGTTGTAAGTTCATCTGCTGTTTGAGCTGCATCAATTGCTTTTGCTGCATCTTCTGCTGCTTTGTTAACTTTAGCAATTGCTGCATCTTTTTCTTCTTGAGATAAGTTACTATTATTAGTAATTTCATCTACTTTGTTTTGACGAGCTGTTTCGATATCTGCCTTCGCTGCTGTTTTTCCTAATGGATTTACAGCTTTAACATCAGCTACACCTTTTGTTCCAGCATTATTTACCGCTGTTTGGGCTGCTGTCGCTGCATCTGCAGTTTCTGCATTATCAGGTTGTTTAGCAATTTCGTCTAATTGTGCATCTGCTAATTTCTTAGCTTCTGCTTTGGCTGCATCTTTTTCTGCTTGGCTTAAATCTTGACGACCATCGATTTCAGTATTTTTAGCACTTAATTCATCTGCAATTGCTTTTTTAGCTGCTGCTTTTGCTACTGGATTAACTTTACCGAATTCTGAAATTCCAGTATTTTTTGCTGTTTCTACATCTGCATTTGAAGTTGCTGCGTCAATCGCTTTCTTAGCATCTTCTGCTGCTTTGTTCACTTTAGCAATGGCTGCTGTTTTTTCATCTTCCGATAAGTTTGGATTTGCTTTGATAGCATCTTCTTTAGCTTTACGAGCTGCTTCTACATCTGCTTTAGCTGCGTCTTTTTTAGCTACTACTGGGTTGTCTGCTGCAATTGCATCAGTTCCTGCTTTTTGAGCTGCATCTAGAGCTGTTTTTGTTGTTACGTTAGCATCATTGATTGCTGTTAAAGCTTTCTCTTTGTCAGCATTTACTTTTGCAACGGCTGCTGCTTTTTCTTCATCAGTAGCATTTGGAGTAGCATTAATAGCTGCAATTTTCTCAGTTGCTGCTGTATTTACTGCATCGATAGCAGGTTGTTTGTCTAGTGTTACTACATCTGTAAGAGTTAGCTTATCTGTAGAACCATCTTTATAAGTAACTACAATTTTATCGCCTTCTTTAGTTACAGATTTAATATATTGTGAAGCATTTTCTACTAATTTGCCATTTTTATCTTTTAGTCTTTCATCATCACTAGTTTTATATTGAATCTTGATGTTATTTTTGATTTTTTCAAAATCAGCATCTGATAAATTATTAACATCAGAAACTGCTATTTTATTACCTTCTTCTGTTTGTCCTTGAATATCATATTTTTGAGTTTGTTCACGAACTACTAGTTTGAACCATCCTTCTGGCACTTGGTCTACTGTCTTACCAGAATCACTATTACCATTAGGGTCAGAGAATGTTGCACCTTCTAAATCTTCTGCAACTAAGTATCTCGTCATTAATGGACCTGTAAAGTTTGGTTTACCTGATACTGACACTGTTCCTGTAATTGTTACTTTTGCTGGATTAGTCTCTGTTGCTTCGATTCCTGCTTCATTTCTTTGGTAACCTGTTGTCAATCCATACTGATTTGTTATTCTACCACCGGCAGCACCTGGAGCATTATTTCCTCTACCACCTTCAGCAATACGAATATCTTTAATTTTTCCAGAATCATCAGTTGCTGATAATTCAATATTTGTTTCCTCACCTTTATAAACATAGATTTCTTTTGTAGCTGGATTAGAGAATGGGATAATTCCTTTTGGTCTTACGTTTAATACTTTGTTCTTTTCAATTGTATCTGTAGAACCATCGATATATGTTACAACAAGCTTGCTAGGTTCAGTAGTCGATACTGCAACTTTGTCAATTAATGAAGTAGGATTAGCAACTGCTGCACCACCTACAAATCGTGCATCATTACTCTTTTTAGAATGTTCTAATTGTAATCTTGATTTAATCGTTGTTAACTCTGCATCTGTAACATTATTAATATCATTAACAGTAATACGTGTCGAATCAGTTAAATCTTTAATGTCATATTTGTATGTTTGAGATTTAACAACTAATTTGAAGTAGCCAGGTTGATTTGAACCATTAGAAGTTGCGCTGACACTTCCACCTGCTGCATCTGCAACTACTAAATATCTATCTCCTAAAACCGAATTTTGATCTTCACGTCTGTTAGTAGGAGTAAGACCTAAAAATCTCTCATTAGTCTTACCAGTAATATTCATCGTTACTGGACCAGGTGTTTCACTTATAGTTTGAGTATAACTCCAACCAAATCCATCAATTTGAACAGCACTATCTTTAGTCGCTTCATCAAGCGCTCTGTTACCTCCACCTCTAACTTTTACTGAACTAATATTTCCTGCAGTGGAATTCACAGTGATATCAATATTTGTATCTTCTTGGTTATAAAGATAAATTTCTTTTTTAGCATCATCAGAAAACTCTATAGTGTAACTAATATTCCCTACTTTTGTTGTAGTTGCTTCATGAGTTGCAGCTGTTGCTTCTGTTCTAAATGCGTTATCTTTATCCATCTCTTTACCGTTACGTGGGTCGTTTGAACCTGTGTTTTCGATTGAGTTAGATTCTGATTTTTTCTCAGTGTTTTCTGCTGTTTTACCTACAGTTTCTTTACCTTCAGTTGTATCTACTGCTGGAGTTTCTTTTTTCTCTACAGGTTTGTTTTTTAGTTTAGTGTTAGCTGTAGTGACAAGTTTGTTGTAAGCTTTTGTAAGCTCGTCTTGACTTGTTGCATTCACTAATGTAGTTTTTGCAGTTTCTAGTTCTGCTTTTAATACTGCAACAGATTCATCTGTTTTATTAGCATAAGAACCGTTAGCAAGCTTTGCTTCGATTTCTTTAATGTAGCTTTCAAGTTGCTTTTTGTCTAAAGCTGGAGTTGCAGGTTCTGCTGGCTTAGCAGTAGGCTCTTCTGCAATTGGTTGTGCTGCTGGAGTGCTTTCTGCTGGTTGTACAACCTCCTTTTCGACCTGAGGTAGTTCAGCATTTTCATCAGGTCGTTCAGCTTTAAGCCCTGATTCGTCTTGCGGTTGAACAGCAGTCATATCAGCCGATACAGCTCCGTTCCCTAAGAACATGAAAAGAGCAGCAACGGCTACACTAGCTGCACCAAAGCTGTATTTACGAATAGAGTAGCGAGTCACCTTCTCACGGTGCAAACGCTCAACACGACTCATAGAGTTTTTGTTTTCCATTATCGTCTCCTTTTTAGGAAGTATATTATTTTAGAAATTCACGCGAAACTAGCCGTTTCTTTCAACGGCTAGTTATTATAGTTAATGTGAATCCTTACATTAACTATTCTACTTTATTTTTGATATATATGCAACTAATTTGATTTGTAATTTTCGCAAAAAAAAAAAAACGTTTTGGGAATGTAGGTGATTTTCAGAAAATTCCATTTCGCATTTTTTCACATTTTCATGCATGTTTAATTCGTCTATTATTATGCGTTTTGGGTATTGTTTTTTTTTTTAATAAATTGAAAAAACAGAGTATAAGCCTCAGATAAATATGTTTATCCTTAAATAAAACATGCTATCTAGTTCGATAACATGTCCATTTCTATTTTATTTACAACAAGGCCTCAAACTCAGCGACAGTCATGCCTAACTGCTGACTTGCAACTTCATAAGGCAAAAGACCTTGGCGAACGAGATTTACTAAACCTACTTTTAATCCCTCTTCGATACCCTCCGCCCTAGCAGTTTCCAAGGCATAGTCCTGCGATAACAAGGCTTGTTCTTCTCGCATACGTAGTTGGCTAAACATTTTCCTGTCCTCCTCGGACCAGCTCTTATAGTCCAGCAGTTGGTCTGCCTGGCTGATGGCTCGGTCGGGGTCTTGAGTAAAGGGCTTGTTACCGAAAAACTCCAACCACGGCTTGCGAACCTTGTCTTTGCTGGTTTCTCTGTATTTTTTAGTCCTTATTTGTGATGCTATTTCAATAGTTCTTCAAACTCATCGACAGTCATACCTAATTGCTTACTTGCTACCTCAGCTGTTAAAAGATGTTGATGAACAAGATTTGCTAACATAGCAAAACCACCCTCGGCTTTACCACGTTCAAGACCACGTTCTAATCCTCTTTCTTCAGCTTGTTCCAAGGCATAGTCCTGCGCTAACAAGGCTTGTTCTTCTCGCATACGTAGTTGACTAAACATCTTCCTGTCCTCCTCGGACCAGCTTTTATAGTCTAGCAGTTGATCTGCTTGGCTGATGGCTCGCTCAGGTTGCTGGGTAAAGGGTTTATTCCCAAAAAACTCCAACCATGGCTTGCGAACCTTGTCTTTGCTGGTTTCTCTATATTTTTTAGTCCTTATTTGTGATGCTATTTCAATAGTTCTTCAAACTCATCGACAGTCATACCTAATTGCTGGCTAGCAACTTCTGAAGTCAGAAGACCTTGACGGACCATATCTAGGAAGGCAAAGACTCTTCCTTCGACTTTCCCACGCTCCAACCCTTTTCCTCAGCTTGTTCCAAGGCATAGTCCTGCGCTAACAAGGCTTGTTCTTCACGCATACGTAGTTGGCTAAACATTTTCCTGTCCTCCTCGGACCAGCTCTTATAGTCCAGCAGTTGGTCTGCCTGGCTGATGGCTCGGTCGGGGTCTTGAGTAAAGGGCTTGTTCCCAAAAAACTCCAACCACGGCTTACGAACCTCGTCTTTGCTGGTTTCTCTGTATTTTCTTAATTCTAAGAACGCCATCTTGACTAGATGATGTTCCTGTCCATTGTTTGTGATAGTTAAGACCTCACCTGTCGTGTCCTCGCGCATACTAAAGCTATGAAAAGCTAAATCATCTGAGAAGTAATTGCTATCCACGATTGCGATAGCATATACTGGTGCGATATATTTGTAACTCTGATGAGTATCACCTTCACGTTGGCGAATTTTTTCAAGATTCTGATTGACCTGACTGCACAGATAAGCCCACAGGCGATTGATGAAAAAATTCTGATGATGAACTTGAATTTCAATAATAACTTGCGTACCATTATCCAACTCCGCCAAGACGTCTATACTAGTGTAAAAATCCTGAGCCGAGTAGGGCAGAGAAGGCAAAACATGAATATTACTCCCTTCCAAAATGGTTACATTTTTGGCTGGCAAGTCCAGCATATCGCGAATAAATTGACAAGTGATTTCTGGATTGCTAAAGATTTTCTTAGCAACCAAATCATTGGTCGGGCTGATACCCGGATGTCTTAAAATCATCCATTTTCTCCTTCTATTATACCATATTTTTAAATCTAATTTTGCTAGATTCGATGGTTCTATCTATTTATTCGAAAAGGAAATGAATTGTGAAGATATTTTATCTCGTTTCAACTAAAATATGAGCTTGATCAATCAGTTGTCCATCAACAGTCAGATTCAGATAAAAATCCAAGGTCTTATCGGCAGCAAAATACAGGGTTGGTATGGTCAGGTCTTTTTTGCTTTCCCCATCTTGGAATTGAAGGATTTGAATTTCGTCCTGATAGGCGACACCATGGACACCTGTCCCCGGTTGAATCGAAATCTTAGCCTCCAAAGGAGTACTACTTTCGCTACGTTCAACCTTAAAATGAAGAGTCTCTCCCTTTGCCACAGCTAGACTTTTTTCTGCAAATACTAGCCCCTGAACAACTTCTTTGTTTGCTAAGCTAGGAGTTTTATAAAGTGAAATTTTTGTTAAGACAGGCAAATCCTGTGCCTCCGTAATCATCACGCGCAACTTTTGCGCCTCTACTAGTGGAGCTCGCAAGAGACGCTTATGACCAACTGTGAAGCCCGTTCCAAATTCCTGCCAGACGCCACCCACCTCTACTTGCACATAAAAACCAGCGATTCGTTGCCCTAGCTTCAAATCTTCTCTTAACTCAAGCACATCGAAAGTTTTAGGTGTCCCTAAGTCAAGTTCTAACTGAATGGGCAAGTCTGCATCGCTTGTCCAAGAGCTGGTCTCAAGGCCGTCTGTCAGATGATGACAAGCAAAGTCTGCGGAAAAAGCTGGACCAGATACCTTGGCTCCCAGAGCCAAATCTTCCCTATAGAGTTCGTCACGGTAGGCAGCAAATTCATAGAGGCGCTTAATATCTTTATCGTCAACGAGGCCATCTTGATTCGGCGGAATATTGAGCAAGAGTGGAGTTCCCCGACCCACCGAGTGAAAGTAGATTTCGACCAACTCCTCAAGTGATTTAGGATCCTGATCTTCATGGTAGAACCAGCCCGGCCGAATGGAGACATCTGCCTCACCGATTGAAAAAATCGTGCCCGAGGGATCCCCATGCTGAAGATAGTCCAGCTCTGCTTCTGTTCCTAGTTTGTCAGGATTCACCTTTTGCCACAGGGGATCACCTGCATACCCTCGTTCGTTGCCAATCCAGCGGATACTTGTGCCTTCTGTTGAAAAAATCAAGCAATCGCCCTGCAGGTCCCTAATGGTTTCAAACCATTTCTCAAATTCATAATTGACCTTTTGAGCGCCCTCTCCTCTGGCACCATCCATCCAGACCTCAGCAAATTTTCCTGCATTGCCATAGGCAGGATTTGATAAGATTTCCTTCAACTGTGCCAGATAATAGGCATTATAGTCCTCTTCTCTATCCACATGATAGAGAGGACTGTGGGCATCCCAAGGCGATAGGTAGACCCCCATATCCATATCAAACTCTGTGGCGGCTTGGGACACTTCAAGGAGCAAGTCCCCCTCTCCATTCCTCCAAGGACTGGCCTTGACCGAATAATCTGTATGAGCCGTCGGATAGAGGACAAAGCCGTCGTGGTGCTTAACCACCAAAATCAACTTTTTAAAGCCCGTTTCCTTGAGCACGCGAACCCACTCACGCGCATCTAACCTTGTCGGGTTAAATCGCCCAGGATCCTCCCGACCTGTCCCCCATTCCTGGTCATAAAAGGTATTGGGGCCAAAATGGATAAAGGCTGCTAGTTCATCCTCTAAATATGCTAGCTGAGCCTGACTAGGCAAGGGGCCGTGCGGTTTTATTTCTCTTACCATACTACTTCCTATCTACATTTTTCTTTACTTTTTTGGAATGCACTTGCAATTCTGTTAATGCTAGAGGGCTTGCCAAGCCGTCAAATCGAAGACGAAGGGCATAAGTCTCCACCTTATCAAATTCAAAACGAAGCTCTTCATCTTTGTCACTTGACACTTTTCGGACAGCTGACACAGGGCTCCAATTCTCCTCTTGCTTGAGTAGAGAATCCTTGTCCAAATGGTTGGGAGTCCGAGGCAAACTAGGCTCATTCCCTATGTAATAATCAATAGAGGTCGGCTCCACCGCTACGTAGTCTTGATTTTTAACATAATACAAGGTCAGGTTATCCACAAATCGCGGTTTTAAAATCCCTGCATCTCCAAAAAGAATACCGACGCTGGCTTGCTCTGACTTGGCAATCCAAGTATTGGCTGTCGATTTCTTACGTGCAATGACCTTATCATTGAGGTAAGAAGCTGGGTGATTAGGCTCTGAATGGGAAGCAAAGACCAGAGGCAGGTTGGACCCTGTCCACTGATTGGAAATGACTTCCCCATCTACGCTGGCATCTATCACATGAATAGTGACTGTTGCCGGTAACTCACAGCCCGCTACCTGTCCTGTGAGAACATATTCTCCTACCTGAGCATAGACTTGAAGATTGAGTTCATCCCAAGTGACCTTGGCCGTATCTCGTCTGCCATCTGATAAGACTAGCTTGACTCGGTCTGGTAAGTGTGGAGCTTCCTTGACAAGCGTCCAGACCCTTTCAGGCCCAATAGCGTAAATCCCTTGAACACAAACCTGAGCCGAAGCCTTTAAATCCAGACCCTCTAGCTGGCCAGATACCGTAAATTCATGAAATTTTTCCAAATCTTCTTTAGGAATTTCCTCCCAGACAACCTTGACTCGTTTTGCACCGCCTGACTCATAGTCCACCAAGACCGAGGACGGAAACTGTGGATAAGTCCCCTTAGCTGTATACAAGCGAAGTGGTCGTACAGAAACTGCCCTGCCTAGCGAGGTATTTTCTGCAACCTGCAAGTGCATTTGATAGGTTTTCCCTTGATAAATGGCACGGATAGCCAAGTCGCCTGCAGATAAGCAATGAAGCACTCCCTGCTTGATAATAGCATGGGCACTGCCACTCGTCTCCCAAATCACTTCACTATTCCCCACCTTGTTCACAGGGTTATCCACAGTTTGTGGATAAAGCCCAATAGCTGGGGAATCTCCTTCTTGTAAACCTGTCTGCTTGTCCACTCGAATCTCAAACAAGCGCTTATTTTCCACTGGTTGGGTAGCCAAAGCATCTCCCACTAAGATATCAAAACTTGCTGGCTCTAGCCCTCTAGCACTAGCTTTTACTCTGACTAGACCTGCCTGCTCCAAGCTCTGAACTAAGAGGACACCTCTGCCATGAAAGACTTTCCTCTTAAACCGACCATTTTTCTGAGCCTTGTAACGTTCACGACTGGCCTGTCTGCCATTATCCACACCTACAATGCGAGCAGGGCCTTCAATTTTAAAATAAATCTGATTGGAAGCACTCGGCACCCAATTTCCATCCTTGTCCAATACATCAAAATAGAGATAGAGGATGTCTTGCCCATCTGGCTCCAGTTGTATTTTCTCGGCATGAAGCCCAATCTTAGCAGCCTTACCTGCAGTCACCACCCTATCTTCTGCCACAATCTGACCTTGACGGTCATAGGCCACAGCACGCAATTCTCCCGGTTGATAAGCCAAACGCCATTCAAGATAGAGTTGATCAGAACCTTCTCCCTCTTGGTATTTTCGACCGTCTGAAGTCCATTTTTCCTGAAAAGTCTTTCTCCCCTGAGATTTTCCATTGAGAAATAGCTCTACAGAACCAGCATTTGAATACACTCGAACAGGGATATCCCCATACTTATCCACAACTTGTTGATAACTCTTGTGGATTTCCCAATTCCAATGGGGCAGAATATGAACCATGGGATGCTGATTACCATCCAACCACTGACTTTGGTAGAGATAATAGTCATTTTTAGGAATCCCTGCTGTGTCCACAATACCAAAATAAGAACTCTTGACAGGTGTGTCATTTTGATTGTGCCAAGGAGTCGGCTCACCGATATAGTCCACTCCTGTCCAGATAAACTGACCTGCGTAGTCTAGCCGATTTCTATCTGCTATCCAAGAAGCCGTCGCTGTCTTCCCCCAAGGAACCCGATCATTGCCATAGTCCGACTGTTCAAAATTCCTCACGCGGCGATTATCCCCAATCCATTCCTTATCAGGGCGAAAATAGCTATCACGCGTCCTTGTAGCCGATGAGGTTTCAGAGCCATAAAGTCGCCACTTGGGATGTCTTTTGCGAATTCCATCAATATTGTCTTCCGAATAATTCAAGCCCACCACATCCAGCAAATCAGCAATCTTTTCATGACCTCCAGAACCATCTCCAAATCGGAATTGATCCATTCCCATGGTCACAAAACGGCTATCATCAACCTCTTTGACCCTTTCTAGCAAGCGTTTGATAGTCTTCAATGAATGAGCATCTCCATTTGCTTCGCTGACTTCGTTTCCCAAGGACCACATAAAGATAGCTGGATTGTTCTTACCACGCTCAACCATGGTGCGCAAATCGTAATCCGACCAGAAATCGCCTGCTTTCGCTTCTGGATGAGTCGATTCTGCCTCAAAAAAACGACCATAGTCATATTCTTTCTTGTCTCCATACCAAGTATCAAAGGCTTCTTCTTGGATGAGTAGCCCCATTTTGGCGGCTATATCTAGTAAGATACTACTAGCTGGATTATGGGTAATTCGAATCGCATTGACACCCATTTCCTTCATCTGCCGCAAGCGTCTCTCAGCAGCTGACCTGTTTTCCACAGCTCCCAGCGCTCCGTAGTCATGGTGCAAACAAACCCCATGAATCTTCAACCAGCGACCATTTAGAAAGAAGCCCTTATCCGCTTGCCAATCCATATAGCGGTAACCAAAAGTCTCCTCTTCTTCATCAACCAAAATGCCATTTTTGTAGAGGCGAGTCTTCAATTGGTAAAGGTGTGGATGATCAATATCCCAAAGCACAGGTTGGAAAATTGATATCGCTTGTTTGAAATGATGTTTTTCCCCAGACTCAATCACTAGAGAGTTTGTCGCCTGCCAGTCTGACAGCTGTTGTCCATCATACCAGATACTCTGCTCCAAATACACCGACACGGACTGAGGTCCATCATTTGAAACCTTACTTGTAAGCTGAGTCTCCACCCATCCATCTCTTTGTTCTTTGAGTTTAGGACTTTCTATCTTAATCCCATATAAATCCAGATGCACCGAATCTGTAATCAATAATTTTACTTCTCGGTAAATACCACTACCAGAGTACCAACGACTGCTAGGTTGCTGATTTTCCACAAAAACCGCAAGCTGGTTAGCTGTCCCATCGTTTCTTAGATAAGGAGTAATATCATAAGAAAAGGGTGCATAGCCACTGGGATAATAGCCCAGCACTTGCCCGTTGATATAGACTTGGGCATTCATGTAGATCCCATCAAACAACAAACGCACCGATACAAGACTGGCATCTTCTTCCAAGTAAAACTGCGTCCGGTACCAAGCCTGACCCCCGTTTAACTGGCCACCCTCATTTTGCGCTGGCGAGTATTGGTCAAAATCATTGTAAATACTCCAGTCATGTGGCACTTGAATAGCCTGCCAATTTTCCCTCTGCAAATCCGGTGCCAAGGCCTCTTCCTTCCCCACCTCTTGGCTAAAAAACCAGTGATTTCGTAAAACTTCTTCTCTTCTCATACAATCATTCCTCTTTAAGCGATTCGATTTACTTGACTATAGCATAAAACAAAAGCGCTTTCAATACGTCCTCCATCACTCCCTAAATACTCAGAAAAGATTCTATAATTTGTGGAAAAATCTGAAAATCATTCCATGTTCATATAAACTGTCATTTTCAAGAAACAAGGTCATACTCTTCGAAAATCTCTTCAAACCACGTCAGCGTCGCCTTGCCGTAGGTATATGTAACTGACTTCGTCAGTCTTATCTACTACCTCAAAACGGTGTTTTGAGCTGACTTCGTCAGTTCTATCCACAACCTCAAAACCATGTTTTGAGCTGACTCCGTCAGTTCTATCTACAACCTCAAAGCAGTGCTTTGAGCAACCTGTGGCTAGCTTCCTAGTTTACTTTTTGATTTTCATTGAGTAGCAAATCTGACAAGAACCAAAAAACACCTCTCTGAATGTTCATTCCAGAGAGATGTCCCTTTTGTCTTAGCTATTGTAAATCGACTGTCTAAAGTCATCTGAATCTTTAAGATAAGCTTTATAAATCGCTTGTTTCAGTTTTTGCACTGGAGTTTCAATAAACTCAAACTTTTTAGCCGTTGTATTTCCTGCTTTTATCTGTTTCAACTCCTCTTGGACAGCTTTCTGCATCAATTCACTTAACTTCTGACTTGTCAGACTTATTTCCTGACCTTCATATTGGATTGTCAAAGGTTTCAATTGATTAATCTTAGCTACTCTTTCCTTGATCTGTGCTTTTTTGAACTCAGCATAGCTCTTACCATTCAAAATTTTATTGAAAATGTAAGTATCAGATAAAGGCTTGTTCTCAGACTCTGCTACTTGTTTGTATTGATTTGAAACATAAGGAACAAATCCTTCATAATAGCCCAAAGCAGCCATCAATTCAAAGGCTTGTTTTCTAAAGGTGATGTCCCCACTCATACCAGAGTCATTTTGACTAACACCATAAATGGTGTCAAACATATCAACAGTATAATAACCATTTGCTGCAATTTTACCTTTATCTGAAAAACCAGCAATGATATAACGATTGACCAGGATATGATTGTCAATCAAACTATCAATATCTGTCAATTTTTTGGCATCTTCTAAGGTCAGAGCTTGAATCTCCTCACTCTTATGAGTCGGTTTAACTGCTGTATTACGGTAATCTACCCAAGTTCTAGGACCTGTTGAAGTGATTGGCGTTATTTTTTTGAAATAACTCATCTTGTCTTCTGCAGATAAGCCTTTACTTGCCTCTGCTTCTAGATAATCTAGAGTATAAAGGACATCAAAACTTCCCTTCATATAAGATTGCAAATCTTCTGCCGTTTTAAATCGATCAGGTGTTCTATTGTAAAATCCATTCTTATCACTCTCATCATATACAAAGTTGAGATTGAAATAAGTATCCTTTTCTGGATTATAGGAGTTTTCAAAAATACCACGCGCATAAAACTCTGCTCCTGTACCATCTCGACGACCGTGATTATTAAACAAGACCGTTCTATCCAGTAAGTGCGTCATTTCATGAGAATAAGTAGCTGAACCTCTATCATCCAGAACCCTATCTATAAAGTAACGGACACCTAATCCGTTAGCCTCAGCTCCCACCTTACTTACTGGAGAATAGTAATTCATAGGAGTCATAAATTGGTCGACTCCCTTATCAGCTCCACTACCAGAAGCTGGTGACCAAGTGCTATCAATCTGGGCATTTTGATTGCTTGTATATTTCTTCATCGTATCAATAATCAAGCGATTTGTCAGTAACTTATCACGATTTTCTGGTTTTGTTATACGATAAAGAGTATCAACATAGTTGGCTTGTTGTACAGCCGCTTTCTCAATTAAAGACTTGACTCTAGCAAGCTCAGCCTGATACTTAGTTGGATTAGACTGGGCAAGAGAAGTATCTATATAGGAACCAATATTACCATAGGTAATTGTCGCCATATTACTAATCACGTAAACATTTGGTTCTTTCACATTTAAAAGTCCCAAAATAGCAGCCATATTAGCCTCTTGTTTACGAGGATCCTTTTCTCCAGCTGTCAACTTGCTATACAGCCCGACATGCGCTGAAGGATTTTCCTTAGATGATTTTTCAACAATCATAGCTTGGCTAGATTTTTTAAGCCAGGTATCCGCATCATCTGACGTAAAGAGTTGGCGATTGCTGTCTAAAAATTCCTTCAAGCTAGCCTTACCTGTAATGGTAGATAAATACTTTGTAAATGTTTGAGGACTATTGGTCAACTTCATCTCTTCATAAGACATGGATCCTAATTTTTTCAAACTATCCAAGGCGGTCATTGTCTTATTACCAAATGAACTTGGATTAAAGGCCAGAATATCACGAATATTCGTGTCCCCAAATTGAATATTATAAAAGCGATTGATATAAGACAGTCCCAACAAAATCTGCTCTTTGTATTGCTCAAGCTCTTGTTTGACCTTGCTACGATTTTCAGGGGTATCTCCTATAATTCCCAATGTATGCGAGGCAATCTTTTTGAAACTTGACTCAGCTTGCATCTTCGTCTGATCAAAGCTTTCTTGAATTGACAGTTTTTGAAGATACTCTGTACGCAATATATCTTTGACTTCTTGGTCAGTGATATTTGGGCGTGTTTTTCTGAGCGCAATTCTCTTTGTTATAATATCTCGAGGATCATAGACAGGCTCTAACTGTGCTTTTAATTTACTGTCATGTAAGAAATCTACTGATCTCGCGCTTGTGGTAAGAGCAGACACATCCACAGCATCTTCTCTCTCACTATTGGCTGGAAGTAAGTGTGGTTTATCCTCCTGACTACCAACTAAAATAACTCTCGGTTTCATTGGTTTTGTTATTTGACTCACTTCTTGAGGATTAACCAATTCACCAGTTTGTTCATTGATAGCGTAGGTTCTGGTAAGTGTATTCTCACCAACTTCTCCTTCAGATGCTACCTTTTCTATATTTTTAGCAAGTGAAGAATCCTCTCTTCGCTCCTCAGTAACAGCAATCGGTTGTATTACTTTTTCCACATTACCAACTTGAATCACTTTATCGACTGCTGGATTTACTTGTCTAGTAGTGTCAGATACCGTCACCTGACCTGTTGCCTTGTCTAGTTGATAAGTCGTCCTAGTTTCCACCGAACCATCACGCCCTGCAACCGCTACTTTCTCTTGTCTGAACTCCAAAGCAGGATTCACTTGGTAAATCGTTTTATGAGATAGGACAGTAGTTTCAACACTCGGTTTAGTTCCAACTTCTACAACTTGATCAACTTTGTTAACTACTATTTTGACAGTTTTATTCTCAGAAATATTTCCACTTGCTTGATCTTTAGTATAAGTAGTAGTAACTTGTTCTTGTCCCTCAACACCCGGAATTTTTACTCTTGTAACGCCGTGATCTAGTTCCTCATTCTTTTCATAAACGGTTTCATAAGGAACGACTTTGGTCTCTACTTTGGTCTGAGGAAGTTGAGTGTCTTCTTTATACTCTGGGAGATCCTCCTGTATCTCAGGCTCACCGGAAACGCCACCTTCATATGACGGAAGAGAAGGTTCTACCAAAGGATCGCCGGAAACACCGCCTTCATAAGACGGAAGAGACGACTCTACCGAAGGCTCACCGGAAACACCGCCTTCATAAGATGGAAGGGACGGCTCCACCAAGGATTCGCCGGAAACACCACCTTCATAAGATGGAAGCATTGGTTCTACCAAGGACTCGCCGGAAACACCGCCTTCATAAGAGGGGAGAATTGGTTGGACTTCCGGGGCTAGACTTATTCCATTTTCTTGAGGTTCCTTCTCTTTTGTCCCGACCAGAATCACCTGAGTAACTGGTTCACGAAGCACCTCTCTTCCTATTTCATTTCGCGTAACCACACCATCAATAATCCTTACTTCTGTTAAGATTCGTTCTTGTCCCTTGGCACCTTCTATAGAAATTCTTTTTTCTCCCTTAGCCAGAGTTGGGTCAGACTGCAATTGAATTTCAAACTCTATCTCCCCTACCCTAACTTCCAGTTCTGGCTTGTCTTCAGTAACAGTTTTCATTCCTTCATCTGGTACTTTTTTAGACTCAATACTCATACTTTTTTCAGGAGTTGGATTTAAAACAGGCTCAACTGAGTAAGATGGTTGAGGAGATTGCACAAGATCTTCAGTCGAGCTAAAATGAGATGTAGTCTGTGGTACAATCTTCTTAGATTGAGGTTCTGAACTTTCCTCCTTTTGAGATAATGCTGGCGACTCTACCTTATCAACAGAAAGTTCCTTGCTAGCACTATCTCTTACCAAATAATATCCCGTAAATTCATATCCTTGAACTCTTTCAGGACTTGGTAAAAACTGACCTTCTACTCTCTTAACAAGGGCTGGTTGCAATTCTACCAGATTTTCTAAAGCAGAGATGGATGCTACCCAACCACCAACAGCAAAGACGCTCACAAGGAAGTAAGACGCTCCCTTTTTTCTCTTGATTAAAGTGAAGGAAAGCAATAATAATCCTGCTCCCAGGATAAACGTCCCATCATTAGAAAAAAGACCTGTTTCTGGTAATCTTGTAGCCAATTTTCGATAGACAAAGTAGTATTCTTTTCCCTCTTTTACCTCAATCTTATTTTCTTCAAACCATTGCAACTCAGATTTCAGCTTTTCAGGTAAATCCTGCTCATCCAAATAATGACTTGAAATTAGTGTTGAAGTCGTTTCTGTAGCCTGTACGGGTTGAGCCCCCATACCAGCAAAAAATAAACTCGTTCCTAGCAAGACCGAACAAGCTCCTATTGTATATTTTCTCAAAGAAAAACGCTGCTTTCTCTCAAATTGAAATTCTTTCATTCCATCCCCCATCATTCCTTGTTACTGTATATTTAGTATATCAGAAATAATTTGTATTCACAAATCTTTCTAGTTATTCCCTTATCATCCCAAATTAAGGGCAACAACATACAATAATTTTTATTTAATACTCTTCAAAAATCAAATTCAAACCACGTCAGCGTCGCCTTACCGTACTCAAGTACAGCCTGCGGCTAGCTTCCTAGTTTGCTCTTTGATTTTCATTGAGTATAAATGTATATCAATGTTCTTTGCTTTTCTTAACAAATGCAATACAAAAAGAGCCTGTTGCCAAGCTCTTTAGTCTATTATTTCTTCTCAGCGCGAAGGGCTGACAAGATTTGTGTACGGATATCATCTACCCCATTTGGCGTATTTGGTAAAAAGATCGTTTGATTTCCTTTAGAAGCAAAGGTATTCAAAGTGTCCAAATACTGGTTGGTCAAGAGGATGGACATGATTTGTTCTTCTGTCATACCAACATTGGCTTCCTTGAGTTCTGTGATAGACTCTGCCAATCCATCCACAATCGCCTTACGTTGTTGGGCAATCCCGACACCATGAAGGCGGTCTTTTTCTGCTTCGGCTTCAGCTGCAGTGACGATTTTAATCTTGTCAGCTTCAGCCAATTCTTGCGCTGCGACCCGCTTACGTTGTGCCGCATTGATTTCATTCATGGATTGCTTAACTTCTGCATCTGGTTCAACCTTGGTAATCAAGGTTTTCACGATAATGTAACCGTAAGTGGTCATTTCTTCTGCTACTTGGTGTTGAACTTCAAGGGCAATCTCATCTT
>ERZ773044.447-NODE-447-length-18466-cov-58.3692_pt1 | contig 18466 bp, 10 predicted proteins | sample MGYA00511897_ERZ773044 | MGnify/ENA primary metagenome ERZ773044 (study PRJEB29015, sample SAMEA2738116) | human oral metagenome | biome: human oral; feature: human-associated habitat; material: saliva | place: China | collected 2170 ...
CTGCTTTTGGCGCTGGAGTCGCTGGCTCTTCTGCTTTTGGCGCTGGAGTCGCTGGCTCTTCTGCTTTTGGCGCTGGAGTCGCTGGTTTCTCCGTTTTTGGCGCTGGAGTCGCTGGCTTCTCTGATTTCGGTGCTGGAGTCGCTGGCTCTTCTGCTTTTGGCGCTGGAGTCGCTGGTCTCTCCGCTTTCGGTGCTGGAGTCGCTGGTTCCTCTGCTTTTGGTGCTGGAGTCACTGGCTCTTCTGCTTTTGGCGCTGGAGATACTGGCTCTTCTGCTTTTGGCGCTGGAGTCACTGGTTCCTCCGCTTTCGGCGCTGGAGTCACTGGTTCCTCCGCTTTCGGTGCTGGAGTCGATGGCTCTTCTGCTTTTGGTGCTGGAGTCGATGGCTCTTCTGCTTTTGGCGTTGGAGTCACTGGCTCCTCTGCTTTTGGTGTCGGAGTCGTTGGCTCTTCTGCTTTTGGCGCTGGAGATGCTGGTTCCTCCGCTTTTGGTGCCGGAGTCGTTGGCTCTTCTGCTTTTGGTGCTGGAGATGCTGGTTCCTCCGTTTTTGGTGCCGGAGTCACTGGCTCTTCTGCTTTTAGCGCTGGAGATACTGGCTCTTCTGCTTTTGGTGCCGGAGTCACTGGCTCCTCTGCTTTTGGTGCCGGAGTCACTGGCTCCTCTGCTTTTGGCGCTGGAGTCGCTGGCTCTTCTGCTTTTGGCACCTCTGGTTGTACTGCTGATTCAACTATTGCCCCACCTAATACTTCCTTATGTTCTGGTTTTACAATCGCACCTTCTTTATCATTTCTTTCTGGAATATATTCTCTTCCTTCATTTTGAATTGAGTTTTTTTCTACTAACTCATATACTTTATATACAACTTTCGCTTCAATTGTATTTCCATTTAATTCATTATTATATAAAATTGTTTTTTGTACTAATTCTCTTACTACACTTGTATTAGGCAATGATTTTTCTTTCTTACTTTCTTTAGAAATAGAAGCATTATTGTTATTTATACTTACATCTGGTTGAACTATCTTAGATACTTGACCTTTTTTTAAATTACCTAAATTATAAGTATAATTTTCCCCATTAATTTTTGCATATACAATCGCTTCATAAGTATCTCTCTGTGCAGTTACATGAAATACTATATCACCATTGATTTCTTCCGAAGTAATTGTAAGATCTTGTGTTGTTTTATTACTACTCGTCTCTGAAATATTACCTACTTTATTACCAGCAAATACAGCTAATGGATTCGCTAATGTAAATAATAATACACTGGCAGTAGCTACCTTTGATATTTTTTTCATTTAATTTCCTCCTAAATTGTTGGTTGTTTTTTATAAAAATGAAGGTCATTTCTCTCTCTATTATTCTCTTATTTTTCTTATTTGTCAAGTATATAACATCCAAATATTTGAAAATTTATCTTCAATAATAATTTTCATTTTTCATCTTATTATCCTTTTAAAATTTTTAATTTATAATAAATTTCTTTCATTTAAATTTAAATTTTATTTTATTATTAACTTATTAATCATAATGATAAAATAAAATCAATTTTTTTGACAAATCTTTTATTTCATGGTTTAATATACCCTGTAAGGGTATATTAGGAGGTATAATAATGTTTTTCTTATTCACAAAAGTAGATAGTATTTCTACTAATGAGCTAGAACAAAAACTTAAAGAAAATATTCAATTAATAGATGTAAGAACACCTGGGGAATTTCGAAGAGGACATATAAAAAATGCAAAAAATGTTCCACTTAACAAGATTAGTCAATTTACTCCAATAACAGATAAAAAAGTATATATTATTTGTCACTCTGGAGCTAGAAGCATGCTTGCAGCAAAAAAACTAAAAAAGAAAGGCTACGATGTTGTTAATGTCCAAGGTGGCATGCATGCATGGAGAGGAAAAATAGTCTAAAATTACTAATATCGAAAGGAAAAATCATGAAAAATAATATTTCAATGCAAGATTTTTATGAAAAATACAATAATGAGGAACTTACAATTCTCGACGTAAGAGAAAGTCACGAGTACGAAGCAGGGCATATCCCTTCAGCTGAAAATTTTCCTCTAAGTAGTTTAGGTATAGAATTCACTAAATTAGATAAAAGTCAAAAATACTATGTAATATGTCAAGCAGGTGGACGTTCAGCTAAAGCATATGATTTTTTAGAATCTCAAGGATTCGATGTTATAAATATCGAAGGTGGTATGAATAATTGGCCTGGAGAAGCAAAGTAATATATTAAACAATAAAAACAACCAATTTTTTCTATATTAAATTCTCCTTAAGATAAAATTAATACATCATAAAAAAAAGTCTTATTCCTAAGATTATTTAGGAACAAGACTTTTTATTATTTCTTTAATCTATTTACTCTTTACTATATATTTTATAGCTTTTTCTATTTTTTCTTTCTGTTCTAAAGGATTTTCTAAAGGATTATTAATACATTCCATAAGATTCTCTGTTATTAGTAACTCAATAACACGATCAACGCTTGAACGAACTGCACTTAATTGAGTTATTATATCAATACAATCTCTCTCTTCCTCTATCATTTTTTGAATCCCTCTTAGTTGTCCTTCTGATCGCTTAAGACGTGTAATATACTTTGAATTTGACATATTTATTTTCCTCAGTAGATTTTTTTTAATTATACCTTTAATATATTATTTTGTCAAAACTTTGGTAAAACCTAAAAATCTAATTTCTCTTGTTATTTCAAAAAATCAAATAAATTAAAATACATTTTTATTAAATTCGGTATATTAACAATTAATTTTCAAAGTAAATTTACTTCCTTTACCATATTCACTTTCAACTATTATATCTCCATTAATTTGTAAGGCTAACTGCTTCGCTATTGCCAAACCTAATCCATAACCACCAGTTTTCATATTTCTTGACGCTTCAACACGATATAATCTTTTAAAAATATTATCAATCTCTTCTTCTTTTATACCGCAACCTTCATCAATTATAGAAATAGATAATAATTGATTTTTTATTTCGGTAACTATTTCTATTTTTGTTCCACTTGGTGAATATTTAAATGCATTACCTATTAAATTCACGATAATTCTTTGCATTTTATTGTAATTACTTACTATTTTAGCATTCTCAGGAATAACTTTAATAAAGATATCTCTGTTTTCCTTTTCTGCTCGCAACTTAAACTCTGACATACAGTCAATTAATAATTTATCTAAAAATATTGTTTCATTTTTATCATCTTCACTAGTATCTTTTACACTTAAAGTTAAGTAATTTAGTTCTTCAACAAGTTTATTCAATCTTGTTGTTTGACGACAAATTGTTTGTAGATAATATTTATATTCTTCTTCTTTTATTATTCCATCTAACATACCTTCTGCCGTTGATTGAATTGAAGTTATTGGAGTTTTTATATCATGTGATAATTGGGCTATCATAAGAGATTTTTCTTTTTCACTTTCTTCCAATGATTCAAAACTTTCTTTTAAATGTTTTGCCATTTCATTGAATGATAACGATAATTCTCTAAACTCAGTAGGACCTTCTACGATATTACTAATATCAAAATTTTTCTCACTTATACTAATCGTTTGTTTCTTCAGAACACGTAATGACTTAAATACACCTTTTAATAATATAATACTAATCGTAGCTCCAATTAACCCCGCAATAATAGTAATAACGACTATAAAATATGTATCTTTTTTTTCAATTAACATTAAATTTGAAGCCCAAAAAACAGCCATAATAGTTATTAAAAATGATAAAATATATCCAACAATAATATAATCCCTTAATTTCATACTATATTTCCTTTCCATTTTTAAACTTGTTTTTCCATTTTGTATCCTAGACCCCATACAGTTTTTATACTTGGTGTTTTTTCTGTTGAATATTTTGTTAAAATTCTTCTTAAAGAGTGTATATGCACGTTTAATGTGTTAGCATCTTCAACATATTCATCATGCCAAATCTTTTCATATAATTCTGTTTTAGAAAAAACACGCTCTGGATTATTAGTTAGTAACCACAATAATTCAAAAGATTTCACAGTAAGTTCTAATTGTCTATCATTTACCATAGCAATCCTACTATTATAGTTAATTTCTAAATCACCTAGAGTTGAAATATTTTCACTACTATTTTTTTCAATTCTACGTAGTATATTTCTAACTCTTAAAACTAATTCTCTTGGACTAAATGGTTTTATTATATAATCGTCCGCTCCTAAACTTAAAGCGTAAATTTTATCTGGTTCTGTAGCTTTCGCTGTTATGAATAAAAATGGTTGTTCCGCATCTAAATACTGTACTTCGCTGATTAAATCATACCCATCCATATTTGGCATCATAATATCTGTAATTATTAACGAATATTTATTTTTCTTGTATTTCTCTAATGCTTCCTTACCGTCACTAGCAATATCTATATCATATCCACCTTGCTCTAAATAGCGTTTATTTATCTCTGTTATTTCTATTTCATCATCTACTAATAAAATTTTATTAACCATATTTAACTCCTCTTATCAAAATAGTACTATACAATAAAAGTATAGCACTATTTCGATAAAATCTACAAGTTTATTCTATTAATTAATTATTTTTTCTTCTGAATCCTAATAATCCTAAGAAACTTGCAATGATTAATCCTATTATTCCTGAATTTGATGAATTTGTTGAACTCATTGTTCCTTCAGGTGCTGCACTTGTTTTTGGCAACATACCTTTTTTCATCATATCTTTGCTCATATGAGTATTCATAGTCATATTATTTGGCATCATAGCTTTATTCATATGAGAATTCATAGACATATTATCTGACATCATAGCTTTATTCATACTAGATTTCATAGACATATTATCAGATTTACTCATATTCATTATTTTTCCACTTGAATTTGAATCCATTGAACCAGTAGCTGAATTATTTTTCATAATATCTTCACCTGATTTCATATCTTCTTGCTTAGTTTCTTTATATAGATTTACAGTAACTTCTTTTGTAGCTACTAGGTTTGTTAAATCTGCTTTTCCGTCTTTTTCACCGTATACTTTAATTGTTGCTTTGTAGCTTTGTGTTCCATTTGCTTTTAGTAAGTCTAATAATTCTTTATCTTGTTTTCCTTGTGTTCCTGCTAAGTCTACTTCATAGAAGTATAATCCATGTCCTAATTTTTCTACTGGAGGAAGCGCTGGATTTTTCGCTGATCCGTTATCTGACCATGGTGCTTTATCTGATGCTTTCAAGATTAATCTTGTTAACATTCCATCACCTGCGAATAAGTGGTAAGGAATTACTTGGTTTACTCCGGCTGTAAATGGCCCAGGGAAGTTCGCTTTATCTAAGTATTTAGCTGGTACGTCTACTGTATCTTTTGTATTATCCATAACAGCTTTTTTAACTTCTTGTACACTTGTTAATCCATTTAGATTTACATCTATATCTTTTGTAGCTACTACGTTTGTTAAATCTGGTTTTCCGTCTTTTTCACCGTATACTTTAATTGTTGCTTTGTAGCTTTGTGTTCCATTTGCTTTTAGTAAGTCTAATAATTCTTTATCTTGTTTTCCTTGTGTTCCTGCTAAGTCTACTTCATAGAAGTATAATCCATGTCCTAATTTTTCTACTGGAGGAAGCGCTGGATTTTTCGCTGATCCGTTATCTGACCATGGTGCTTTATCTGATGCTTTCAAGATTAATCTTGTTAACATTCCATCACCTGCGAATAAGTGGTAAGGAATTACTTGGTTTACTCCGGCTGTAAATGGCCCAGGGAAGTTCGCTTTATCTAAGTATTTAGCTGGTACGTCTACTGTATCTTTTGTATTATCCATAACAGCTTTTTTAACTTCTTGTACACTTGTTAATCCATTTAGATTTACATCTATATCTTTTGTAGCTACTACGTTTGTTAAATCTGGTTTTCCGTCTTTTTCACCGTATACTTTAATTGTTGCTTTGTAGCTTTGTGTTCCATTTGCTTTTAGTAAGTCTAATAATTCTTTATCTTGTTTTCCTTGTGTTCCTGCTAAGTCTACTTCATAGAAGTATAATCCATGTCCTAATTTTTCTACTGGAGGAAGCGCTGGATTTTTCGCTGATCCGTTATCTGACCATGGTGCTTTATCTGATGCTTTCAAGATTAATCTTGTTAACATTCCATCACCTGCGAATAAGTGGTAAGGAATTACTTGGTTTACTCCGGCTGTAAATGGCCCAGGGAAGTTCGCTTTATCTAAGTATTTAGCTGGTACGTCTACTGTATCTTTTGTATTATCCATAACAGCTTTTTTAACTTCTTGTACACTTGTTAATCCATTTAGATTTACATCTATATCTTTTGTAGCTACTACGTTTGTTAAATCTGGTTTTCCGTCTTTTTCACCGTATACTTTAATTGTTGCTTTGTAGCTTTGTGTTCCATTTGCTTTTAGTAAGTCTAATAATTCTTTATCTTGTTTTCCTTGTGTTCCTGCTAAGTCTACTTCATAGAAGTATAATCCATGTCCTAATTTTTCTACTGGAGGAAGCGCTGGATTTTTCGCTGATCCGTTATCTGACCATGGTGCTTTATCTGATGCTTTCAAGATTAATCTTGTTAACATTCCATCACCTGCGAATAAGTGGTAAGGAATTACTTGGTTTACTCCGGCTGTAAATGGCCCAGGGAAGTTCGCTTTATCTAAGTATTTAGCTGGTACGTCTACTGTATCTTTAGTATTATCCATCACTGCTTTTTTAACTTCAGCTGGTGTTGTTTTGTGTGTAGTCATATCTACTGCATCCTCTTTTGGTGCATCTACAGTATTTTTAGAAAGACTTAATATGTCATTTTCTTTTACTTCAGTTTTAGCTTCTCTATCTGTTCCAACTACAGGTTGTTCAACTGTTTTATCAGCTTCTTTAGTTTTTGCTGTTGTTGTTTCTACTGTTTCAGCTTTTTCTGTTGGTTTAGTAACTACATTTTCATCTGCCTGAGGTTTTACAGTTTCTACTACTGGAGCTTTATCTAACTGTTTATCACTTGCGTGAGCTTCTCCACCTCCTACAATTACAAAAATACCACTTGCAATAGCTGCTGATACTACTCCAACACTAACTTTTCTTATTGCCCATCTTGTAAAATTTTCTGATTTCATAAAGTTATTCTTCATTTGTATTTTTCTCCTCTTATTAATACTTTATCACCAAAACTTTTTGTTTGATGAATACAGTATACCTTATAGATATTAAGTAACTATTAGTAAATGTTTAAATATTTCTTAAATAGATATTATAAAATAATTATTTTAAAAATATACTAATATATATGGTTTATCTTAGATTTCTGACAATTTCGAAAAAAGTTTTTAATTTTTTTACTAAAAAGTGTTGACAAAGAAAATATCTTATGTTAATATTTCTTTAACAGTTTTAAAAAGCGAAGAAGTGAAGAGCAATATTACTTAATTATTAGAGACCTTTTGGTTGGTGAAAAAAAGGATTTGAGTGTATTGTAAATGGTCACAGAGCTGAACTAATGAGTATATATAAGTTAGTTCCGGTTGATAACCGTTAATAATCATTGAGGTAAGATTAAAATTTATTTTAAGATTATAAAATTGGGTGGTAACACGGTCATTTCGTCCCTTGTGTTACTACCCTTTTGTCGTATTTAAGACTGAATAAAAAAATATTTTTACAAATTAATATATTATAACATTGATAAGATAAGTAGAAAAAAGGATTTACACCAGAGAGTCTCGGTAGCTGAAAAGAGATTAATGAGCTTTTTTGAAGATGGTCTTTGAGTTTTAATTATCGAGCGAAAGTTAGATAATTACGCAGAAAATAGCGTTAAAATTTTAATGAGGTGGAAAACTAAAAAATTCAATTCACAATTTTAGATTTTCCATAAAATAAGGTGGTACCACGTATGAAACGCACGTCCTTAGACAATATTAGATTATTGTTTAAGGGCGTTTTTATTTTTATAATTCAATATACACAAAAAGAGAAAATCTCAGGAGGAAAGAAAAAATGACAAAAATTTCAAGTTTAGGATACCCACGTTTAGGGGAAAAAAGAGAATGGAAAAAATTAATTGAAGGATACTGGGCTCGTACAGTTCGTCAAAACGAGTTATTTGAAGAAGCAGGAAAACTTCGTCGTCTTTATATCGAGAAACAATTAAATGCTGGATTAGATTTTATCCCAGTTGGTGATTTCTCACTTTATGATCACATTTTAGATTTATCAGTTCAATTCAACGTTATTCCACAACGTTTCGAAGGAAGAGAAGTTGATGTAGACTTATTCTTCGATATCGCACGTGGTAACAAAGATAATGTTGCATCTGCACTTAAAAAATGGTTTAACACAAACTACCACTACATCGTACCAGAATGGGAAAATGTTAACCCTAAATTAAATAACACTCGTCTTCTTGATCTATACAAAGAAGCTAAAGAAATTGTAGGAGATAAAGCTAAACCAGTAATCACTGGACCAATTACATATGTTGCTTTATCTAGTGGATTAGCTGAAGGAGAATTCGAAAAAGCTTTAGATAAATTAGTTCCACTTTACACTCAAGTATTCAAAGAATTAGCTGAAGCTGGAGCTTCTTACATCCAAGTAGACGAACCAATATTTGTTACTGATGAAGGAAGAAACTATGTAGAATTAGCTCACAAGGTATACAACCACTTCAACAATGAAGTAGATGCTAAATTCATCTTCCAAACTTACTTTGAAGCTTTAGTAGAAGCTGAAAAACTTGTTGATTTACCAGTAGCTTTCGGTTTAGACTTCGTTCACGGAAGAGAAGAAAACTTAGCTAATGTAAAAGCTGGTTTATTCAAAGATAAAGAAGTATTTGCTGGGGTTGTTGATGGGCGTAACGTATGGAGCAACGATTTCGAAGATAGTTCTGCATTATTAGAAGAAATTAAAGCTAATGTTGCTGAATTAGTAATTCAACCTTCATGTTCATTACTACACGTACCAGTAACAACTAAAAACGAAACTGAATTAGAAGAAACATTATTAAACGGTTTAGCATTCGCTGATCAAAAATTAGTAGAACTTAACTTACTAGCTAATAAATTAGATGGTAAAGAAGATGCAGCATACCAAAAACACGTTGAAGATTTCAACAAATTACAAAATGCTGATTTCAGAAACCTTGAATTAGAATCAAGTGAAAATGTTCGTTCGACTCGTCCATCTGATTACAAAGTTCGTCGCGAAGTTCAAAACAAAAAATACAACTTACCATTATTACCAACTACTACAATCGGATCATTCCCTCAATCTAAACAAGTACGTCTACAACGTGCTCTATGGAAAAAAGGTGAATTATCTAATGAAGCATATGAAAAATTCATTGAAGAAGAAATCGCTCGTTGGATTAAAATACAAGAAGATCTTGATATCGACGTATTAGTTCACGGTGAGTTCGAACGTACAGACATGGTTGAATTCTTCGGACAACGTTTCGCTGGATTTGCATCTACTAAATTTGGTTGGGTTCAATCATACGGTTCTCGTGGGGTTAAACCACCAATCATTTACGGAGATGTAAAACACGTTGAAGCTGTTACAGTTAAAGAAACTGCTTACGCTCAAAGCTTAACTAACCGTCCTGTTAAAGGTATGTTAACTGGACCAGTTACAATTCTAAACTGGTCATTCGAAAGAACTGATATTTCTAAAGCAGAAATCTTCAACCAAATAGCTATCGCTCTTAAAAATGAAATTGAACTTTTAGAAAAAGCTGGAATTACAATTATCCAAGTTGACGAACCAGCTATCCGTGAAGGATTACCTCTAAGAGATAATAAAAAAGAAAAATATCTTGAAGAAGCAGTATTCTCATTCCGCCTAGCTACTTCATCAGTTCAAGATGATACACAAATTCACACACATATGTGTTATTCTAACTTCGATGAAATTATCGATTCTATTCGCGCATTAGATGCTGACGTTATTTCTATCGAAACTAGTAGAAGCCACGGAGAATTAATCTCGGCATTCGAAACTGCAATCTATCCTTTAGGTATTGGTCTAGGAGTTTACGATATTCACTCTCCACGTGTACCAACAAAAGAAGAAGTTCGTACTAACATCTTACGTCCACTTCAAAAACTATCTACTGAGCAATTCTGGATTAACCCTGACTGTGGATTAAAAACACGTGCTGAAAAAGAAACAATCGAAGCATTAGAAGTTTTAGTTGAGGTAACTAAAGAAATCAGAAATGAACTTGCCGCTAAATAGGAGGTTCATATGAGAAACTTACTAGAGAGATTAGAAAAAAATGTACTCGTAGCCGATGGAGCTATGGGTACAGCTCTCTATAGTAATGGATTGGAAAGTTGTCATGAATATAATAATATCTCTAATCCAGATTCTGTAGAGAAAATTCATAAAGCTTATATTGAAGCTGGAGCAGATATAATTCAAACAAATACTTATGCTGCTAAAAAATGCCAGCTTAAGACATATGGTTATGATGATAAATTCGAAGAAATTAACATTCGTGCTGCTGAAATAGCACGTAAAGCTGCAGGAGAAAACACTATTGTCTTCGGTACAATTGGAGCTATTAGAGGACTGCGTGAATGTGAACTTTCTTTAGAAACTATTGTTAACGAAACAATTAATCAAGTGAAAGTACTACTATCTACTAATAAAATAGATGCGTTGTTATTTGAAACTTATTATGATCAAGAGGAAATTCGTGCTGTATTGACTGAAGCTAGAAAATTAACTGACTTACCTATTATTACTAATATTTCATTATTAGAAGCAGGTATAACTCAAAATGGGGAAAAAGTAACTGATGCTCTAAGTGCACTTGTTAACTTAGGAGCTGATATCGTTGGATTAAACTGTCATCTTGGTCCTTATCATATGATAAAAAGTTTAAAACAAGTGCCATTATTTGCTCAAAGCTACCTATCAGCTTACCCTAATGCCAGCTTATTACAGTTAACACAAACTATTAATGGTAACGAATACCGTTTTAGAAAAAATTCAGCTTACTTCGAACAAAGTGCTAAGTTACTTGTAGAAGAAGGAGTAAGATTAATCGGTGGTTGCTGTGGAACTACTCCTGAGCATATTCGTGCTATTAAAAAAGGAATAAAAGATTTAAAACCTGTCAAAAGGAAAATAATTACTCCTTTACCGGCTGAGGAGGAACTTGTAAGAGTAGCAAATAATAAACCAACAATAGTTGATAAAGTGAAAAAACAAGTAACAATAATAGCTGAATTAGATCCACCAAAACATTTGAATGTAGATAAATTTATTGAAGGTGCAAAAGCAATAGATAAAAAGAATATCGAAGCTATAACTTTGGCAGATAATTCTTTAGCTAGCACTCGAATTTGTAATTTAGCTGCTGCTACGCTACTTAAAGAGCACATTTCTACCCCTACACTTCTACATTTAACATGTCGTGATCACAACCTTATTGGATTACAATCTCGTTTAATGGGATTTGATCTTCTTGGAATTAATAATGTTCTTGCTCTTACTGGAGATCCAAGTAAACTGGGCGACTTCCCAGGAGCAACTAGTGTTTATGATATGACTAGTCTTAAGTTAATTCCTTTCATTAAACAACTTAACGAAGGACTTGGATATAACGGAGCTTCTCTGAAAAAAACTACAAACTTCACAGTTGCTGCTGCTTATAATCCAAATGTTCGCAACTTAAGTAAAACAAAACGTTTAGTTGAGAAAAAAATTAAAGCAGGTACTGATTACTTTATTACACAACCTATCTTTGAAGCTGAAAAAATTGAGCAATTGGCAGAATTTGCTGCTGATTATCCAAATACACCATTCTTCGTAGGTATAATGCCAATCACTAGCTACAACAACGCTGTATTCTTACATAATGAAGTACCTGGTATCAAGTTGTCAGAAGAATTCTTAGCTAAATTAGAAGAAGTTAAAGATGACAAGGAGCTTTGCCAAAAAATTGCTCTAGAAGAAAGTAAAAAGTTACTTGATGTTGCTTTAAAACACTTTAAAGGTATTTACCTAATAACACCATTCTTTAGATATGATCTTACTTTAGAATTAATAGATTATGTTGAAGAAAACAAAGATAAATAAAAGTTAAATGTATATAAAAAAAATCACCTAGAAAATTATTTTTTTCTAGGTGATTTTTAATTAATAAGACGAAGGGGATGACTCAAAAATCGATTTTGTCGAGTCACCCCCTCCGCGTTATACCTTATTCTATTTGTTTCCGTATTTTTCGAATAGTTCATCTAGAGGTTTGTACATTACTTTATTTAAGTCTTCAATTAAAAATTGTAACTTTTGTTGAGTTTGTACAAACTCTAAGAATTTAGCATTTCCTAATAATTTTTGTTGAATTTCTTCAAATACTGATAATTCTTCTTCTGTAGGTTCATTTCCTGCTTGAGCAGACTCCATTAAATCTTTTTGTTTAGATACGAATTCTGTATATAAAGCATTAGCTTCTTCATCTGCGTATAATTCTTCAGATGCTGCTAATGATGCTTTATACTCATCAGATTCTCTTAATGCTCTTTCAAATTCATTTGCTTTATCATAAATATTTACCATAATTATTTGCTCCTTTTATGTTGTATTCTAATTATAACATAGTTTTACCTTCTTTGACAATAAATCGTTTTTATCATCTTTCCCTATACAACATATCTTTTTCTATAAAAAAGTAGATTTCAAAAACTACTATTACGAATTCATATAATAATTCTATATAGCAAAAAATGCTACTTCATACTATCTTTTTGTTTTCTTGATAAGACTAATACAAGTAAACTTATTATAGCCAATAATGAAAAATCATTAGTATTACTCATTCCTGTTTTTGGAAGATTCTGTTGTTTTAATGAGTTTTCTTTAGACATCACGTTTTGAGCGTCTGTTTTAGAAAGATTATTTTTATCTGATACTATTGCGAATCGACTGAAGTGATTTATGTAGAATTCTACATTACCATTATTTATGACTGAGGAAATTTTTGTTAGATGACCGTCACTTTCAATATGATATATTTCTACATTTTTATTTTCATATTCAGCTAAAGCCACTCTTACTAGTCTATTGTTGTTTAACGATATTTCTTTTCCACCTTTGTGTAAACTTAAATCGTATATTCTTATATTCTTATTACCTTGTAACTTGTTTTTTACAGCATTTATTGCCTTTTCATCTTCTATCTCCACTACTCTAAATTCTATATCATCTATAGCAACATCGTACAATTCTAAACTCACCTTTTTATCAAGAGATTCTAGGAATAATGTTTTTGTTTTTCTTGTTAATACAGGATCATTATCAGACACATGCGCAGTTTCCTCTTTTCCTTCAGCTGAGGTTATCGAAGTTCCATCGTTTCTTGAACTTTCTGGTTGATCAGGCTTCCCTTCTTTTTCTGAAACTTTTAGTGTTTCTTCCTTTTGTTTTTCCTCAGCTGGGTTTGTTGACATTGACGGCTGAGATGAATCACCTTGTTTTCCTGATATTTCCGGTTTTGTCGGCGTTACTGGTTGAGCAGGTTGCTCCTCTTTTTCTGGAACTTTTGGTGTTTCTTCTTTTGGTTTTTCCTCAGCTGGGTTTGTTGACATTGACGGCTGAGATGAATCACCTTGTTTTCCTGACGCTGCCGGTTGAGCTGGCTGTTCCTCTTTTCCTGAAACTTTTGGTGTTTCTTCTTTTGGTTTTTCCTCAGCTGGGTTTGTTAGTGTTGACGGCTGAGATGAATCACCTTGTTTTCCTGACGCTGCCGGTTGAGCTGGCTGTTCCTCTTTTCCTGAAACTTTTGGTGTTTCTTCTTTTGGTTTTTCCTCAGCTGGGTTTGTTGGTGTTGACGGCTGTCCTGATGCCTCGGGTTGTGATGGCGTTACTGGTTGAACAGGTTTCTCTTCTTTTCCTAAAGATTCTGGTTGCCCTAATTCTTCTGGTTTCACAGGTGTTGATAGTTGAGTTGAGTCGCCTTGTTTTCCTGATATTTCCGGTTTTGTCGGCGTTACTGGTTGAGCAGGTTGCTCCTCTTTTTCTGGAACTTTTGGTGTTTCTTCTTTTGGTTTTTCCTCAGCTGGATTTGTTGGTGTTGACGGTTGTCCTAATACCTCAGGTTGTGATGGTGTTACTGGTTGAACAGGTTTCTCTTCTTTTCCTGAAGATTCTGGTTGCGCTGGCTGTTCCTCTTTTTCTGGAACTTTTAGTGTTTCTTCTTTTGGTTTTTCCTCAGCTGGATTTGTTGGCGTTGTTGGCGTTGTCGGCTGAGATGAATCACCTTGTTTTCCTGACGCTTCTGGTTGCGCTGGCACTACTGTAGCACTATCCTCATTAGGGTTATCCTTCGGAGCTGTTGGACCCTCTATAATTTTAGGATCACTTACTACTTCTTTTGTCCCTCTTACTATAATTTTATCTATTTTTTCCTTGTTCTCTACAGTTATTTTTTCTATAACTTCTCCTGTCGTACTATTTAAAATATACGTCGTTATCGTAATATTTTTACCATCTTCTCCTTCTGTTTTTACAAACTCTTTACCTTTATCTAACGAAGCATCTTCTTCATAAATAACTTCTTTTGGGATTTTGATCTCCTCTATTTTAGACTTAAGCCCTTTTGTAATAACTGTATTTACAGCTTCTGTTCTTACTGAGGTTCTACTTATTTCTTCTACATTATTCGTCTTTTTATTCAATCTAGATTTTATAGTTGTAACTACTTTACCATCTTTTCCAGTAATTTCACTGATATAACCATAATCTTTTGTTTCATCACCAATGTAAGTTACTTTTAATGGAATCTTTTCTTCTTTAGTTGTTGTAACTATTTCTCCATACAATGCTTTAACATTAACGTTTACATCTACTAAATTAAAACTATCATCATTATATACTACTTTTACTCTTCCCTCTTTATTTCCAGAACTTGAAGTATTCGGTTTAATTTCCCATATAATATTTTTTATAGCTATATTACTTTTCTCAATAGATAATTCCGCGTTAGGCTTATCTCCTTCATAAAGTTCATAAGATTTCTTAATTGGTTCATAATAATCTTTTTGAGTTTTATTTAAAATAGATAAAGCTTCTTGTATTTCTTTTTCCAAATTAGCCAATTTATTTTTTTCTTCTACTAATTTATTGTAAGTTTCTATTTTTTCTAAATTAGTCTTCACTTCCCTCAAACGATTACTATAATTATTTAGCAATTCATCTTTTCGACTATTAAACTCAGTTACTACTTCTACTGGTTTTAATGAAGTATCTGTATTTTTAAACAATTCCAATTTATTCGTAGCTTTTGCTATCTCATCTGTTAATAAAGTTTTATCTAATTTTAAACCACTAACAGACGCTTTATATTCTTCTAACAATATTTCCAATTCTTTAGTTAAAACTTTTATATCTGATTGTTTAGCACTACTATTTTTTAATAATTCTTCAACTTTTTGCAGTTTAGTGTCTAATTCTACTTTTTTTGCATCATAACGATTTTTTGTTTCCGCAGTTTTGTGCTCTGTGTCTACTTTTTTCTCTTTCTCATCAGATGCTTTTTGTTTAATAGCTTTTAACTCCTCAAAATTTGGTAATACTTTTACTACTACATTTATATTAGTATCTACTGTTTTCCCTAAGTAGCTTATTGTTACTGATAAAACATGATTCGTTGCTGTCGGTTGAACCTCATCAGGAATATTTATATTCAATGTTGCTGTATTAGGTAAATTATCTAAATTTAATTTTTTTAATACTTCTTCTCTTGATATTTTATTTAACGCTAATATTTCTACTGGATTTTGATCTTTTAATGAAATTTTTATATTCTCAGTTACTATTTTTCTTACTTCTTCATCCGTTGGTTCTGCTATTTTTAAGTTTTTCAGTATTAGATTTTCTTTCCCTTTACCGCTAACTCTAGTTCTTTCGCCTATATTAAAATTATCATCATCATTCAACATTGCTGAGAAATAAGCATTAGAACTGTGTTCTCCTCCCTCTATGTAGGTCATAACATCAGAATCATTATATAATAATCCTACTAAACTATCTCCCCTCATTCCATAATGTTTAATTTTCCCTTGTTTTGCTAATTGCTTACTTAAAATACTTTTCTTATATAAATCACCATTTATTCTCGAAGCATTGATTTTCGGAGCATTAAACGTTGTAGCTTTTTTAAAAACATTATTGTAAAAATTTCTATATTTCGTAGCCGTAGAATCAATCCAATTCCCATTTTCCTCATTAGCTAACCTATTTAGCTTAACTACAGCACGTTGAGTCAGATATCCCCCTAAAGAGTGTCCCGTAATATAAAAATTCTTTATATCTTCTCTTATACCTATCTCTTTTATTATTTCTTCTATTTCTTTACCTTGCTGAGGATCTTGTCCTGCTGTAATAACCCCGTCATTAGTAACATCAGCACTACCCTTAGTTCCTCTTATCGCAAGAACATGAACTAAGCCGTCTGGCAAAATGGGCAACGTACTTTTAGTTTTAAATAATACTGCATCAAGTCCACTTGCATTATGATAAGTCTTATCGATTTCCCAATATGGAGAAAACTCATTATGTATAAGTTCATACACATTTCTAGCATTTGGATCATCTTTTACAATATTATCAGCCTTAGTCCACGTATAATCTTTATTTAAAACTTTTTTAATATACTCATCATCACGATATACTAATTTCATAAACATAGCCATATCACGATCCGTTACATACCACTTGAAATTATCATCATCCCCTGGTTTACTTAAATCACTTTGATCATGATCTACAATTCCATCGCCATCGGTATCTTTTAAAAATGGATGTCCATAATATCCATAATATGTTTTTCCATCTTTTTCATAAACATAGATTTCACTACCATTCTTCGCACTATCTCCATCCTTATCTTCATTTGCTTTTAATGGCGTTTTTCCAAAAAGTAAATTATCAATTCTACCATCTTCTGTTGTTATCAAACCTTTTGAGATTTTCATAAAATCATCATCAGTTGCAAATCGCTTTACAGATTCTCTTTCTGAATCTGTAGATCTTTTTCTACGAGCTTTTGGCTTTTCAGCAACAGCTTTTTCTATAAAACTTTTCTCTTCTATTGATTCACCATTCTTTTCTATTGAATCATTCTTTTCTCTGCTTTCTAAAACAGCTACATCTATAGGATTTTTTTCTTCTACTAAACTACTTTTCTTTTCTGGTGAATCATTTTTTTTTGTATCTCTTGAAGATACTCTTTCCATATCTCTAGTTTCATTTGTCACATTCACTTCAATTTTATAAATTTCTTTAGGTTTATCCTTCTCTATAATAGTGTTATTTTCTTTATATATATTTTCACTATTATTCGCTTCATTTGCTAAAGCTGGTGATGCTAAAAATATAAACGCACCTACTAATACTGAAAATGTTCCAACACTAAATTTTTTAATCGAATATTTTAATACTCTTTTTTTATCTTTATTTACCATGGGTACTCCTTACTATTATAATTTTTTATACTAAATTGACAGATAAACATAGAAAATCAAATCAATAAATCTGGTTTTATATCAATGCCTGTAAGATACGAAAAAATCAAAAATATATATTGGATATATAAGGTTGAACTAAAAGTCCTAAATATTAAAAAAATTTATATAAAAACTCATAAATACAATGATTTATTAATATCTAACTTCAATTTATAAAATTTTCTTAGATATCTAATAAATTTTACGAGACGGAATCTTGTTTCTCTGAAATCATGGTTTTTGAGTCACTCCCATCTAATGTGCTATATTATAAGCCAGATTACTCTAACAAATTTTAATAAATATAACTATACTTATTAGAAACTTTTATGAAAATACATTACGATTATTTCATACTCATTTCCCTATTAAATAAAATAACTTCTGTAAAATAAAATTAATAAACTATTAAAAAATAAAAGATATATAATTAATTATATATTTTTTCATCAAACACAATTTCCTTACCTATAACAATATCCATTTTCCTCTTAAATGGATTATATCCCTTAAACTCTATTTTAGAGTTTTAATATTTATTTGTCAAGAATTTATAACAAATACTAGCTCTGTCCAAAGTCACAATATTATTATATTTACACCATAAATTCTTTCTTGATAAATAAATAAAATTATAAATAATAAAATATAAAACTATCTACTATGATGCTGAACAAAAAGTCTCAAATTTTAATATAAAAACTCATAAACATAGTGGTTTATCAATATCTAAATTCGCTTTATGACAAAACTTTGGGATATCTAACAAGCTTGGCTGGAATCTCAACGAAATCACTTTCTTCAAAATTACAATTTCTTTGTCACTCGCTTTTCATCATTATATAAAAAGACCCATCCTGTACCAACCCCAAAAAGTTAGACCAAAAAATCTAACTTTTTGGAGGTCGGTATTTTTATGA
>ERZ773044.455-NODE-455-length-18338-cov-103.065_pt1 | contig 18338 bp, 18 predicted proteins | sample MGYA00511897_ERZ773044 | MGnify/ENA primary metagenome ERZ773044 (study PRJEB29015, sample SAMEA2738116) | human oral metagenome | biome: human oral; feature: human-associated habitat; material: saliva | place: China | collected 2170 ...
ACAGCCCGCACGTCGGCGCCCGCCTCGCGCAGGGCCTCGACGGCCTCCAGGGGCGAGCCGCCGGTGGTGGAGGTGTCCTCCAGGACCACCACGGAGCGCCCGGCGACGTCGGGTCCCTCGATGCGGCGGCGCATGCCGTGGTCCTTGGCGGCCTTGCGCACGACGAAGGCGTCCAGGTCCAGGCCGCGCGAGGCCGCGGCGTGCAGCATGGCGGCGGCCACGGGGTCGGCCCCCATGGTCAGGCCGCCGACCGCGTCGATCTCGTCGGTGCCCAGGCCCGCCTCCTCGAGCATGTCGAGCATGACGTGGCCGATGAGGGGGGCGGCCTCGTGGTGGAGGGTGGCGCGGCGCATGTCCACGTAGAAGTCGGACTCGAGGCCGGAGGCGAGGGTGACCTTGCCGCGGACGACGGACAGCTCGTTGACAAGCTCGGCCAGGCGGGTGATGTGGGAGTCGTTGGTGCTCACGGTTCCGATGGTAGTGGGACTCGGGGGCTGCGCGCCGGGTAGACACCCGCTGCGGACAGGAGCCCGCTCTCGCCCGCGCAATGCGGACGGGGCGGGCTCCTGGCGGCTCAGCGGAAGGGAGGGGTCAGGACAGGGCGGCCACGGCGGCGTCGTAGTCGGGCTCCTGGCCGACCTCGGGGACCTGCTCGGTGTAGATGACCTTGCCGGACTCGTCGAGGACCACGACAGCGCGCGACAGCAGGCCGGCCAGCGGGCCGTCGGCCAGGGTGACGCCGTAGTCGGCGCCGAAGGTGGAGCGGAAGGTCGAGCCGGTGACCACGTCGGTGAGGCCCTCGGCGCCGCAGAAGCGGGCGCCGGCGAAGGGCAGGTCGGCGGAGACGCAGACCACGGTCGTGTTGTCCAGCTCGGAGGCCAGCTTGTTGAACTGGCGCACGGAGGCGGCGCACACCCCGGTGTCCACCGAGGGGAAGATGTTGAGGACCACGCGGCGGCCGGCCAGGGACTGGCTGGTGACCGGGGCGAGGTCGGCGCCCACGAGGTCGAAGGCGGGCGCGGCCGAGCCCACAGCGGGCAGCTCGCCGACGGTGCTGACGGGGTCTCCGTGGAAGGTAATGGAAGCCATGGTGCGATCGTTGCAGGTCACGGCGCCCCTGGCCAGCGGGAGCGCTCAGCCCTGGGCGATTCCGCGGTGGGATCGGGCCGCAAGCCGGTGCGCGCGCCCGGATCTGTCACGATTGGCGACTTTCAGGAGGCAGTTCCCGCCTACCTTGCCGTATCTGCGCTGGTCAGCGCCTTGGGAAGGTTGGCAGCAATGGTGATTGCCCCCGAATAGTCGTCATCTGTGACACTTTGCGCCACCGGCGAGCCCTGACGGCCTCAGTCGCGCCCTTGGCCGGAGCGTTCCGGCCCGACCACCCGGCGCACGAACCAGCGGGGCGCCAACCGCAGCACGGCGTTGGCGCTGCGGTAGCGCAGGCTCGGGGTGCAGATGACCTGGCCGCGCCTCACCGCCGCCAGGCCGTCAATGGCCACTCGCTCGGCGTCCAGCCACAATGGCGCCTTCCACTGGGTCTCGTCGATGCCGGCCGCGGCGTGGAAACCGGTGTGCACCAGCCCCGGGCACAGCGCCGTGGCACTCACCCCGGTGCCGGCGAGCTCGGCGGCCAGCCCCTCGGTGAAGCGCAGCACCCAAGCCTTGTGGGCGGCATAGGTGCCCATGGCGGTGTGCGCGGTCATGGAGGAGACGTTGAGAATGGCGCCGCGGCCGCGCTCCACCATGGCGCCGGCCGCCGCGTGGGAGGCCACCATGACCGCTCGGACCATGACGTTGAGGGCATCCTCTTCGCGGGCCAGGTCTCCCCCGACGAAGCGCTGCCCCAACCCGAAGCCGGCGTTGTTGACCAGGAGCCCGATGGGCTTGCTCGTCTCCCGCAGGCGCTCGGCGACGAGCTCGAGCTCGTCGCGCTTGGACAGATCGGCCTGCAGGGTCTCCACCTGGACACCTGCAAACTGGCGCATCTCCTCGGCCACCTGCCGCAGTCGCTCGGGGGTGCGCGCCACGAGGACGAGGTCATGACGGGCCTGGGCGAGCTGCCAGGCGATCTCCAGGCCGAGGCCGCTCGTGGCCCCGGTGACAAGTGCTGTTCCCATGGCCGCAGACTACGAGCGATTGGTGAGTGCTTGATGGGAGTCGGGCACCGGTTAGTCTGCTGCCATGCGCCTGGCCACCTGGAACGTCAACTCCATCCGCACCCGCATCGACCGCGTCCTGGCCTTCCTGGAGCGTGAGGGCATCGACGCCCTGGCGATGCAGGAGATCAAGTGCCGCCCCGACCAGTTCCCGGTCGAACCCTTCGAAGCCGCGGGCTACGAGCTGGCCATCCACGGGCTCAACCAGTGGAACGGGGTGGCGATCGCCTCACGCGTGGGCCTCGACGCCGTCGCCACTTCCTTCCCAGGCCAGCCCGCCTGGGCGGCCAAGCCCGAGGCTGAGCCGGTCGTCGAGGCCCGGGCGCTGGGGGCGACGGTGGGCGCGGCCTCGGATGCGGCGCCGGTGCGCCTGTGGAGCCTGTACGTGCCCAACGGCCGCGAGCTCACCCACCCGCACTACACGTACAAGCTCGACTGGCTGCGGGTGCTGCGGGACGACGTCGCCGACTGGCTTGAGGCCGACCCCGACCTGCCGCTGGCGCTGGTGGGCGACTGGAACGTGGCGCCTCGCGACGAGGACGTGTGGGACATGAGCGTCTTCGAGGGCGCCACCCACGTCTCGGAGCCGGAGCGCGAGGCCTTTGCCGCCTTCGCCGAGGCGGGCATGTGTGAGGTCACGCGCGAGCGGGTCACCAACTACACGTACTGGGACTATCAAAAGCTGCGCTTCCCGAGGAACGAGGGCATGCGCATTGACTTCGTCTACGCCTCGCCGGCCCTGGCGGGCCGTGTCACCGGCGCCGCCATCGACCGCGACGAGCGCAAGGGCAAGGGAGCCTCCGACCACGTCCCCGTCATCGTCGAGGTCAGCTGAGCCCGAGGGCCACGGCTCAGTCGAGGTGACCTGTTCGCCCTCACCCCCTGAAAGGCAACCTCTATAACGTAGCCACCATCAGCAAGAAAAGGATCATGGCGCATTTAAGGGGCAGTGACGGCGTCGAGGCCGAACTCCGACTGGGGAATCGGTTCCACACGCTCAATTTCAGCACCAGACTGAATCGTAATTCAGAACCATCCGACCCACCCTCAGAACTGAGATTTCCAAGGACGGAAAGAGCGACCGGCTCTCGACCCCCTCACCTCCGCCTCGATCTTGAGAACGCCGTCCTCCCCATCAAACAGAACTGACCATACGTTCACCAACCGGAAAGCCCAGCCGGACAATCCAGACAAATAAGGCCAAAGGCCCAGCGGACACCTCCCAACCCAAGGAATATACTCGGGAAGCAGGCCTCTGCGAAGCAGAACAATCCGCCCCAGATCTCCAATTCCATCGGGATTTCGCAGCGTCACACACTCATCAACACTATTCGCCCATATGGTCGAAACCTGCAGTTCCTATCTTCTTCCCATATCGGTTTTCAGAATCACACCGAAGCCCATATCTCAGCACCGCTATTCTCGCGCCATGAGCTACTCGAAACTCTCCCCCGCGCGTCGAATCGCCGCCGCCCTTCTTCCCATCACCGCCCTGTCCCTGGCCGCCTGCGGCAGCCTGCCCTTCGCCTCCCAGGACGCATCCCCCGCTACAGAGACGAGCGCCGCCGCCCCGTCCTCCGCACCCGCTCCTACTCCGTCGGCATCGGCATCGGCCACTGCCAGTGCCACCGATATGGAGTCAGCCACCGCCTCGGAGGACCCCTCCGCCTCGGCTGAGGCCACCACCAACGGGCTCACCCCCGAGAACAGCAAGGGCCGCGAGCTCAGGCTCTCCGACTTCCAGGAGCCGCCGGTGACGAGTGGCTGGCAGGAGAAGCGCTACGACGTCGCCTCCATCACCAACACCATGGGCATCGGCACCAAGCTCGACTGGCAGAACGACGACGAGATCGAGCTGCGTCTGGCCAACAAGTTCCAGAAGGTCACCTTCACCGCCGGCCAGGCCAATGACTCCCGGAGCTCCGACCTCATTGTGAGGGTCGCGATCTTCGCCGACGGCAAGGAGATCGAGACAGTCGACGTCCCCTTCAACGACGCCCACGCCTTCGAGGTCAAGGCCGCGAATGTCAACGCACTGAAGATCACCTTCAAGGCTCTCGACCAGAAGCAGGAGATGCCGCAGATCGACGACAGCACTATCGGCGTCATCCTCAACGTCAAGGCCGAGTGATGATCGGCAGGCCGCCGTCGCCGGCGCGCCTGCCCACCACGAACGGCAGGGCCTACAAGGCCAGGATCTGGTCGCCGAGTTCGGACCAGGTCCGCCGGTGAACCGCCCCGAAGGGCTCGGCCCCCAGGAAGACGGCCTGGCGCTCGGCGACCGGATCCACCCAGATGAAGGAGCCCGACTGGCCGAAGTGCCCGAAGGTCTGCTCACTGTTGCCGGCCCCGGTCCAGTGCGGGGACTTGGCTCCGCGCACCTCCACCCCCAGCCCGAAGGGGTTGGGGGTCTGTCGCCCGTACCCGGGTAGGACGCCGTCGAGGCCGGGCAGGACCGGCGTGCGGGCTCGCTGCGCGAGCGCTGGCGAGACGAGCCTGGGCGCGGCCAGCTCGCGGGCGAACAGGGACAGGTCGCGGGCGTTGCCCTCCCCGGAGTGGGCGGGGGATCCGGGGATGAGGACGCTGGCCATCCCCAGGGGCTCGAGCACGGTGGTCTCCACCCAGGTCTCCAGGGGCGTGCCGGTGGCCTCCTCAAGCCGCTCCCCCAGGATCTCGATGCCGCGGTTGGAGTAGATGCGGCGCGTGCCCGGGGCCGCCAGCCGCTCGTCGGAGTCGGCCGCGATCCCCGAGGAGTGGGACAGCAGGTTCTCGATGGTCGCACCGTCGGGCGCGGGCGAACCGGCGGGGGCCTCCAGATCCAGCAGTCCCCGGTCGACGGCGACCAGGGCCGCCCAGGCGACGATCGGCTTGGTCACCGAGGCGAAGGGGAAGACCTCATCGACGTCCCCGGCCTCGAGGAGCACGCCGTCGCCGGAGGTGGACCTGCCGGTCACGACGAGGGCGGTCGGGAAGGGGAAGGCGGCCAGCGCCGGCAGGGCAGGGGCCGGCACCTGAGGGGTGTCCGGGGTGGTCATCGCTCCTCCTCACCTGGATCGGCGCTCGACACGGCCGGCCGAGCGCACTCGCGACCGTACCTTACGCCCGGGGGCCGACCCCCGCTTCCGTCTGCGAACCGTAGGGCACAGCCGCGAGCGCCGGCCCGGACCACCCCAGCCGGCGACCCGGCGCGCCGTGACTGGGCGAAACCTGCTGGCTCGCGAGAGGATCGGGGCAATGCCCTTCTACCACCGCCCACCCGCCGACCGCGGCCCGCTGCGCCCCCGCTCCCCCATGGCCCTCGGCCAGGCGGCCGCCACTCCCACACCCACGGAGCTGGCCGAGGCCGCCGGGGTCGGCTACGCCGTCGTCGACCTGGAGACCACTGGCCTGTCCCCCACGACGGACTCGATCCTGGAGGTCGCGCTCGTACTGACCGACGCCGCCGGGCGCGTTGAGCGCAGCTGGTCCACACTCATCGACCCCGGCGCGGGCGTGGACGTGGGCCCCACCCACATCCACGGTCTTGTCGCCGATGAGCTCATCGGGGCGCCCGGTTTCGATGAGGTTGCCGACCTGCTGGTGGCCGACCTGGCCGGGCGGGCGGTCGTGGCCCACAACGCCCGCTTCGACGTCGGATTCCTCACCCAGGCGCTGGGGACGCGGGGGCTGCTCGACCGGGGCGCGCGGGTGCCGCGGGTGTGCACGATGGAGTGGGCGCGCCATTTCATGACGACGCCATCGCGCCGGCTGACCACCTGCTGCGAGGTGGCCGGGGTGAAGATAGGCCGCCACCACAACGCGCTCGACGATGCGCTGGCCGCTGCCGGCCTGCTGCGCCACTACCTGGCGGTGGGGGCTCAGCGGGGCGAGGAGCCGGTGGCCTGGGCCCGCTCGCTCGTTGAGGCTCGCCGCTTCGCCGGCTGGCACTGGGACGCGGCAAGGGCTCGGGCCGGCGTCGAGCGTCTCACGGCGCGCACCACACCCGGTGCCGAGAGGCCTCGGTCCGAGACTTAGGCCTCCGCGGCGTCCTCGCCCAGGGAGACGAGGAATCCGTCGTCGTCCACGGCCACCCCGGAGACGGCGGTCACCAGGACGGTGGCGAGCTCCTCCACCAGGTCCCGGGCGGTCTGACGCTCGCGGCGCCGGGAGCGGGAGACCACTTCGGCGTAGGCGTCAGCCTGGTCCTGGGGGATCCAGCGCAGGTCGTAGGACAGGACCGCCCCGCGCGCCCACGGCTCGCCGCGCACGGCCAGCGGCAGCCCGTCGGTGGCGCCGGCACGCACCTCGATGCGCCCCCAGCCCTCGTGCTCGGGGTCGACCGGGGTGACGACCGCGTAGCCGTCACGCACCTCCTCGATGACGTTGCCGGTGGCAGCGGCGACGATCTCCTGGCGCATCGTGTCCTGGCGGACCTTCTCCGAGCCGCGCCAAGCCTTCTCGAAGACGTCCGGGCCGATGCGCTCGACGAGACTCTCCAGCTGCTCGGGGTCGATGGCGTCCAGCCCGACGGCGCCGCGGGGCTGAACGGCCTCCAGCGCGGCGCTCACTTCGGGGGCCACGGGCTGCAGGACGGCCACCAGGTCCTCCGGGCCGAGCCACACCGGGGCGTAGACGGTCAGGGAGGCCGAGACCTCCGGGCTGGGCTCGACCAGCACCGGGTCCTCGTTGTCCCCTCCGGGAATGAGCCGCAGGGCCCCGGCCAGGCGTCGGGCGATGGCGCGCAGTCGGGTGAGGGCCACCAGCTCGGCCCCCGTGGGCTGGGCGTGGGGGAAGGCGTCGGAGAGCGGGTCCAGGCCGGCAAGCTCAGCCGGCAGGGCGCCAGCACGGATGCGGGGGCAGTCCAGGATCATCAGCTGCGTGGTCCACTCCGGCGCCCCCAGGAGGCCGCGCATCTCGGCGTCGACCTTCCAGGGCCCCAGCAGGGAGACCCCGGGGAAGAGCTGGAGGCTGGAGACCCCCACCCAGCCGGACTGGATGTCCTGGGACAGGGCCAGGGCCTCGACCTCATCGGGGGCGACGTCGTCGGCCAGGAGCAGGACGTGGTTGGTGTCCAGCAGCCCGACCGGAAGCATGGAGGCGGCGGTGAAGGTGCCGGTGTCGGTGGGCAGGGAGACGGCGAAGTCGGTCGAGTCGCTCATAGGTACTTCTCCTGAGAGATGGGAGCGGCGCCGTCGGCGGGGGCCGCCGGGGTGTCGGGGATGCGAGTGCGGTGGAAGGACTGGTGGGAGCGGGAAGCCGTCGGTCCGCGCTGGCCCTGGTAGCGCGAGCCGGTCGCGCCCGAGCCGTAGGGGGCCTGGGCGGGGCTGGACAGGCGGAAGAAGCACAGCTGCCCCACCTTCATCCCAGGCCAGAGCTTGATGGGCATGGTGGCGGTGTTGGACAGCTCCAGGGTGACGTGCCCCGTGAAGCCCGGGTCGATGAATCCAGCGGTGGAGTGGGTCAGCAGCCCCAGGCGCCCCAGGCTCGACTTGCCCTCCAGGCGGGCGGCGACGTCGTCGGGCAGGGTGATGCGCTCGTAGGTGGCGCCCAGGACGAACTCCCCGGGGTGCAGGACGAAGGGCTCGTCGGCCCCGACGTCGACGAGGTGGGTCAGCCCCTCCTGGTCGGCGGCCGGGTCGATGACCGGGTAGCGGTGGTTGTCGAAGAGACGGAACCAGCGGTCCAGGCGCACATCGATGGAGGCCGGCTGAATCATCTCGGGGTCGTAGGGGTCGAGGACGACCCGTCCGGCGTCGAGCTCGGTGCGGATATCGCGGTCTGAGAGCAGCACGGGCCCGATTGTGCCAGGTCCTCCCGGAGGCGTCACACGGATTCCGGCCCTGGGGGATCCGGGAGGACCGGAGCGCGCCTCAGCTGCTCAGCGGCATGCCGGAGGCGTCAACGCCCCACGGCGCCTCGCCGGGGCGGGCCACCAGAATGAGGATGCCCTCGATGAAGGCCCAGATGGCAATCGGAAGCGCCAGGAACCCGCAGCTCAAGAGCGTGCCCAGGAGCTGGAAGAGCGCCTTGCCCGTGTAGCCCAGGTAGAAGTTGTGGATCCCGAAGGTGCCGAGGAACAGCGCCAGGATGCCTGCGGCCACCTTGGACTTGCTCGGGTAGCCGGGAGGACCGTAAGCGGGAACGGGGCCATAGCCGGGAGGCGCACTGTACCCAGGAGGCATGCCGTAACCGGGAGGAGGTGCGTAGGCCCCCTGCGGGTCATACCCCGGTTGGGCTCCGGAGTCGTAAGGGCCGCCATAGGGCGGGTACCCGCCTGACGGGTAGTCCGTGGGGGCGGACCCCGCGGGCAGCGCTGGCACGTCCGGGCGGGGACTCGCAGTGAGCCCAGTCGGATCAGTGGCCTCGTGAGGGTTGAAGGGATCAGTCATGCGCTCACCACACCTATGAAGACGTCAGGGAATCCGTTGGCGAGTGTAGTGGGCGAAGGCGTGGCCGACGTGGTTCGCGATGCCCCGCCGCAGGTCGATTTGCGTAGACGGCCGGAGTCTGGGTTAGACTTCCGCACGCACCTGGGACGCACGTCTACTGGTGCCACGCGGGTGTAGTTCAATGGTAGAACTTCAGCTTCCCAAGCTGACAGCGCGGGTTCGATTCCCGTCACCCGCTCCAGCCCGAGGGCCCGGACCATCACGGTTCGGGCCCTCGTTGTTGCGCGGCCGGGGGACACTCGACGCCCTCGGGGACAGGATTCCCGTCCCCGCACGCGTGACATGTCCCCACCCGGAAGAGAAAGTCCCCGACCGCGCGGAGTGGCCCCGCCAGGAGTCAGGACAGGACGGCCTGCAGGTTCACCTGGGCGCTGCCCAGAATGGCGGCCGGGTCACCTCCGGCCAGCCCGGGCAGTTCGTTGTCGAAGGTGGCGATGACGTCCGAGGTGCCGGAGGCGGAGGGCACGGGCTGGGAGTACTCGACGCCGGCCAGGAAGGCCGCCTGGTCGGCATGCTTGCCCTTCCAGGTCTCACCGGCGGACTTGCCGGCGGGAACCGTGCCCGCCGCGCCGGCCAGGGCCACCTGCCGCTCGGCGGCGGTGAGGTACTCCACGAGCTTGATGGCGTCGGCCTTGTGCTTGGAGGCCTCCACGACTCCGTAGAAGGTGGGGAACTGCAGGGTCCCCTTGCCGCCGCTGCCGGCCGGCAGCTCGACCACCTTGTAGGAGATACCCGAGTAGGTGTCCGCCAGAGTCTTGGCCAGGGCCTCGGTCTCGATCACCATGGCGGCCTGCCCCTGGCCGAAGGCGTCGGCGGCGGACCCGGCGGGCAGGTCGGCGCCCCAGCCGGCCGACCCGGAGGACAGAAGCGTCTTGACCTGGGTCAGGCCCGCCACCGAGCCCTCGGAGGAGGCCGTCGCCTTCGTGCCGTCGGCGCTGGTCAGTCCCCCACCGCCCTGGATGAGGAAGGCGCCCACGCGCGCGTAGGAGGCATCCAGGGTCAGGCCGACGACGCCACCGGAGGTGAGCTTGGCGGCCACCTGGTCCAGCTGCTCCCAGGTGGTCGGGTAGTCCGACTCGCTCAGGCCCGCGGCCGACCACAGCGAGGTGTTGACGTACAGGGCGAGCGTGGAGACGTCCCGGGGCGCAGCGGCGATCTTGTCCTGCCGGGTGGCGCTGGTCAGCAGCGTGGGGTTCGCGTCCTTGACGGCGGCCGCCCCCTTGTCCCAGGAGTGCAGGGCGCCGGCGTAGCTGGACAGCTGGGCCGGGTTGAGGACGACGACGTCGATGCTCGGCTCGGCCGTGATCCCGCGGGCCAGCTCCTGGGAGACGTCGGAGACGGGCTTGATGTCCACCTCCACCTTGGTCTCCTTGGTGAATGCCTCCACCGCCTTGGACAGCGCCTCCGCGGCGGCCTCGCCCGCGTCGGGGACGATGAGCGCCATCTTGCCCTCCTCGGTGGCCTCGTCCTTCGACTTCGACGAGCAGGCGGCGAGGGTGGCCGCGGCGGCCAGCCCCAGAGAGGTCAGGGCGAACGTCCTGCGGGTGAGCATCATGTGTTCTCCTAGAGGGAATCCCGGAGTGCCCGGGAGCGGGATGAGCCCGGGGCCGCGACGGCGCCTGTGGGCTCGCGATGTGCGACGTCGGGCGGGGACGGCGGGAGGGCACTGTGGGCCCCGCGTCGCCAGGAGGAAGCGTAGGCCATGTGGGCGGCGAGCTCGGACTCGAGCCCGCCCCCGCCCTCACCTCACAGGAGATCGCGCAGGGCCAGCACGACGACGCCGGTGGCCGCCGCGTCCACGAGGAACCAGCTGGCCAGCCACACCCCGGCGGGCACCCGGGTCAGGTGGGCCAGGGTGCGGTGGTCCTGGCTCGGGTCGCGTGAGGCGGCGACGTCGCGCAGGGAGTCCCAGGCCCCCACCAGCAGGGCCAGCCCGGTCCCGGCGACGACGCCGTCGCGCCACTGCCCGCCCCACCACCACAGGGCCCCGGTCAAGGCGGCCACGAGCAGGACCAGCACGACCGTGCGCACGGAGCGGGACATGACCAGCAGGACCGCCAGGAGGACCAGCCCCAGCAGCAGGACCGCGCTCGCCCAGCCCTTGAGGGCCAGGAGCACGACAACGGCGCCCAGGACGGCGGGGGCTGGGTAGCCGGCCCAGGAGGTGGCCACCCGGCCGGGGCCGGTGGGCTTGCCGGCAGTGACGGCGTGCCCGGACAGGTCCCGACTCACCACGAATCCGAGGAAGCGCCGTCCCACCATGAGGCCGACGGCGGCGTGCCCGGCCTCGTGGACGATCGTCACCAGGGTGCGTCCCCAGCGGCGGGCCGGTGCCCAGGCCAGGACGATGAGAAGGATCGCCAGCGCCGGCCACAGCACGCCGGGATCCAGGCCGACGACGCTCGAGGCGCGGGCCAGCAGGTCGTTCCAGGTGTCAGTCCAGCTCAGGTTCACGAGCGGAAGTCTGCCAGGCCCGCCTGTGTGCACGGCAGGCCGTGGCTCACGCTGTCAGCCGACCGCGCTGTGACGAAGCGAACCAGGGGTCTCGGCGCCCTCCAGGGGTTCGGTGGCGTGGGGCTGAGGGATGCTCGGAACCTCGTGGGCGGGCTGGCGCGCCCCCACCGCCCGCAGCACGAAGGCGTCCAGGCTCTCCAGGTAGGCCCGGCGCTGCTCCGGATCCGTGGGGGTCGGGCGCCCACCCATGACGGTGGCGTGGATGAGGGGGATGACCTGCTCGGGCTCCTGGGCGGGGATGAGCCCCTGGTCCATGGCGTCGGTGAGGATCGAGGAGAGCATCTGGGCAACGAGCGCCCCGTGGGCCTTGAGGCGGCCGGCGGTCCCGCGCGAGACCGCCCCGGACAGGGGCCCCGAGGTCGGGAAGTGGAAGTGCCGGGCGATGAGGGCCTGCTGGCGCACGTAGATGCGCAGGCGGTCGATCGGGTCCTGGGTTCCGGCCAGCGCCCGGGAGAGCTCCTCGGCGTAGCGGCCGGCCTCGTGCTCCATGAAGGCCAGGAGGAGGTCCTCCTTGTCCGCGAAGTGGTTGTAGACGGCCGTACGCCCCACGCCCGCGTGGTTGGCGACGTCGGACAGGGTGATCTTGTCGAAGCTGCGTTGGCTCATGAGCTCGGACAGCGCCTGGAACAGGGCGGTGCGCGTGCGCTCTCGATGCTCGGCCAGTGAGGAACCCAGGATCTTCGGCATGAGGCAACCCTAACTTAGGAGATGACGCGGACGATAGAAGTGTCAGAAACTGGGACGGGCCGGCGCCGTGGGGCGGTTGGTGTCCTCTGGGCCCGCGGCCCCGGGGAGGGCCGCCCGTCTGCGCCCCGCTGCCGTCGCCCCGGTGTCCATCAGCGCCCCAGGGCACCCACGAGCGCGTCGATGATCGGCAGGTCCGCCTCCAGCCACGGCAGCCGGCGCAGCTGGTCGGGCGGATCCAGGCGTACCCACTCCAGGCGTTGGTGGTCGCCTCCGGCCCTGCCCCGCTCCCCGGGGTGGGCGGGCTCGGCCAGCCACACCCGCATCCTGAAGCCGTGCATGGCCGGCCAGGCCGGGTCGTCGTCGCCCGGACCGCTTTTCGGTGGCGCCGCAACCGCCAGCTGTCGGGGAACGACGAGCTCGGGCCCCAGGCGGACGCTCAGACCGATCTCCTCGTCCAGCTCGCGGGCCAGGGCCTGCTCGGGCCTCTCGGCGGGTTCGACCTTGCCACCGGGCAGCTCGAACTGACCGGCGTGCTCAGGCGGGTAGGAGCGGGCCGCGCACAGCAGGGTGGTCGGATGCTCCAGGTTGTCCAGGACCGCGGCCGCTACGACGAGGCGGGAGGCCCGCCCCGTATCGGAGTCGCTCACCAGGGCTTTCCCCCTCCTTCGCCGCCGCCGGGCTCCTCAGTGGTTCCCGGGCTGCCGTTGTTGCGGTCCCGCAGGCGCTTGGCCCGGTCATCGACCGGGGTCGGGGTCGGCTTGGCGCTCGGGGTGCTGGAGGAGGTCTCACCCGGCGAGCTCGACGACGACGGGCTCGCGCTCGGATCGCTGCTGGGCTGCGAGGAGGCACTCGAGCTCGGGTCGCTGCTGGGCGTGGCCGACGGGGTCGAACTCGGGTCACTGCTCGGCTGAGAGGAGGGGGTCGAGCTCGGGTCGCTGCTGGGCGTGGCCGAGGGGTTCGGGCTCGGGGAGGGGTTCTGCTCGGGCGGGGGCGGCACCTCGCAGGTATCGGCCGCCTTCTTGGCCGCCTCGATGTGCTCAGTGACCGCCGCGGAGCTTCCGCTCTCCTGGGCCTGGGTCGCCAGGGTGAGGTGGGCGACGTACAGGTTGGTGCGCACCATGCACTCCGGGGAGCCGGCCTCCTTCACCTTGCTCTCCGGGTCGACCTTGGCCTTGGGTGCCTCGCTGAGAGCCTGTTTGAGGGTCGTCACCGCGGAGGTCGGGTCCTTCGCGGCGAGCTGACCGGTGCCCAGGTTGAAGTGGACGCGCCACTGCTCCAGCCACGGATTGATCCTGGCGACCGTGCGGTAGCGCGACAGGGCCGTGTCGTAGTGGCCGGCTGCCGCGGCGCGGTTTCCGGTCAGGGAGATGAGGAAGATCGAGCCGAGCCACAGGGAGATGATGGTGACCAGAGCCGCGGGCCCCCCGCCGATCGTCAGCAGCCGACGACGCCGCTTGAGGCGGGCCTCGCGCCGCCTGGGGTCCTCGGGGGTCGAGGGGTCCGGTGAGGAGGCCCCGTCATTCGGGTCCGCCTCCTGCAGGTAGTCGGGCGCCTGCTCCGGGGCGCCACCGACCGCGCCCTGCGCCGCCTGGGCGGCCTGGGCGGCTCCGGGCTGCGTCCCGTCGCCGACCTGCCCGGGGACCTCGCCGGGGGTGTGTTCTGTCGTCATCATCGTCCCCTTCCCATGAGAAGACGCAGGCGACGGTCGGCTCGCATGAGGTCGAGGATCTCCCACAGCAGCAGACCGAAGGCGATGAGCCCCAGTGGCCAGGTCAGGTACACCCGGGCGTTGGTCTTGGCCCGCCCGTCGGAGGTGACGGCCTCGATGTCGAGGTTGGTGAACTTGCTCGTCGGGTCATCCCCCGAGCCGCCGGTGCGGTGGTAGTAGGGCAGCCCCAGGTCCTTGGCCACCTTCTGGAGCTCCTCGGCGTCGATCTTCGACACCCCGGGCTGCCCGCCCTGGCCGTCGGTGATGTAGTCGGACTGGGTGTGCTCGCCGGTGGACGGCGAACCGTCGTAGCTGCGCATCTTGCCGCCCTCGGTCGAGCCGTAGCCCAGCACTGCGCCACCGTCGATGAGACCGGCCAGGGACTGCCAGGAGATGCCGGCGTTGTCGGCCGTCTGAGCGCCGCGGCCCTCGTCGGTGGCCTCGCCGTCGGAGAAGATGTAGACGAGGCGGATGTCCTTGGGGTCGGACTGGCGGGCCTGCGCCAGCGTCTGCCCCAGCACCGGAAGCGCCACCTCCAGCGAGGAGCCGACGGAGTGGCCCGTGACCTCCTGCTTGAAGGAGCCGATCCAGGCGTCGACGGCGTTGGTGTCGTGAGTCAGCGGCAGCTCCCGGGCCGCCGTGTTGTCCAGGGCGATGATGGAGAAGCGCGAGTCTGGGAAGGCCTCGCGGACGGCCCGCATGTCGGCGCGCACACCGTCGAGCCTGGTGGAGGCCGACTGGTCGACGCCGTCAGGCCCCTTGCCCTGGTAGTCCTCCGCGGCCATAGATCCAGTGCGGTCCACCACCATGTAGATCTCCACGTTGGAGACGCTGATGGCCTCGCTGCCGCGGATCGCCGGCCCCGCCAGCGCCAGCACGATGACGACGACGATGGCCAGGCGCCTCCACCAGGCCCGGCGGGCGGCCGGCTCGGCATCGTCACGGACCAGGCGGCGTCGGGCCACGATGAGCAGCCCTGTCAGAGCGGCCGCCACGAGGAGGACGAGGATCCACCAGGTGACCGGGATGAACGCGAAGTCCCCGATGATCGGAACCGGCTTCATGCTCGCCTCCAGGTAGTCAGTCCCAGGTAGCCCAGAAGTACCAGTGAGAGCGTGATGACGAGCCGCTGGGGGACGTCGGTGCGACGGGTCTGCTTGCGGCCCCCGAGCGCGGAGACCTCGGTCTTCTCCAGCTCTTTGACGATCTGGCCCCCGGTGCCGGAGTCCTCGACGTCGTAGAAGCGCCCCTTGCCCTGCTCCTCGGTGACGGTCTTGAGCTCCTCGCGGGACTCCTCAGGAGTCTTGTCGAGCAGGTTCTGGTAAGGCTGGTCCTCGTCGGCACCGTAGATGGAGAACAGGCGGATCTTGCGCTCGGCCAGGAGCTTGGCGGCGTCGGGCAGGGGATAGATCTGCTCGTTGTCGGGGTCGATGACCTGGTTGTCGGTGGCCAGGATGATGGAGCGGGAGCGCTCCAGCCCCTGGTTGTCGAAGGCCTGGGCGCAGGAGGCGAGCCCGTCGCCGGCCAGGGAGGAGCCGTTGATGCTGGAGTTCACCGTGCCGCCGAAGGCCTCCTGGTAGGCGAGCTGCTGCTTGTAGGTGACGTTCTCCGGGTCGATGTCCAGCACGTCGCCCAGCTCGCTGAGCTGGTCACGCAGCAGCTCGTAGTCGTCCGTGAGCGGCACGATGGTCTGCGCGGCCGAGTTCCAGGCCACGATCCCCACCCGCTCGCCGTCGAAGTCCTCCAGGATCTCGGAGAAGGTCGTCAGGACCGAGGAGTCGATCCTGACCATCGACGTCGACACGTCCAGGCACAGGACGATGTCACGGTTGGCCAGGGCGTCGGAGCGCTCGGTGACACGCACGGGCCGACCGGCGATGGCGGCGGCGCTCACCAGGCCCGAGACCAGCAGGACCGCCAGGAGCGCGTGGAGCCAGCGCTGGGCCCGGATGCGCTTGCGCACCGCCGGCAGCTGGAACAGGCTCGCCGAGTTGGCCAGACGGCGGGGCAACTCGACGACCTGCTCGCTCCCCCGCCGGCTCCAGGACAGCCTGGAGCGCTTGGGCGCCCCGGTGGAGGGGCCCAGGTCGGAGCGGCGGTCGATGACGAACACCGCGATGATCGCCGCGACGGCGATGACGATGAGAACAATGAACAACCAGAGCATCACCATCGGGTGACCACCTCCCTGGCGTGGGTGAGGGCCTCCTGCGCGGCGGCCTGCGGCTCACGGTCGAAGGAGGGCTGCTCCCACACGGCCAGCAGCTCTCCGACGTGCCCCAGCGGGTTGATGTCCAGGGGACGGCCCGCCGCGCGCACGCTGCGCCGGCGCTCCTCCACCGAGCTCGGCCCGGCGGTCGCGGCCATGTCCAGAATCTCCGAGACCGTGGCCGTGGTGATCTCCTCCCCGCTGCGGGCCTCGGCGAAGCCGCGCAGCAGCGCGGCCAGCTCCAGGTGCAGCTCACGCAGGTCCAGATCACCGGCGTCCCAGCGCTGGGAGATCTCAGCAAGACGCTCACCCCACTGGCGGCGCTCACGGGGCGCCATGGGGATGTCTCCGACCTCCTGGGAGATGTCGCGGCGGGTCACCAGGAAGGTCCGTAGCAGCCAGGCGGTCACCAGCAGGAGGCCGACGACCATGACGATGACCATCCAAATCGGCATGAGGACCGGGGGCATGATCTGCATGGGTCACCGCCTCCCTCTGGCCACGGCGGCGCGCTCGCGCTGGAGGAGCTCGGCGATGGAGTCGATGAGCGTCTCCTCGGAGGAGACGACACCGTACTCCAGGTGCCGGGCGTCGAGCACCTGCTCGACGCTGGTGCGCCACTGCTCGCGCACCACGGCCGCCTGAGCGGCCAGGTAGGAGTCCGCGCGCAGGAAGGCGGGGATCTCGAAGGGCAGGTCGATGTCCCGCCCGCGGCCGCCGTCCGGGCGCAGCGGGTCGTCGTCCTCGATCTGGACGACGATCATCTCGTGCTGGATCGACAGGCGTCGCAGCCAGGTCGCGGCGTCGGGGCCGGGGTGGGCGGTGTCGGTGATGAGGATGACCAGGCTGCGTCGGCGGTGCCAGGTGCTCACCCGCTCCATGAGGCGCGGCAGGCTGGAGGGAGGGGCCCCGGGGGCCAGCTCGTAGACGCCGGGCGTCCCCTCAACGGGAGCGTCGAGGTCCTCGAAGGTGCGCGCCAGCAGCGCCAGCAGGGTCTCCACGTGCTTGGCCCCGGAACGGGCCGGACGCGAGATCATCCGACCGGCGTCACCGGCCACGAGCGCCACCGAGTCCCCCCGCATCCGGGCCAGGTAGGCGAAGACCTCCGCCACTCCCAGGGCCAGGTCGCGCTTGTCCTCACCCGAGGGGGTCATCGCCGCCATGGTCCGGCCCGTGTCCACGGCCAGCACCATGGGCATCATGGACTCGCGCTGGTAGCGCTTGATGACCGGCTGCCCCAGGCGGGCCGAGGACTTCCAGTCGATGTCGGAGATGTCGTCGCCGGGCCGGTAGAAGGACATGTCGTCGAAGTCCTGCCCGCGTCCGACGAACACCGACTTGTGGCGCCCGTCGAGCAGCCCCGTGGCGCGGCGCAGGGTCGGCAGGCTCAGAGCCGCGCGCAGACGCTCGATCCGCGAACCGCGCCGGCCCTCGCCGGAATCGGACTCGGGCGCCCCGGGAGCGCCGTGTACCTCCGTGCTCATCGCTGTGCTGGTCCCCACCGGGCTCAGGGCGTGGGGACGGCCGCGAAGATGGCGTCGATGATCGCCTCGGGCGCGATTCCATCGGCCAGGGCGTCATAGGTGAGCACCAGCCGGTGGCGCAGCACCCCGTGACGCAGCAGGCGGACGTCGTCGGGGATGACGTAGGTGCGCCCCTCCTGGAGGGCGACCGCCTGGGCCACCTTCATGAGTGCGATGCCTCCACGGGGGGAGGCCCCCACGCGCCCCTGCCGGTCCAGGCCGGGCACGGGCCGCGGCCCTCCGCCGCGGGAGGTGTTGATGAGGGCGACGATGTACTGCTTGATGACGGGATCGACATAGACCCGCTCGGCGGCCCGCTGCAGCCACTCGACGTCGTCGGTGGAGATGGGCCGACCGGTCACGGGCTGGTCGAAGGTCCCGTTGGAGATGCGGTCCAGGACGTCGGCCTCCTCCGAGGGCCGCGGGTAGGTGAGCACCTCCTTCATGAGGAAGCGGTCCATCTGCGCCTCGGGCAGGACGTAGGTGCCCTCCTCCTCGATGGGGTTCTGGGTGGCCAGGACCATGAAGGGGTGGGGCAGGGGGTAGACGACGCCGCCGATGGAGGTCTGGCGCTCCTGCATGGCCTCGAGCATGGCCGACTGGGTCTTGGCGCTGGAGCGGTTGATCTCGTCGAGCAGGACGATGTTGGCGTGGACCGGCCCCAGCTGGGTGGTCATCTCGCCGGTGGAGGAGTTGAGGATCTGGGTGCCCACGATGTCGTTGGGCATGAGGTCGGGCGTGCACTGGATGCGCCGGAAGGAGCCGGAGACGGCCGAGGCCAGCGTCTGGGCGGCGGTGGTCTTGGCCAGGCCCGGCACGGACTCCAGCAGGATGTGACCACTGGACATGAGGGCGGTCACCAGGGCCCTGCGCAGCTGCTCCTGACCGACGACGCGCTGGGAGAAGATGTTGGCCACGGACTTGAGCAGCTCGCCGGCGCGCTCCACGTCGGCGTCCCCGGCGCCTCGACGGCTGGAGGCGGCCCGGGCCTCGCGGCGCAGCGTCTCACGGGAGGGCAGGGGGCCGGTGTCGACCTTCTCCTCGGCCGGCGCCGCCGGTCCGGAGGGGTAGCCGGGAACTGTCATCCTGGATGACGTGGTCGGCACGGAGCCG
>ERZ773044.459-NODE-459-length-18320-cov-4.83898_pt1 | contig 18320 bp, 8 predicted proteins | sample MGYA00511897_ERZ773044 | MGnify/ENA primary metagenome ERZ773044 (study PRJEB29015, sample SAMEA2738116) | human oral metagenome | biome: human oral; feature: human-associated habitat; material: saliva | place: China | collected 2170 ...
TATACAATCAGGGATACCTATGTAGTTCAGACGAAAGAGGAAACACACATCGTGATCACATGCTTGTAGGAGCGCAACTTTGCGTCGGTGCCCCTTTTTAAACACTGGTCTGGTCTCTGTGTCAATGCCTATAATATCCCTGGAAAGCAGATAATCGACTGCTTTCTCAGCCTCTGTCTCATTGAGAATGACCACAATTCGACCTGGGAAAGTCACCCGTGGCAATAGAGATATCCTACTTTTATCGAACTTGTTATATATTACTTTATTCATTTCCAATACTCAACTCACTTGCAAAAGTATAAAAAAAGTATTAAAACATGTACTTATATGGCACGAAATTATTACTTTTGCAAGGATAAAACATTGATAAGATAAATGGCAAAGAAGAAATCCGAACGCAAGAGCAAGACGTTCACTGAGGCACTGGGACTCAATAATATCATTAATGACAAGACGGGGTTTGTGGTCGGACTCATACTTTTGTGTGTTGCTTTATTCATCTGCATTGCTTTTATTAGTTACTTTTCTACAGGACAGGCAGACCAGAGTTTGGTCGTAGATATGCGTCCCGGAGAGGTTCAGAATGGTGCTCGTGAGTTCCAGAACTACTGTGGTTCTATCGGAGCATTGCTTTCTTACGGTCTTATCTCACGTTGTTTCGGTATTCCCGCATTCCTTATTCCTGCCTTCATAGCGCTTTGTGGCGTTCGAATGATGGGTGCTTACAAGAAGATAAGTTTAACGAAATGGTTTCTCGGGATGGCTCTTGTAATGGTATGGGGGTCTGTCACGTTTGCTAAATTCCTAACTCCTTTGATGGGAGAGCAGGTTTTTAACCCTGGAGGCGACCATGGGGCATTCTGCGTTCAATATATGGAGAATCTTATAGGAGCACCTGGTTTGGTGTCGATACTAGTAATCGTTATGATTGCATACCTTACCTATTTGACTGCAGAAACAATCACTATCGTACGCAAAATACTAAACCCTGTGGGCTACATACGTAGTAAGGTGAAGTTCACCGTGGTGCGTGGTCGACATCAGGGAGATGCTAACAACAATGATGAAGAGGATGTGCTCATGCCCAACGAGGAACTGGAAGACGAGGTTGAACCCATTGATTCAACCCTTGCCGAGCCTATCGACTTGCCCACCGAGCCTACTGGTGTAGAGCGTCTACCCGACTCTTTCCCAGAGAAGGGAGTCCTTGCTACACCACAGAAGAACGAGAAGAAGAATGAGAAACCGGGCTTTGATGTGGAAGAGACACATAAGACGGAAGAGGCAAGCGGGAACACTGTTGCCAACGACGAATTACTCTTAACGCCTATAAACCCACGTGAGCCATTCACGAAATGGAAGTTTCCTACACTCGACTTACTCAAACAGTACGATTCAGATAACCGGACTAACTATGTGAGTCAAGAGGAGTTAGAGGCTAACAAAGACCGTATTATAAAGGTACTAAACGACTTCGGCGTACAGATAAGGAGCATACGTGCAACGGTAGGACCCACTATCACACTCTATGAAATTACTCCCGCACAGGGCATACGCATATCTAAAATAAAGAACCTAGAGGATGATATCGCCCTAAGTCTTGCTGCCATCGGTATAAGAATCATTGCTCCTATGCCTGGAAAGGGCACTATCGGCATTGAAGTTCCTAATGCGAAACCTAACATCGTATCGATGTTCTCGATCCTAAACTCTAAGAAGTTCCAAGAGTCGAAGATGGAGTTACCAATCGCATTAGGCAAGACTATCACTAATGATGTGTACATGGTCGACCTCGCAAAGATCCCTCATCTACTTGTAGCGGGCGCCACTGGACAAGGAAAGTCCGTTGGTTTGAATGCTATCATCACTTCGCTCTTATACAAGAAACACCCGAATGAATTGAAGATAGTGCTTGTTGACCCTAAAAAAGTTGAGTTCAGCGTGTACTCCCCAATAGCTAAACCATTCATGGCAGCCGTTGAAGAGAACGAAGAAGAGCCTATTATCACTGACGTGCAGAAGGTGGTAAAGACGCTGAAAGGACTTTGCGTACTCATGGATGAGCGTTACGACAAACTCAAGGCAGCCCGTGTTCGTAACATAAAGGAATATAATCAGAAGTATCTGAACCACCACCTTAACCCAGAAGAGGGGCATGAATACATGCCATACATCGTTGTTATCATTGATGAGTTCGGTGACTTGATCCTCACGGCAGGCAAGGAAGTGGAGATGCCTATCACTCGTATCGCCCAACTAGCACGTGCCGTTGGTATCCACATGATTATTGCTACACAGCGACCAACGACTTCTATCATCACAGGTAACATCAAGGCGAACTTCCCGGGACGCATTGCTTTCCGTGTGGGAGCGATGATGGACTCTCGAATTATCCTCGATCGACCAGGTGCGCAACAGCTTGTTGGACGTGGTGATATGCTTTATCTCAACGGAGCTGACCCTGTTCGTGTGCAATGCGCATTTGTGGATACACCCGAAGTAGAGAGTATCTCGAAGTTTATCTCTAATCAGTTAGGACCTGTGGCACCATTGGAAATCCCAGAGCCATTGTCTGATGACGATGCTGCTGGCGGTGGTTCGCTTGACACCCACAGCCTCGATCCACTCTTTGAAGAGGCTGCTCGTGCCATTGTTGTCAATCAACAAGGATCAACGAGTATGATTCAACGCCGCTTCTCTATCGGTTACAATCGTGCTGGAAGGCTCATGGATCAGATGGAGAAAGCTGGTATCGTGGGAGCAGCGAAGGGTTCTAAACCACGTGAAGTATTGCTTAGTGACGAGGTGAGTCTCGATAATCTCTTGGCAAGTCTACGTGGATAACAACCCAAGAACAGCAACTTTTTAATTAAAGAAATACGTCGATTAAAACAATACGACAATGAAACAAATTAAGTATCTACTATTACTTGTAGCCATCTTAATGGCTAACAGCACCTTTGCACAGAGTGCGGCAAAGGCTAAGGAGTGCCTCGATAAGGCAACAGCAATCGTCTCTAACCAAAGCGGTATCACCGCTCGTTTCACCATTTCAAGCCCTAGCATGGGGCATACCAGCGGTTCCATCTCGGTGAAAGGTACTAAGTTTGTTGCCACAACACCGCAAGCTACCATTTGGTTTAACGGCAAAACGCAATGGACTTACATGAAGTCTACCAACGAGGTGAACGTTTCTAACCCTACTGAGGCACAGCGAGTAGCCATGAACCCATACGCTTTGATGACCCTATATAGACAAGGTTACGACCTGTCAATGACGTCTCAAGGCGGCTCATACGTCATTCACATGAAGGCAACAAACGCTAAACGAAGTGTGTCTGAGGCTTATGTAACCGTAAGCAAGGGCTATCAGTTGCAGGGAATCAAGATGAAACAAGGAGGGAAGTGGACTACTATTAAGATTAGTTCTATCCAACGCAAGAGTCTGTCAGACGGCACTTTTAACTTCAATAAGAAGCACTGCCCGAGTGCAGAAGTTGTTGATTTAAGATAATAAACACGCTCTTTTCTTTCTTTATTTATCAATCATCAAGAAAAGAGGAAAGCGATAAGAAAGAAGCAGAAGGAGACAGGGATGACTTATTGGGAGACCTTTCTAACTCTTCGCCAACACTTCTCTCTCGCTGAAAAGCGTATTAAACAAAGGAGAGCCAACCGCATAGCAAGGTATATCTACTATGCGTTGACGCTCTTTGCGTATGCTTATATCGCATGGGGCGGATGGCAACTTGCCAACTTAGCAAGCGAACCTGACCATGGTGGCTATCGTCTCATCTTTATACTCTTACCCCTCTTTCTCATCGTTGACCATATCTTTCGCTATGGAACAATACGTCAGGAATTCTTCCGATTGCGCCCCTATCTTCTCTTACCACTGCCCCGTTACGCATGTGTCGACTATCTCATCCTGCGTCAGATAGCGCAACATGGTAATCTCTTCCTACCTCTCATCGCTATTCCCTTTGGTTTGAAAGCCTTATTACCAGCCGTCGGACCAATGGAAATGATGGGTTACACGCTTGGAATATGCCTACTTAGTCTTATCAACGGACAGTTTTTTCAAATCACACGAACACTATCCTCACGCCGACTTGTTTATTACCTCTTACCCATAGTGGTTTATCCACTCCTTTTCCTCCCCTTCTTCTTCGTGCCATCTGTAGCTGACCTCTTTCATCAGGCGGCTCTCTTCGGACAACTAATCATGCGAGGAAACATCGCTTTCTATCTACCAGCTCTGTGCCTACTCATCATCCTCACGCTCATAAACAGGCGTGTTCTGTTGAGTCATCTTTATTATGAAGCATACACAGCAGGCGTAACTAAGACGACAAAAAGGCGTGTTCTATCGCTCAATTTCCTAGAGTATTTCAAAGAGTTAAGCGAATACTTGAAACTGGAAGTGCGTTTCATCCAACGCAATAAACGCTTGCGTCACTCCTTTATCAACAGCACCTGCTTCATTATCTTTTATTCGATAGCGATGATTTGGCAGTCGGAAAGCGGTTCAACCATCACTGCTACCATCCTTCTCTATTGTTTTTCAATCTATGGTATAGCCTTTCTTACACCCTTGATGTGCTATGATGGCAACTATTTCGAGTGCCTTGTCATGCTGCCAAAGAGCCTACCTCAACTCTTACTTGCCAAGTATTACTTTTATTCCGTACTCTTGCTCATCCCTTTATTGTGCCTCCTTCCTGCCGTGATAATGGGTAATGTGAGTCTGTGGCTCATCCTCGCATTCTTCCTTTATACCGCTGGATTCACTTATAGAATACTCTTCCAAATGGCTATATATAATAAGGTGTCATACCCTATGAACGCCTCTCACTCGGCAACTCGATCGAACACAAAGATACCATATATGCAATACATAGTGCCTTTCATTGTCCTCGGTCTGCCCGTGCCTGTCATCCTTTTAGGGAAAAACTACCATCTTGAGAATCTATCTAACCTTCTTCTTGCTCTCATCGGATTGCCCTTTATTCTTACGCATCAACACTGGATCAAACAGATCAACCGCCGAATGAGAGTACAACAACACGAACAGATTGCAGGCTTCCGAGGCTGTTAGACGCAGAAAACGCAGACTGATAAGGTTCTTTGAAGCATTCTTCAGCTGTGTAAATTAGCCATTTCTCTTTTTATCCCAACCCTCTTCCGTTTAAGAAAGTTCCCTCCCCTATCCTATTGAGAATAAACGAACTACAAGAAAAGAATGTATTTTGTAGATCACTATGAAGGATGTGTAAAAACGGAGATAAGTCACTTCTGATATTTATTTACAATCTCGTTAGGAGATAAAAACAGGTTTCTTGAATGATTGAAAACCTACAAGCAATAAAAAAAGCGATGGCCTTCTCAGGTGATCGCTTGCAATCTATAGGTATTAGTTACTTTCTAAAAGGTAAAAGATTGTGTTCAGGATAACGATACAAAGATATGATTTTTTATTGTAACTAGCAAACTTATCCAACACTTTTTCATGACATTCTACGTGTGTACGAACACATATTTAGGTGATAAATGGGCGTGATTAAAAACCTATCTAGCCATCTCAACAACCTCAGTCAACCTCCCCCACAAAGAAAAAAAACATCACCCTAACTTCAACCACAGCCTCACGTCTAACTCCTCTACAGCCTCCCCCCCATTCCCTCTCCGAATGGAAAAGCCTCCCCCAACCCCTCCGAAGGGAGGGGAGAGCCTAACGGGAGCAAGTTAGGAAAAGGCATTCTTAATACAAAGAGGGCGTTTCTTCAATGTGAAGGAACGCCCTTTTCATTGCAAGGAAACGCCCTCTTGACATGCAAGGGAGGCTCTTTTAGATAGAAAGAAGCACTTGGGGGAACACATCCCCTCCTTCGGAGGGGCTTGGGGAGGCTTTTTAGTAGAATTAAGGAAACGCCTTTCTCCAATCGAGAAAGGCGTTTCTTTGCCTCGAAGAGAGCCTCTCCTTGCATCAAATAAATGCCCCCTTTCTTTGCAAACAATGGTTTTCACTCCCCTCTCCATTCGGAGAGGGGGCTGGGGGTGAGGCTGTAGCTAGTTAGGAGTAAGCTTGTAGCAGGCTCTCTTATTAAGCCCCTCTCTCTCTTAAATAGATATACCCTACATCAGAGCTGACGTCAAAAAAAAACGCTAAAAAGTTTGGTTAATTCATTAAAAAGCTATACCTTTGCACTCGCAAAAACGATTTGAGCGCCCTTAGCTCAGCTGGTAGAGCAACTGACTCTTAATCAGTGGGTCTAGGGTTCGAGTCCCTAAGGGCGCACAACTAACAGGTTTTTGACCCAAACCAATCGTTTAGCTTGCGCCCTTAGCTCAGCTGGTAGAGCAACTGACTCTTAATCAGTGGGTCTAGGGTTCGAGTCCCTAAGGGCGCACAAAGAGGATTTCTATTTATTAGAAGTCCTCTTTTTTTATGCTTGCAAAGGTGGATATGTAAGATTAATGACGAATTATCCGTAAGATAATTACGGATAATTGGAATTTAAATATTACCTTTGCGAAGAAAACATCAATTATGGTACTATGCTAGTTAAGTTCGCTGTAACCAATTATCGTGGGTTTGCTCAAAGAATAGAATGGGATTTGAGTAAGCCGAGTAATTATTCATTTAATACTTTCGCAATAAAGAATGGAATTATAAAGAATGGTATTCTCTATGGTCCCAATGGTTCAGGGAAATCGAACTTTGCCTTATCTCTGTTTGATATTGTCAATCATTTATCACAGAGATGGAGACCATCAGATTATTATAATAACTTTGTGTTTGCAGGGAAACCCACTTCTCTGGTAAGTTTCGAATATACTTTCCGCTTTGGTCAAGACGAACTTTATTATACGTATAAGAAAGGTTTAACAGGAATAATAAGGAGTGAGAAGTTATCAGTAAATGGTAACCTTGTGTTCTCTCGCACGGAAGGAACACAACTGGAACTTAGTTCCGAGTATCCCATTGACAGCGCTGTTAGATCGAATCTATCCGATAATGTCAATAACGTTTCCATAGTAAACTTCCTCCTTGCCACATATCCTCTTCCTGCCAACCATTATCTCTTTAGACTACAGGAATTTGTAAACTCCATGTTGTGGTTTCGTTGTCTGGAACAGAGAGAGTTCATTGGTCTAGTCTCAGCACCTATCAATTTGGATGAATACATCATCCAGGAAGGACTTGTAAAAGACTTTTCTAGTTTTCTGCAAAGGGTTAGTGAACAAACATTTAACTTCGTTACCCCAGCAAAGGGAGACCGGGTCTTGCAGTGTATATTCAATAGTAACAAAGTAACATTCGACTCCATAGCCTCTACGGGGACACATTCGTTAATGCTACTCTATTATTGGATCAAACAGATGTCGAATGCTTCTTTTGTATTTATCGACGAGTTTGATGCTTTTTATCACTATGACCTTTCCTATAAAGTATGTAAGGAGTTGTTCTTACTTGATAACTGTCAGATATTTACCTCTTCGCATAATACTTACCTCATGACCAATGATTTGTTGCGACCAGATTGTAATTTTATCATTAACAACAATAAGATTAAACCATTGACAGATTGTACAGACAAGGAACTACGCTTCGGACATAACATAGAAAAACTATTCCGTGGAAAGGCTTTTACACTATGATCTTATTCATCGTAGAGGGTTCTAAGACTGAACCAAGAGTATATGAGACTATTAAAAGGTTATATTTCAGAGACGAAGAAGATATAATTTGCATCTTTGGGAGTAATATCTATGGACTTTACAATCGTTTGAAGAAGTATAATGCGGACTTTGACGACATTGGCAATGTTGCTAACATTGTCGATGTTATCAGAGAGATGGATCCTAAGAATGCAGAGGTATTAAAGAATATAAAGCTCTCTTCTGATATTGATCAGGTTTTTCTGTTCTTTGATTATGACTTTCAACATGCTTACCATGTGCAAGAGCAGCATCCAAAATGTTCATTAGAAGAGATACTAAAGGAGGATGATACAAGACTAAAAGAGTTATTGGACTTCTTTAATGAAGAAACTGATATGGGGAAGTTATACATTAACTATCCTATGATAGAATCACTGAAATATACGAAACAACTTCCTGATGTAGATTTCCACACATACAGAACTACATTAGAGGAGTGCCGTAGTCAACTCAAGAAAGTGGCTGAGGAGTTCTCAGACTATAAGGCTTATAAGGGCATTCTATGGGATAATGCACCTGATAAGATTGATGAGTTAAGGCGTAATTGGGAGCTATTAAAGCAGCAGAATGTTATGAAAGCAAATTACATTTGTACCCTCTCTTATAGTATGCCAACTAGCAAGGAGGATGTGTCACAACAACAAGTATTTGCACACCAAATCAATACATATGATAAGAACAAGTCGATTGCTATCTTAAATTCATTCCCCTTGTTCTTGTATGATTACCTTAAATAAGATTCTAAGATAGCAATGGATGAAAGATAATACGTATCTCTTTCATTATAATAAGATGAATGGTAAGCAGTGGTGCAAATGCTGAGAAGTAAGTTTATATACACCTATTATTATATAAACTGACAATTAATAAGATTCTTGAGAATTGATGTTTTCCAGTGGAGAAAAGAGTTGAGCGGAATACGGGAATCGAACCCGCCTCTCAGGCTTGGGAAGCCCGTGCACTACCGATATGCTAATTCCGCAATGGAGCCGATACCCGGACTCGAACCGGGGACCTACGCATTACGAATGCGTTGCTCTACCAACTGAGCCATATCGGCGGTCTTGCAGATGCAAAGATACTGCAAAAAAAACAAACAACCAAATTTTACTTCTTTTTTGTGTAGCATTTTCTATTGTGGATGAAGCAATAATAAGAAAATCATCCAGTGTTCTTTGCAAAGTTTCCCTATAGACGACCAAGGGGAAATGATATGCACTTGATGGCTGTAAGGGGCGAACAATCAGAAACAAATCTACATAAAAGAGGAACTGATGTTGTACGAAAAGTGAGCTGAAACAGCACCCACAATTACTTGTAGGAGCTGCCCAACTCACTAACACTTAACAAACCAACCTAATTATTTCTTGATGACTTTCAATGTCTTGTAAGTCTTTCCATTCTTCATTACTTGTACGAAGTAGATACCACGAGCACCACTGATTGCGACATTTACAACCTGTCCTTCTACTGCATCAAACTGGTTGCTCTGTAAGAGAGAACCGGTTGCGCCAAGGATATTTATTGTATAATGACCATTCTCAGCAAAGCGCATGTTCACACTTTCAACAAATGGATTAGGATAAACACTCAAGCCTGTTTGAGCCTCAACAGTAGAGATACCGTCTGGAATTGCAGTGATATCAACGATCTCATTCACCGTCTTCTCATCTTCACCCCATCCGTTCTTCAACTTCAAGGTAACGTTCTTCTTACCTGGAGCAGCATAGGTTACAACAGCAGTCTTATCACTTTCTGATGAAATTCTGCCATCACCTAATTCCCATGTAGGAGTAGTCTTCACCTCGTATGTACCAACAACACCTGGGAAACCAAGTACATTGTTGTCTGGTTGTTGGTCTACATAAGCAGCAGTAGAAGTGTTTTCACCACCGCTACCTTCCGTAACGACAACAGAACCATCAAAGTCACGACCAGCAGTACCAAGGTTCTTGAACTTCTTACCATCAACCTCTTCAAAGGTGAAGTAAGCCTTCAAGTTAGAAGGTATTGATCCTTCCTTATAACCCTTCATAGCCTCTAGAACTTCTTCTTTAGACAATGGCTTATCCCATACCTGAACCTCATCAATGACACCATTGAAGCCGCTCTTGTAAACACCACCACCACCAATAAAGATGTCAGCTACCTCATAACTGCGGATACGGTTATCGTTTGAATCCTCACGACGGATAGAGTTTGAGAAGCTGTGACTAGCAACTTCACGACCATTGAAATAAATCTTTTGAATGTTACCATCCGTATGGGTTACAACAATGTGATTCCATACTCCAGGAGTAACACTATAACCTGTTGTCATCACATCCTCGTAAGGAATATCATGAGAGGTCCAACCCATCGTATTGAAAGATACTTCATTCGCTGGGTGGAGAGAACGACCTTGCCACTCAGGACGGATTGTTACCCAAAGATCACCCCAGTTGTTATGTGGCCAGCTATCCTTGATTGAGTTCTTATTAATAAGGTTTGTACCCTGCTTATCATGGTTGAAATTATCAGCCTTGAACCATAATGCATAAGAATAAGACTTACCTTTTTGAACATCACCAGGGATTCGGAACATCTTAGGATCGGTGATAACCAAACCATGTGAAGCCATACCCTCACCCAAACGAGCGTCGTAAGTGTAAGAAACAGGCTTTCCTGTTTGCTCTGTTTGCTTATCAGCTGTAAGTGTATTGATGTGAGGAACAGCACCAGTAGCCTCTGGTGTAATCTTCACCTTACCACGTGTTGTGGTTGACTTACCCTGACTATCAACAACAACGAGGTCGTAAGTGCCCTCTTGGTCAACCCTAAATGTAGCACTTGTACCACTTCCTGCGGTTGCTACAGTAGCCCCTGTCACAGCATCATTCAATGACCATGAGGTAGCTGCAGGCACCATCTCATCAAGATACTTGAGTGTGAATTCCTCTCCTGGCTTGATAACTGGACGGTCAGCAACTACATCGCTCAATGGCTGGTTGTATTCAACTCTCTGGTAAGGAGTCCAAACAATCTCAGAACCCTGCTTGCCATCAGGTGCAACGGCACGTACACCAAAGCGACAATCACGCTTATCGTTGCCTGATACCATAGGTGCATCTACAACATAAGCTGCCCATGAGGTAGTAGCTGTAAGGAGCTGTTCTTTCTGCCCTTTCTGCTGGAAGTAGATTTCATAATACCATGTTCCAACCTCGTCATTATAGGTTTTCTCCCAGTTTGACTCATCTTTTGAAGCATATTGCAACTTGAAGTCACAAGCATTGTAACGACCACGGAGCACCTCTACTTGCTTAATGGTTGGAGTTGCAGTATTGAATAATTGAGTCGAATTACGCAATGCCATCTCACCAACATGGAGCTGGTAATCAGCAGGACTATTCTCTACAACAAGTCCCATCATAGCCACCTTATCACCTGCAGCAAGCCCTAAATCGGAAGCCTTAACGGTGAATGTGCTCCATTTACCTGCTGCCTCTGTAGCTGGTAAATCAACTTGTTTGTAGTCAGTGGTGTGATCCTTCAATGCAACAAAGAGTTTTGCATGAGAATCTGTACCCTTCAATGTCTTATAGGTAACCGAGAACTCATAGTCAGGTTGCACCTCAAGCATGGTCTTAAAGAGCTTCACACGAGAGAAGTCAGTCTGTCCAGAGAGTGACAAACAAGAGCCTCCCCAATAAGCATCATCGAAGGTGAGTTCTGCTTTCACTAGTCCGTTGATGTTGCTTCCATTCACTTCATCATTGCTATCAGTAATCCACCAACGCCATGTTGGCATGAAGTCTTGAGTATTGAGGTTATACCACTTATGATCAAAAGCGACCTGTCCATCCTTGCGGAAACTCAATCCATTACCAAGGTTGAAACGTGAGACAAATGGTATCTGCTGTATGGTTGACTTCGCTGTAAGGAAGGTTGCAAGCCCATGGAAGTTCTTCAGGCTAGAGTTAGCCAACGTACAATTTGTGTTGATACCAGGCAGATAACCAGGGTTGTTATTACCTCCACTGAATATCAATTCTTGCTTCTTTAGATAGGCTTTCTGTATTGCGATGTCTGAAGTTCCATCGTCGGTTGCACTCTGATGGATGAGACTTTGTGAGTGAGCTCCCCAAAAGCCGATAGAGATGTCATTGTTTAGTAATGCACTCCAGTTGTTATTTCGCAACGCACGTCCTTGTATATCGAAACCTGCATAATAGTCGAAGCTACTTCTACCTAATCTATTAGCTGTGCTGACAGAACCGTTTAGATGCCAATTACCCCAGTTGTAATTAGCAAAGAGCATATCGGTTGCAATGTTGTCTTTATCACCAAAGATCTTCTTGTTATGATCACCTAGACCACCATCAAAGTGGATTCCGCCATCATCACCAGTACCATCATACCAGTGTACCTCAAACTTCCAACCAATCTTCTTTGCCTCTTTATGACATTCAACGAAGAAGTTAGTTAGCTCTTCCATTACAGCGGCAGAGGTGTGGAACTCCGAGTTGAAACCAACACCATTGATGCCGTAATACTTCATTAAGCGCACGAATGGCGCAGCATACTTATACTTGCCACCTTGTTTCTGAAGCAGTTTGTACAGGATTTTACCATAGGTATTACCCGCAAAAGGATTAGGATAAACATAAGCACCATAACCTATTGACATCACACAACCTACTGAGACGCCATTCTTATGGGCTACATCAGTAAGACCAGCAGACGAACGAATCCATGGAGAAGTCCAGTTTCCATGAATATCAATGTATGACCACAAACTGAAATTATCACCTTCGAAGCAATAACGAGGTAATGCCTTCCACTTAGATGTAGGGTCGTCAAGTGGGGTCCAAAGACACATCTTACGTTCTGGATTAACACCTTGACGCACCTGATAGTCACCATCTTTAATGCGCTCCAATGGGCGGACACGAGAGATGTAGAACTGGTCGTCAATAGCACTGACACCTTGTGGCTGTTTCATCTCACCTTTCATCCAGGCTTCTAGATAGCTAGGGAGATCTTCAAACTTGGCGTCCTGAATGTCTAACGGATGTGTTGGAGTGCGCTGTGCAGTAGCACTCAAACAACTAGCTAGAGCCAAGGACGCAAAAAGCGTAAACCTTTTCATAATTTAAATGTTTAGTTAATAATTAGTTTAAGGGGTTATTATTTTAGGTTTTTAAGGGGAGTTATTTTGAGAAGCGAAAAGAGTTTTGAGAAGTAAAGGGAGTTACTTTCACTTTATCGAACTCCCCTCACTTCTCAAAAAACTTCTTATCTGCAGATTAACTTAACGGTACGAAGAGTCTTACCATCCTTCTTTACGTTTACAATGTAAACACCTTGAGCACCAAGATGGAGGCGAACATTATCGGTACCATTGACAGATAGGCTCTTACCAGCTACAAGCTGACCATTTGTAGAGTAGATCTGAACAAGATAGTTACCCGCTGTTTCAATGTCGAGTAATACGTCACGATCAACTGAATAAACCTTCATGTCAGCAGCCTCAGTGCCGTTGATACCTGTTGGATCAGCTTTCACCTTGATTACCTTGAAGGTACGAGTATCAGAACCATGAGCATTCTTCAATGTCAAAGTTACCTCATAATCACCTGGTTTAGCATACGTTAGTTTAGCACTACCAGCGAGATCGTTACCTGATTTCTCTATGATGGTTGCCTTCTTTGCTGCCCACTCTGCGGTTGTAGTAACCTTGAAGTTACCTGTAACGAATGGACTACCTGCATCGTAAGTAGGTGCATCTGGCACAAATCCTGCAACACCTTCACCTACTCCAGTACGTAGTTCGCCATGAGCCAACTTAGCTGAACCAACCTTACTTGCGAAGTAGTTGTCACCATCAGCATTGTCTTCAAAGTTCCAATAAGCCTCCAAACCGTCTTCATTGGTGTCGGTTGACATCATAGACTTTGTAGCATCGGCTTCAGAGAGATACTTATCATAGAACTTAACATCGTCTACCGTGGCATTCATTGCAGCTGTTTGATGACGTCCGAGACTGATACCGAGAATATTAGCATCCCACCAGCTCTCACTCGCATAACGCTCTGTACACAAGCCATCGCCCTCTCTGTCACCTATCTTCCAGTTGTGTGCTTTGGCTTTCTTACCATTGATATAGACCATTGGTTTTGTATCGGTTCCGTTGCCATCCATCGCTAAGATGAAGTGTGTCCATGCACCAGGAATGAAGTCAACTTTCCAACGTTGATGGTATTCAGGGTTACTTGCATTATTCTTCTTACGAAGTGTTACATCCAAGACACCGCTATTTGGATCGTATGTAGACCAAATAGTACCCCAGTTATTTGCAGGCCACCCAGTACCAGGGTGACGCAAGTCAACGATCTGTGTACCGCCAGAGAAGCTATTAAACTTCACCCAGAAAGCAAGTGACCAAGCATGTTTATTATCAGACATACCTAATTCAGAAGCCTTAACAGCAATAGGTTTTTCAAGTGCTTTGATAGCTCTTGAGCCGGCACCGTCAGCCTTCTTACCCTCGTACTTCATTGTCACTTCCGCATTTGGAAGAACTTCGATAGAAGTTGTCTGATCGTTGGCAGTTAGAGAGTTGATATGTGGTACAGCACCGACAGCATCAGAAGTAATCTGAATGTAGTTAGAGTATCTTACTTCCTTATCAGTGCGAATACCATTTTGATTCACCTTACCTGTAAGCACAAGGTCATAGAAGCCCGTATCGTTTAAGCCATTAACATGGATCTCCTTAGTGTTGTCACTGCTTGCAACAACAGTTCCATTATGCTCAATCTTCCAGTTTCCTGCCTCATGACGTGGGTCTACATAAGCTACTGTAAACTCTTCGTTAGGTTTGATGACAGACTTATTAGCCTTGATTTCATCATTATATTCGTACTGAGTAAAGATAGAGTGTTCCTCTGTGCCCCATGCTATGTCGCTCTCTTTCTTCATATCAAGAGATACGGCAGAAACACCGAACTTAATAGTACCCTCGCCCTCGAGATTAACAGGAACAGAGTAGTACATACCTGCCCAAGATGTTGTAACACCCATCAAGATAGGCTCTCCATTACCCTGCTGTGCCCAGAGTTTGAAGAGAGAAGTCTTCACATCAGTATTGTAGCAAGGCTCACCTGGACCCTTATCATTAGGCATGTTGAAGATAATCTTACCATCAACACCATTCTTTGCAGAGTGCAACAAGGTGGTAGATACTACTTCTGGCTTTGCTGGCTTATCGAATGTACCACGTACAATAGAGAACTCACCAAGATAGAGATTAAGGTTGCTTGCATTCTCTATCTTCAATGCAACGAGGGCAAGGTGCTTATTTGCTAAGTTACCATCAACCGTGAAGGTCTTCTCTACCCACTTATCTTCATCTGTCTCATCAGAAACATTCAGAACCTTATAATCATTCTCGGCATTTACGTTATCCTTTGTTAGAAGAACCAAAGAAGCATCTGACTTACCAGCCTTTACCTTATAACGGAAGGTAATCTTATCGCCTGCCTTCAACTCAAAGTCAGTCTTGAAGAGGTGGAGATACTCCTTAGGAGTGTTACCAAAGATGTGTACAGTAGAACCACCAAGATACGCATCATCCCATACGAACTCGGCATCCAAGCCTGTTCCATCATCTGGAACATCAATAGGTTCACGACCCAACAACTTCTTAGCAAACCACCAACGCCATGTTGGCAAGTAGTCCTGTACACCTACGTTAGCCCAAGGACGATCGTTCTTACGCTCACCATCATAGTTGAAGAACTTACCATTACCCAAGTTGAAATAGCTGATGAATGGTTCTTCGGCTAGATTCCATGACATGGAACTACGTGCCGTCATCATAGAAGACATACCTGCAAAATCAAAGTTATCAGCATTGTAATTCAAGCTATTATCAATCTCAAGGTTGTTAACAGGGTTACGGGAACCGCTTGAGAACCAACGCTCAGTGCGCAACATATAGGTACGCTGCTTGGTTTCAGGGTCACTTCCCTTCTCACCACGGCTCTCAAAGAACATATTCTGAGAGTGAGCTCCCCACAAACCAATAGAGATTGGATAGTCCTTCAACAATGTCCAACGAGGGGTTGAGTGCGGTTCACCACCTTGCATATTGATACCTGCATAGAGATACAATGGGTCACGATGGATTTCTTTAGCCTTCTCTACAGACTGGCTCAATAACCATTGACGATTCCAGTTATAGTTGAAGAACAATGAAGCAGCCTCACTTCCCTCTACACCAAACACATTCTTGTTATTATCTGTCAATCCTTGATCGAAGTAACGACTACCATTTTCTTGTGTACCATCATACCAGACATTCTCGAAAATAGGATTAAGCGACTTCATTGCTCTATTCAGATTAACATGGAAATCCTTAATTGCTTTCGTCACTCTACCACGAGTATAAATCTCTGTGTACTCTGAGTTATAACCAAAACCGTCATAACCATAGTAATTCATGTAGGCTGCAGCCTTGTCAATTTCAACTTTTGAGAGGGTCTCTAAAGCGGATCTCCAGCCACCATCTAGATTACCATAAGGAATACCAGCAACCGATGTTACAGGCACACCATTCTTATGTGCTACGTCCAACAGCGCTGCAGGAATACGACCTAAGCCACAATTCCAGTCTCCCCAGTGTGTAACGTAAGACCACATTGAGAACACCTCAGAATCGAAGACACCATCAGGGAGAGCATTCTTGCTAGGCACGTTCCATGGTAACCAAGCGATAAGACGCTTGTCATTCTCTGCTGTAATGTTTGTTCTTACCTGTGTTTCAGGGTTGCGGAAACGCACCTTTGGTTTCACACGAGAGATAAAGAAGTTATCGTCCTCGTTAATCTTTGGATTTGTTTTTGACCAATTCCTTAATCTATTAGGGAACTCTTGTGACTCAAATCCCCACTTGATGTAGCCTTCCTTCAGTTCCTGCGCCATAAGCGTAGAAGGAGCCAAGAAACAGCCCAAAAGGAGTAGATTTAATTTCTTCATAAATAACTTAAGTTTTGATTTTATTAATTAGGTTTTCTTTAAATCACTTGTCTTTTATGTCCCAACCATTTATTTCTTAATTATAAGAAAGGTGTGGACTTCTTTGTTTTGTATCATGACATGAAACAAGGTAAACCAACTTGTAGTATCCAAGTTGGATAACCTTATTTCGTTTCTATTACTTGATTGCTATCTTTTGTGTGCGAATAACATTCTTATTCAACATCTTAACGAGATAAACACCAGGTACTAACTCATTTGTATTAAATGCCTTAGGTTGAATCATACTCTTGATAGTCTGACCATCAGCAGAGAATACCCATGCACGTTCAACATTGTTGAAAACAACCTTACCATCAGTAACAACGACAGAAGAGGCAGCACTAGCGTTAGCTGTCTGGATGTTAGTTGAACCACCTTCGAGCATCTCTGGCTGTTCAGCTGTACCCTTATCGTGGGTATCAGCCTTACCACCACGAGCAGCATGAGTACCTGTAATGGTTACACCGAAATCGATAGCAAAACCCTTATTGAACTTACCCGTTGGGGTCAAACCGCCCTGGAACCATGCATCACAGAATACAAGACGGAGACGACTCTTACCTGGTTTAGCATCTTCTGGAATGGTAAACTCATATTCATTAAGCTGTTGTACTTGTGCTGGTACACCAGAACGCACCTTACCAAAGAAGACTACACACTCGCCCTCATTGGGGTTAGTTGAAAGATTGTCTGGATTGAATTGCTTGTCACCATCAAAGTCCATCCAAGCCTTACCCATGCAGTAACGAAGGTCGTCATGGCTCTGGTCTCTGCCCTGAGTTGCTTCGTAACCTTGAATCTTCACCTTAATTGTTGTGCCTTGTGCCACTATCAACTCATGATCAGTTGCATCCACATAGTTTGTCTCGTTACCTGCAGGACCATTGGCAGTATAGTTGATATCCTGTGTTCCACCCACTGTCTGGAACTTCTGAACGTAACGAATTCTCTTCGCAACGTCTGCACCAGCTGCAGCATTGTCGAGTTCAACTGTTCCGTAGCCCTCTTCTTTAGCATTAGGAAGATCTGATTGCTGAGCACGTGGAACCTCTATCCATACTGTCTTAGAGTAAGTTTTGAGGTCAGTTCCTACAGAACGAACACCAATAAATGGTCTATCATTTACGTCAGTAAACTGTATGTTTGGAATGAGAGTAGCCCATTGTGATGTACGACCTACTTCAGATACGGCACCATCCGGACCATTCTTATAAAGGATTTCGAAGTGATCAATGTTTGCATCATCGTTGTAGATGGTAGGATTATCACCTGGATCTTTATCAATACCCCATACAGCCTTAACAGAAAGAGAGTTTTTAGTCTCTTCTTTTACCTGGACTGTCAGCCCCTTCACATTGGCTGGTGTAGCTGTCACTTCATCATTAATTTCGAGCTTACCAACAAGTACCTTATAATCTGCATCTGGATTATTTACACGCAAACCAATACGCTCAATCTTCTGACCAGCAGTGATGTCACTCAATTCAATACTCTTTTCTGTCCAATTGCTGTTATCTGTATTGCCTACT
>ERZ773044.462-NODE-462-length-18171-cov-80.3428_pt1 | contig 18171 bp, 20 predicted proteins | sample MGYA00511897_ERZ773044 | MGnify/ENA primary metagenome ERZ773044 (study PRJEB29015, sample SAMEA2738116) | human oral metagenome | biome: human oral; feature: human-associated habitat; material: saliva | place: China | collected 2170 ...
TTGATTGGACAAGCCTTGAGTAAAAAATTTGCACAGAAAATCTGATAAATAAAAAGAGCCGCACGGCTCTTTTTTATTTATGACTCAAGACTTAGTCAAGAAGATTTTTCTAGTAATCCTGAGCTTTCTAGGTTAAAATTTTTTACCTGAAAAACTTCTTTTTTCTAACGATAAAATGAACCCTATCACACTCCCTGCTAAAAAGACCCACCAACAAATCCTGATATCTTGTAAAGCTAAGAAGGAAAATACAGACATCCCCAAGGGTAATGTTAAGGAAAAAATCATACTCAAGAGATTATTACTTCGAGCTAATACATCCGCGCTCAAATTAGACAGTAACAGAGTATCTAATTTAGGCATTGATTTCGACATCAAATACATGACAAAAGCTAAGCAAGCAACACCTACTAGAGGAGAAAAATCTAAAATATTAGCAGTAGCAAGCAAGACAAACAGAATTGCATTGAGCGATAACAAACTTGAAAACGACAATTTTCCAAAATAATCATGGGGAGTTAGGCTACCAAGAATAGCTCCTCCCAAGCTGACACATTCAATTAAAAATAGGGCTTGAGCATAACTGAGATGATAGATAGTATGGTCTAATAAGTAAAAGTGGTAAATACCTCCAACAGCTCCTCCCAAAGTATTCATCACTAAAATGACAAGAATTATTTTATACAAAGATTTACTTTCTCTCTGCCTAAAAATATCATCCATGTCCGCATAGATTGCCTTAACTTGTTGAAGCAAACTAATAGACTTATCCTCTACACTTACAGACAAATGCGTCAATTCGCTTCGATTTTTGAACAAAATAAGAGCAGATAGTAAAAAGAAACCAGCATTCACAATTGCAACAAAAGAAAAATTTTGATGGCTGGTTGTGAGTAACCACACTCCTAAGGCTTGACCTCCTAGATTTGATAAATAGGAGACAAACTGAGTAAAGGAATAAGCTTCATAGAGCTTATCTTCCGAAATATTATGCTGGATAATCGGCATACGAAGGCCTGCTGTATAATCTGATAAAATATCCGAACAGATATTAACCATACAGATAAAAGCAAATGTTACGAAGTTCTGGTCTTGAATCACACTAGCAACCAAAAGAAATAGTAGACTTTGCACACAACCAACCCAGATAATTGTTCCTGCTTTATTTCGAGTATGATCAGCCTTAATCCCAACATAAAAAGTAAATAGGAAAGGTAAAATCGTAATTATATTCGCCATAAATATAGCTATATTTTTAAAGGGTAGACTCGCAGCGTAAACGATAAATACCAGATTATAAATATAAGCTCCACTTGAGCTCAAAAACCTTGATAAGGTCAGTATTCTAAATAAATGATGTCTTAAGAATAGTTTCATAACAGGCCTTTCTCACATTTCAAAGAGTATTCTATTGAATCCAGTCTAACAAAAAAAGCGGGGCTCCCCACTTTTTTGTAATATATTTTTTCTGAAAATAGAAACTCTAGCGCCTAGAAACTACTAATTATCAATCCATCTACAAGGCTATTTATTTTTCATCAGTCGATGTAACGAGAATATATTACAAATCTTTATTTGAAAGCTGATTTGCAAAATAGTTTTCATAGTATCTTGCACCACCTACATACTCTAAATCTTGTAAGATTGTAATGCCTCTCTGGATTTTTTCAAGACCCTTATTTTCTACATTAAAAATAGTATCATAATACCCTTTAGCAATCATATAAATGATTTTAAGATAAGCTTCAGATTCTGGTAAATCGCGGTTTTCAATCTGAAAGGTAAAATAGTCTGCTTTTAATTTATCCTTTTCCTCTATCGCTTTAAAGAGTCCATTAATTAAAATGGTATCAATAGCGACTTTGTTACTAGGTAAAGAGCCTAATAAATCCGTCTTTTGTAACATCTCCCTAGAATATTTAAAATAGAGGGGCAGAGGAAACAAAGTAGAAATCGTTGAAAATAGTTCTAATTCATAATTTCCCCAGATATCAATAGTAAAAAAATAGTCATAGAGAAAAGTCAGTTCTTCATCCGTTGCCCTTATTTCTGAAGCAAAAAACACAAGAAGGCTTTTGATACGAATCATTTGTAAAAGATAGCTCTTTTCACCACTTAATCTATACTTTTGAGTCGTCTCTTCATACAAGGAATGGAGAGAATCAATCCCTCCTCTGTCATATAAATCCCAGAGATTTTCTTGAAAAGCCAAAACCTTTTTCTGAGAAAAACCACGTACCAAGTACATAAATTCATTCAAATCAGAGTGGATGTTATCTAAGGCAGTAATCAATTTCATAGATGATAAGTCTGCTTCTCCACGCTCAAATTTGCTCAGCATGGAATAAGTAAACTCTCCTCCCGTCGCCTCCTGTAGAGATACATTCCGACTCTTTCTCAATTCTTTAAAAACTTCTCCCAGATTTTGCATATTGACTCCCCACAATTCTTAACTCTCTTACTCTTAAAAGTAACGGTTGATAGCAGCTAGTACAGAGAATTTTAAGTCTTGACTATAACGACAACTCCTATGAATGATGTACAGATTGCCTAGCTCTTTTTTATTTATGACTCAATTTCTTAGTCAAGAAATCTCCCAAGAATTGGATTGCAAAGATAATCAAAATGATAATGATGGTTGCCAAGATGGTTACATCGTGATTGTAACGGTTAAATCCATAAGCGATAGCTACGTTACCAATACCGCCAGCTCCAACCGCACCAGCCATAGCTGTTTCCCCAACAAGAGAAATCAAGGTCACAGTCGTCACACGGATCAAATCTGGAAGGCCTTCTGATAGGTAAACACCTACGATATCCCAGAATGTCGCTCCGCTAGCTTGAGCCGCCTCAATGACACCACCATCCAATTCAGCCAAGACAACCTGCACTTGACGGGCAAAGAAGGCAAAGACTGCAAAAGATAGCGGTACGATAGCCGCATTTGGACCAATACTTGTCCCTACGATTAGATGGGAGAAGGGTGACAAGACTGCCAAGAGGATGATAAAGGGAACCGCACGGAAAATAGAGGTAATCTTATCCAAAATCCAGAAAACGACCTTATTCTCCAAAACCCCACCTGGCGCTGTCAAGACAAGGAAAAGACCTGCCACTAGTCCCAAGAAACCTCCGATGATGAAGGAAAGAACTGTCATATAAAGGGTTAGGTAGATGGCTGTTCCCCAGCCTGCTTGACCAGCCCAGCCCATCTTATAGACATTTGGTAAATAGGTTTGAATCAATGATTCCATCTTACTGTCCTCCCTTCAATACTTTTAGTTGTACGTCTGCTTGACGAATGGCTTCTTGGGCGCCTGCCAAAGCTGCTTTTTCACCTGACAAGACCACAACTAATTCTCCAACAGGAGTGCCATCAAGAATTTCGATATTTCCATAAAGGATATTAGCCGTTACTTGATAATGCTTATACAATTCATTCAAAAGTGGCTCGTCTGTTGAAGCTCCAGCGTACTTGAGTTGCACCAAAAGGCTGTTTTCAGACAAATGTTCCACGATTTCTTGCTTCTCTATTTTGACCATGGCTTCGTCAATACCTGTTGCTGTTGAGATAAAGTCTTGGGTCAAAGGTTGTTTAGGGTCTGAGAAGATTTCAAGGACACTGCCCTCTTCAATTAAATGCCCATCCTGCATAACTGCCACACGATTGGCAATATCTTTGACAATCTGCATTTCATGCGTAATCAAGACAACAGTCAAGCCTAATTTTTGGTTCAAATCTTGCAACAAGGCCAAAATTTGCTTGGTTGTCTTCGGATCAAGCGCAGAAGTTGACTCGTCTGAAATCAAGATTTTCGGATCATTGGCCAAGGCACGCGCAATGGCCACACGCTGTTTTTGCCCTCCAGATAGTTGTGAAGGGTAGTTTTCAGCACGATCTGCCAAGCCGACCAAGTCCAACAACTTAGCTACTTTAGCCTTCTTTTCTTCCTTACTGAGTCCAGAATGTTTAAGGGCAAAGGCTACATTCTCCTCTGCTGTCTTTTGGCTCATGAGGTTAAAATGCTGGAAAATCATTCCGATATCCTGACGTTTACGACGCAACTGCTCGGCCGTCAAGGTGACCTTGCCATCAAAAATCACATCGTCGTCAATGGTAATTTTCCCTGCAGATGGTTTTTGCAAGAGGTTAATCACCCGTACAAGGGTTGATTTCCCTGCTCCAGAATATCCAACGATTCCGTAGATATCCCCTTCTTGGATGTGAATGGTCACATCCTTGACCGCTGTGATGGTTCTCTTCTTCTGATGAAAAGTCACATCGATCTGATCTAACTTGATAATATCTCTACTCATAGCTTCTAATCAGCTCCTCTACTAATTCAATATGGGTGTAGTAATCGGCGATTCGCACATTTTCATCTCCACCGTGGTCTCGGCTGTTGGCATTTCCTAGACCGAAGGCCACCATTGGCACCTCTAGGGCATCAAAGACCGTATGCATAGGCCCTGTCCCCGCTGTCGTCGGCAAGACTGAAACGCCCTGTGGATAGAATTTCTTGGCCAGCTCGATCACATTGAGAATGGCTGGTGCGCTCATATCGCTTCGATAGCTCATCTCTCCCAAGGTATAGTATAATTCTACCTTATCAAAGCCATTTTTGTCTAGCTGTTTCCGAATTTTTTCCAGAACATCATGCGGTTCTAAGCCAGGAACCAAACGAACTTCTAACTTAGCACTAGCTTCTGCAGGCAAAATCGTTTTAACCCCTTGCCCTTGATAACCTGACTGAATTCCTTCGATATTAAGGGCTGGCTCGAAAAAGAAACGTTTTAGAAAGGCTGCACGGTCCTCTTGTAAAAGAGGCAATTCCAAACCATAAATCTGGCTGATTTCCCCAGGATTGCGTTGGGCATAAGTATCCACCAATGCCAATTCCCGTTCATTTGGCTCATGTACTTTTTCGTATAAACCTTCAACCAAGATACGGCCATCTGCTGCACGAAGAGACTGTAAGGCTTGAAGGAGGTACCACGGAGCTGATTCTACAACCCCACCATAACTAGAGTGGATATCGACATCAGCGCTTTTTACCTTGGCATCAAAGGTCACAATCCCCTTATTTCCACCAGAAATTTCTAACTGCTCCAAGGCATTTTTGGTTCCTTGTTCCCAGACCAACAAATCTGCGCCACGGAGTTTATCCGCATGTTTTTCCAGATACTTATCCAGGTCTGTCGAAGCCGATTCCTCCGCTCCCTCCATGATAAAACTGATATTGACAGGCAGATCATCATGGTCCTGCATGTATTTTCTCAAAGCACTCAAACGAGCCGTGATATGACCCTTGTCGTCGTCAACCCCACGTCCATACATGAAACCATTGCGGACCGAAAGAGTAAAAGGATCCTCTGTCCAGACCTGATCCCCATCCGCTGGCACAGTGTCATAGTGGTTATAGAAAATCAAGGCCTTGGCGTCTGGACGTGAACTCTTGAAATGTGCCATGACAAAGGGCGCCGTATAGCTTTCATCAATCTCCACTTCAGCCCCAACACGTTTGAAAATCTCACCCAGATAGGTTGCGACTTCCTTGAGTCCAACCTGCTGGGCAAAGACCGATTTCTTAGAAATCAAGGTACGCAAAACCTCAAAATAATGCTGGGCTACATGATCCTTTTCAAATTTTTCAATCTGTTCTTGTTCACTAGGAAAAACCATATTCTCTCTACCTTTCTATGAACTACTCTTCCTGACAATCCATGCTCTATACAAAAGCAAGAGGTGGAATTTTCTCTCCCACCTCCCTGTTTCTTATTACCAAACTGGTTGATCCAAACCGTCTGATGTTTCTTCGATAACTTTTTTCACGTCATCTGTGTGGTAAGCTGCGATCACTTTCTTGATAGCATCAGCCTTAGGTGATGATTCCCAATCTTTTTTCGCAACGATGATGTTATACCATTGTTTTGAGTTTTCATCAGCTTGTTCTTTGAAAAGTGCTTTCTTGTAGTCCAATTTTGCTTCTGTAACAAAGGTATTGTTTACAACGGCAGCGTCAACTGATGACAATGAACGAGCTGTTTGGCTAGCGTCCAATTCAGTGATTTTCAAGTTCTTTGGATTTTCTTTGATGTTAGCAACTGTTGCAAGAGCAGTTCCTGACACGTCCAATTTAATCAAGCCAGCTGATTGAAGCAAGTAAAGCGCACGGCTTTCGTTTGTAGCGTCGTTCGGTACAGCGATTTCTCCGTTTGCTGGGATGTCTTCTACTTTAGTGTACTTGTTGTCACTTCCATTCAAACCTGAGTAAAGACGGATTGGAGAGATGTAAGTATCTGCAATCGCTACAAGGTCTTTCCCGTTTTCTTTGTTCCAGTTGTTCAAGAAGTTGTAGTGTTGGAAAGCGTTCAAGTCTACTTCGCCATCAGCAGTTGCCTTGTTTGGTTGTGAGTAGTCTGTGAACTCTGTAAATTCCAAGGTAATTCCGTCTTTTTTAACCAATTCTTGGATTTTGTCCCAACGTTTTTCTTCAGAACCGCTACGGTTAACAGTTGCGATTTTGATAGTTGTTGCATTGTCTGCTTTCTTTTCTGAGTTTCCGCAAGCTGCAAGAGCCAAACCTGCGACTGCAGCAAGGGCTGCTACACCAAGCCATTTTTTAATTTTCATGATTCTTTCTCCTTAAAAATAATACCGTACTAGTATCTCACAATTTGTTTGATTTCACAAATTGTTATTATGTAGTCAGATATATAGTTTAAAACTATATCCCTAAAAACTGAGAAATCACCCATCTTATTCAGAATGGATGATTTCAAGAAATTATTTAATATCAGCTTCTGCTGGTAGATAAGTGTCTCCGAAGAATTGTTTGGACAATTTTTCAAGCGTTCCATCTTTGTAGAGTTCTTGGATACGTTTGTCTACAAATGTTTTCAACTCATCTTGACCTTTAGCAAGAAGTGGGTAAACGTAAGGTTGTTGGTCGCTTGGAAGTTCAATAACTTTCAAGTTGTCCAAACCTTGGTCCTTGATGACTGTTTCAACACCGATTTTATCAAAAATCTTGTAGTCAAACTGGCCATCGCTCAAGCGTCCCATGATTTGTTGGAAGTCCGCTTTAGTATACTTTAGGACAGTTGGATTATCTGAATGTTGTTTGTTGTAGTCTTCTAGCTGTTTAGCTGATGTTGTCCCTTGAACAACTTCTGTTGATTTTCCACCGATATCATCAAGCGATTTGATGCTAGGGTCATCTTTTTTCACTACAAGAACGTTAGGGTTTTTAGCAGTTGGAGCTGCATAAAGGTATTTTTCAGCACGTTCTTTAGTGTAGCTGATGTTGCTAACAGCCATATTGTAACGGTCAGCATCAAGTCCTGCAAAGACACCTGACCACTCTGTCTTCTCAAACTTGACATCATATTTGTCAGAATCTTTAAAGATAGCGCGAACCACTTCAATTTCGTAACCAGTCAATTCGCCATTTTCTTCATAGTTGAATGGTTTTGGTGTAGCATTAGTTGCAACGATAATTTCTTTCTTGCTAGCTGCTTCTCCTTCTTTCTTAGCACCACCTGAGCAAGCCGCAAGCACACCTGCAGCAACAAGCCCTAGAGCAGCAAGAGATGAGTATTTAACGATTTTTTTCATGTCATTTCCTCCAAAATAAAATACCTTATAATCTTAACAGAAAAAAACCATTTACGCCATTATATGATATCTATCTCTGTGATAGGTTTTCTTTATGGCTAATTTATACTCAATGAAAATCAAAGAGCAAACTAGGAAGCTAGCCGCAGGTTGCTCAAAACACTGTTTTGAGGTTGGAGATAAGACTGACGAAGTCAGTTACATATACCTACGGTAAGGCGACGCTGACGTGGTTTGAAGAGATTTTCGAAGAGTATTAAAAGGCCAAACGCAAGACTGCAATCAAGACCACTCCAAAGAGAACTGTTCCGACTAGATTGCGGTAACGAAAGGCTACCCAAGCTGTTGGAAAGACGGCTAAGAAGTCCAGCCATTTGATTTGAGGAAGACTGCCAACCTTACCTGTCACTACACTTGAAAGAATCAAGGCAAAGATAATAGAAACGGGCAAGAACTTCAAAAAACGCTCAACGATCGCAGGCAGACCCCTATACTTGACCAAGATGAAGGGAATCATACGAGGAATCCAGGTCACCAAGCCAGAGAAAATAACTGCTAATAAAAGATACTTACTGACCATCTAAAACTACCCCCATTGTACAACCAAGTAGCGTCGCAAACAGAACAGCTAGTGACTGAGATACCACTGTCAAGAGTAAAAAGAAGGACACCGCAACAACTGCTAGGATAATGAGCAGATTACGGACAGGAATCCGTCTTTGCATAATCTGGAATTGCGAAGCAAAAATTCCGATGAACATCCCAACCAGGGCAAAATCTAATCCAAAGATTTCTGGATTTGGCAGCAGGCCACCCAGAGCCGTTCCGACAACTGTCCCCACAAACCAAGCCACATAGCTGTTGAGATTGTTTCCATGCATCCACATAGGATTGACCTTGTCTGTATGGGCCAATTCGCCCATCAAAACGCCGTAGGTTTCATCTGTCAAAAGGCTAGACATACCGATATTTTGCCAGAGACTGGTATGACGGAAATAGGTCGACGCATGCAAACTCAACAAAAAGAGACGCAAATTAATCAAAAAGACCGTCGTAGCAATGGCCGCTACAGGCGCTTGAACCGCAATCAAGGCCAACATAGCAAACTGGGCACTCCCAGCATAAACAAAGAGGCTCATCAAGCCCATCTCAACAGGTGTCACATAAGGCGCACCGATAATCCCACAGGCAAGGCCAATACTGACATAACCCAGGGCCGTTGGCATGGCTGCCTGCGCCCCCTCCCAAAATCCTTTTTCTTTCATCATTCTCCTCATATTGTCTTAATAATACTCAATGAAAATCAAAGAGCAAACTAGGAAGCTAGCCGCAGGCTGCTCAAAACATTGTTTTGAGGTTGCAGATAGAAGCTGACGCAGTTTGAAGAGATTTTCAAAGAGTATAAGTAGGCTGAAAAGGCTCCAGCCATAGCATGGACTATTATAACACATTCAGGAAAGAGAAAAAAGTCTGCTGATTGTAATCAGACAGACTCTATTTGATTCCATAGTATCAAAGGCAAGACTTGGCTTGGCATTGAGGTCCAAGCCTTACTTATATTCTTTTTCATTTTAGATTCCTGCATTATATAACCGTTAATACCGTATTCTATAATGAATCATATTTTAAAAATACCAGACCACACTATTCCCTGCTTGTATTTAGCTTCTTTCTTTTGTACAAATTTTGCTAAATCCAACAACTCTGTCGGCGGTTCACCTTTAAAGCCCAACAATTCTTTAGAGACGGCAAATGAGAGACGTACAGCTAGCAAATCTTCACTACTACTAGAGAACTGTTTCGCTGTTTCCAGCAATTGCTTCCTAAATTCTTCCGTCAAGCTAATTTCTTTATTATTGTACAGGGAATGAATTAAAATTTGTAACTGACTCTGTTTTTCCATCGTTTACCTCATTTTATCTAGGACGCCTAGTTTCACTTTTAGTCCAGCTATTTACAGTATGCTCAGAATTAAACATATACTGTACAAATCCCCATCTATAAACCACTTATGCGACTTAGGATTTGCTTCAAGTGCTTTACAAGGATAGTATAACACAGAAATTGGCTTATTTTTGAAAATCGCATATTTGACATTTTTTATCACAAAAATATCACATTTTCGATTGTTGACTAATCAATAAGCTCTTTGTATTGCTGAAAACGCAATTCGAAGAGGGCTGTTAATTGTGGATTTTCTAGTACTTGCAGAGATTGGATAAAGTGTTCAATCTCTTTTTGATTGCTTCCTTTGGTTTGAAGAAAGACACTCATCTTCTTTAAAAACTGCCACAATACTTTTTCAAAAACATCATACGGACGTAGCATACTCTTCAACTCGGCTTCAAAGATTGGGATGTAAGAGAAAAGTTTGCGCTCCATGAGCTCTGATAAGATATTTAAGAGTCCTTGCTTCATATACAATCGATTATGTACTAACTCTTTAAATTCTTTAGATTTCTCAATTAAAGCAGTTGATAAAAATACCAAATCTTGATTGCTTAAGAAGGGCATGGTATTGCAAAAAAGATAGAGTTCAAACCAGGTCCAAGACTCGATAGCATAGAGATAGATGGTCAGAAACTCCCTATCCTCATCTGTTAGCGGATATCTCTTATTTAAGGAATGGATGGCATTTTTAATTACAATAGCATTCAAACGACGATAGGTCTGCGCCATCTGTTCTTGTTCGACTTCCTCCAACAGTTGCTCTAAGCCAGCGATATCTTGATGGACAAAGCGATCCACAACCCTTCTACCAATTCGCATATGTGGAGATTCTTGATAATTGTTGAGCTTATGACCAAACTCATCAAAATTCATATTGATTCCTTGGATGGCTAAAATCAACTTGTCTGCAGATAGCATAGACTGTCCTAGTTCAAACTTGGATAATTGAGAGGCTGTTAGTCCAGCACAAGCCACATCTGACTGCTTTAGCTTTCTAGCCAAGCGCAATTCCTTGTAAAATTCTCCCAATTCCATTCTCTCAATCATCTGATCACCTCCTATTCTTTATATATTATATCATTATTTACATTTATTTGTCAAAATATTCTGACACTTTAGCAAGTGAAAAAGCCAGCCTTAAGCTGACTCTTTATTCCATCGTATCAAAAGCAAGACTTGGTTTGGCATTGAGGTCCAAGTTTGCAAAGTTTTCTTTGTTCCACTCGCTGACGCTGGCATAGGCAATCATACCTGCATTGTCTCCGCAGAGGCGCAGAGGGGGAATGATGACCTTGACATCTGTGATTTCGGCTGCTAGGCGTTCTCTGAGACCTTTATTGGCTGCCACACCACCAGCCACGACAAGAGTTTTAACAGGATATTTCTGCAAAGCCTTCTTGGTTTTTGCCATGAGAATATCCAAGACAGCTGTTTGGAAAGATGCACACAAGTCCTTTGTAGACAGGCTTTCTCCCTTTTGTTCGGCATTGTGATGAAGATTGATAAAGGCAGACTTCAAACCTGAGAATGAAAACTCCAGATTATCTTCCTTGATCATAGCACGAGGGAAATCATAAATATCCTGCCCCTGATGAGCTAGCTCGTCAATCTCACGACCGGCAGGATAGGTCAAGCCCATGACACGGCCAACCTTATCATAGGCCTCACCAACCGCGTCATCTCGCGTTTCCCCAACAATCTTGTAATCACCAGCCTCAGAAACATAAACTAACTCTGTGTGTCCACCGCTAACCAAGAGGGCTAGCAAGGGAAACTCCAAAGGCTCCACGCTCTGAGCTGCCATGAGATGCCCAGCCATGTGATTAACAGGAATCAGCGGAAGTCCATGTGCCCAAGCAAAGGCCTTAGCAGCTGATAAACCAACAAGCAAGGCTCCAACCAAGCCCGGTCCATAGGTAACCGCAACAGCTGTCACGTCCTCTTCGGTAATCCCTGCTTCTGTCAACGCCTCCTCGATACAGGCTGTAATGACCTCGACATGGTGACGACTGGCTACTTCTGGCACTACGCCCCCAAAACGTTTATGGCTCTCAATTTGACTAGCAATGACATTGGACAAGAGCTCATCGTCGTTTTTCAAAACGGCGACACTGGTCTCATCACAGGATGTCTCAAATGCTAAAATATATCTATCCTTCATCTATTTCTCTCTTCATGATAATGGCGTCCTCGACTGGGTCATGGTAGTAGGCCTTTCGCTCAGCGATGACCGCCATCTTTTCTTTCTTGTAAAATGCTTGCGCTCGTTGGTTTGACTTTCTGACTTCGAGGAAAATCTCCTTATCTACCGGCAATTGAGTAAACAAGACAGATGCTATTCCCTGACCTTGATAAGCTTTCTTGACAGCGATTTGCAGGACTTCTGCTTCAAAAAGATTCTCCTGCACAGCTAGAAAGCCAATCACTTCTGTTCCATCATAAGCCAGAGCATACCAAGTCTGGTCTTGGGACAGGTCTGCTTGGATTTGCTCCAGCGTCCAAGGACTGACTGGGTAAACAGCTGCCATCACAGCGTAGATGGCTTGAGCCAAGTCGGGCTGCTGTTGGATTCGTTTGATCTCTATCATAGGCGTTTAATGTAAGACTCACCAGACTCGGTGTGGTTCTTGAGCCAGTTTTCCTCTGCCTCAACACGCTTGAGGTAGTTTGGCACAAAATCATGCAAGGAGTCTGCTTCCGTGTCCCAAGCCCAAAGAGCAAGTGTGGCTGCATTAGGCAAGGTTTCTTTATAATTAGTCCTTGGCAAGTGTTCTTGAATCTGCTCTACAAAGGGGGAAACTTCTCCGACAAAGGTTACCTGACTAGCACCCTTGACTTTTTCTAGCACCTCTTCAAAAGATAGGTGCGCTTCTGGCATGACAGGTTTAGCATTTTCATAAAATCCTGCATAAACATTGTTGCGACGAGCATCCATCAAGGGGATAAACAAGCCTTCTTGTTGGTAGGGCACCAGAGCCAAGAGGCTCGACATACCAACTAACTCAATGTTCAGAGTATGAGCAAGGGTCTTGGCAGTTGCTACCGCAATTCGCAAACCTGTGTAGCTACCTGGTCCTTCAGCTACCACGATTCTATCCAAGTCCTTGGGTGTCCAATCCAAACTTGCCATCAAAAAATCGATGGCAGGCATGAGGGTAATACTGTGATTTTTCTTAATGTTAATAGTCGTCTCAGCAAGAACCTGCTTGTCCTCTAAAATAGCGAGAGAAAGAGCCTTGCTGGACGTATCAAAAGCTAATACTTTCATAACACATTCCTATCTTTTTGTCTGCTTACTATTATACTACAAAAGCTGGCACATGGGAATTTTCTTTATTCCCAAACAAAAATGCCTATACTTAACTAAAAAATAATTTAAAAAATCTTCACTTTTCCTTTTCTTTTCCGAATATAAAAGTGAACAAGAAAAAAGGAGGAAAGTTCAATGACAAATTTTGACGTTCTTGACAATCAATTTTTATCCCTATCTGAAAATGAATTATCAGATATTGATGGCGGTCTCGCTCCCTTGGTTATCTTTGGAGTAGCAGTATCTTGGAAAGCTATTGCATGTGGAACAGCACTTGTAGGTTCTGGTTTGGCAGCTGGTTATTTTTTAGGAGGAGATTAATATGATTAAAGATTTGAACAACTATCGTGAAATTTCTAATAAGGAATTGCAAGAAATCAAGGGTGGTTTTGGTGCAGGTGTTGGTATCGCTTTATTTATGGCAGGTTATACCATTGGAAAAGATCTCCGTAAAAAGTTTGGTAAGTCATGCTAGATAAAAGACACATTTTTAGAAGGATAAATTTTATTGCCTTCATCTCTTACAGTTTGCTCAGCATTCTCAATGATTTAAGCATTACTACTATACCTTTACCAATTGATCTATCTGTTTGTATTGTTTTATTTTTATGCTTCAACTCTATTTTTGAGCAGAAGAATGATTACCATAAAAATAATAAGCTCTGAAAATCCCATTGTCATGTCATTTTAGAAAAATGCAAAGACCACCTCATCTTAATAGATGGGGTGGAATTTTCTTTATTCCCAAACAAAAATGCCCCAGCAGAGCAGGGCATCTAAGCATTTAATCCAAAGTAAAATATAAGCCAAACTACATAGGTTACGAGGAGGAGAAAAAGCGAGTAGAGAGTCACAAAGGTAATTTTCCACAAGAACTTGGTTTGTCGTTGTTCCAGTTTGGCAAATAGAAGATTCCCTCCATAAACGCAAGCAACAAAAACAATAAAAGCTACTAAGCGAGCTCCAATAGCAAAAGCAAATAAGTTATACATAGGGCAACCTCCTTGACTTAAAAACTATATGGAATTATGACAAGCAATAAATTTCACTTCCGTTATCAAGATAACATATTTCCTCTATTTTTGCAAACGCTTACCAATAAGTGAGCCTATGACTTTCTCGTTTCCGTCTTTTACTAATTTTTCATTTTGTGGTATAATTGAAATAATTGTAACGAATCAAGGTCAATCTAGACAAAAAATGGAATGAAATCAAGCAATTCTCTGCTAAAAGTTTGGAATAAGCTGACCTGTAAATAGAAAGGAACTATATGATTTACAAAGTTTTTTATCAAGAAACAAAAGAACGTAGCCCACGTCGTGAAACAACACGCTCACTTTACCTAGACATCGATGCCAACTCAGAACTTGAGGGCCGTATCGCTGCTCGCCAACTTGTCGAAGAAAACCGCCCAGAGTACAACATCGAGTATATCGAACTCTTGTCTGACAAATTGCTAGATTACGAAAAAGAAACTGGCGCCTTCGAAATCACGGAGTTCTAATATGGCCTATACTCTTAAACCTGAAGAAGTCGGCGTTTTTGCCATCGGTGGTCTGGGAGAAATCGGGAAAAACACTTACGGAATTGAATACCAAGATGAGATTATTATCGTCGATGCTGGGATTAAATTCCCAGAAGATGACTTGCTGGGTATCGACTACGTTATCCCTGACTACTCTTACATCGTGGACAATATCGACCGCGTCAAGGCTGTTTTGATTACACACGGACACGAGGACCACATCGGTGGAATTCCTTTCCTGCTCAAGCAAGCAAATGTCCCTATCTATGCTGGACCACTTGCTCTGGCTTTGATTCGTGGAAAACTCGAAGAACATGGCCTCTTGCGCAACGCCAAACTTTACGAAATCAACCACAACACTGAGTTGACCTTTAAAAATCTCAAGGCAACTTTCTTTAGAACGACTCACTCTATTCCGGAGCCTTTGGGGATTGTCATTCATACACCTCAAGGAAAAATCGTTTGTACGGGTGACTTCAAGTTCGACTTCACACCAGTTGGAGAACCTGCGGACTTGCACCGTATGGCTGCTCTTGGTGAAGAAGGCGTGCTCTGTCTCCTGTCTGACTCGACAAATGCAGAAGTGCCAACCTTTACCAACTCTGAAAAAGTCGTTGGTCAGTCCATCATGAAGATTATCCAAGGTATTGAAGGACGTATCATCTTTGCATCCTTTGCCTCAAATATCTTCCGTCTCCAGCAAGCAACTGAAGCTGCTGTTAAAACCGGACGTAAGATTGCGGTCTTTGGTCGCTCTATGGAAAAGGCCATTGTCAACGGAATCGACCTTGGCTACATCAAAGCTCCTAAGGGAACCTTTATCGAGCCAAATGAAATTAAAGACTACCCTGCAGGCGAGGTTCTCATCCTCTGTACAGGTAGTCAAGGCGAGCCTATGGCAGCCCTCTCTCGTATCGCCAACGGAACCCACCGTCAGGTACAACTCCAACCAGGCGATACGGTCATCTTCTCTTCAAGTCCAATCCCTGGAAATACGACTAGCGTCAACAAACTGATTAATATCATTTCTGAAGCTGGTGTCGAAGTTATCCACGGTAAAGTGAATAATATCCATACATCTGGACACGGTGGCCAGCAAGAACAAAAACTTATGCTCCGCTTGATTAAGCCAAAATACTTCATGCCTGTCCACGGTGAATACCGCATGCAAAAAGTCCACGCTGGACTAGCAGTGGATACTGGTGTTGAGAAGGACAATATCTTTATCATGAGCAATGGCGATGTGCTTGCCCTCACTGCAGATTCTGCTCGTATCGCAGGTCATTTCAACGCTCAAGACATCTATGTCGATGGAAATCGTATCGGTGAAATCGGTGCGGCTGTCCTCAAAGATCGTCGTGATTTATCTGAAGACGGTGTCGTTCTGGCAGTTGCAACTGTTGACTTCAAGTCGCAGATGATTCTGTCTGGTCCAGACATCCTCAGCCGAGGCTTTGTCTACATGAGAGAGTCTGGAGACTTGATTCGCCAAAGCCAGCGCATCCTCTTCAATGCAATTCGTATCGCACTGAAAAATAAGGACGCCAGCGTGCAATCTGTCAATGGTGCCATTGTCAACGCCATTCGACCATTCCTCTATGAAAATACAGAACGTGAACCGATTATCATCCCGATGATTCTCACGCCAGATGAAGAATAAATCATAAAACAGCCCCGTTTTCGGAGCTGTTTTTCTCTATGCTTTCTTTTTAGATTAAAACTCAATGAAAATCGAAATCAGACTAGAAGGCTAGGCGAAAGCATAACTTAAGTTAGGTGAGCCGAAGCCGACGACGTATCATTTTGATTTTTGAAGAGTTTTAGAAATACTACGATTTTTACCTTCCAAATACACCATCAAAATAGAAATATCTGCTGGATTTACTCCCGAAATACGGCTGGCTTGGCCGATGGTTTCTGGATTGATAAGTTTGAACTTCTGGCGAGCTTCTGTCGCGATAGAATCAATATCATCCCAGTCGATATTGGCTGGAATGCGTTTTTCTTCCATGCGTTTCATCTTGGCTACTTGATCCATGGCTTTGGAGATGTAGCCTTCGTACTTGATTTCTGTTTCAATCAATTCGATAATCTTGTCATCCAAGTCCTCTGCAGCTGGTCCGATGAAAGCCACCACATCTTGGTAAGAAACTTCTGGACGGCGAAGGAATTCCTTGGCTGTCACTGCATCTGTCAACGGCTTGAAGCCCATCTCCTCAACCTTGGCATTAGTTTCCTTGACTGGCTTGAGTTTGATACTATCTAGACGCTTCATCTCATTTTCAAATTGATTTTTCTTGATTTCAAAACGAGCCCAACGTTCATCATCCACAAGGCCGATCTCACGACCCATCTCAGTCAAACGCATATCGGCGTTGTCATGACGGAGAATGAGGCGGTATTCAGCACGACTGGTCAAAAGGCGATAAGGCTCAATGGTTCCCTTGGTCACCAAGTCATCAATCATCACCCCGATATAACCGTCACTGCGCTTCAAAATCAACTCAGGCTTGCCTTGGATTTTCAGAGCCGCATTGATACCTGCGATAATCCCTTGGCCAGCAGCTTCTTCGTAACCTGACGTTCCATTTGTCTGACCAGCAGTGAAAAGTCCTGAGATTTTCTTGGTTTCCAAAGTCGCACGCAACTGGTGAGGCAAGACCATGTCATACTCAATGGCATAACCTGTTCGCATCATCTCAGCATTTTCCAACCCTTTGATAGAATGAACCAAGTCACGCTGGACATCCTCAGGCAGACTGGTTGAAAGTCCTTGGACATAGACTTCCTCTGTATTGCGCCCTTCTGGCTCAAGGAAGAGTTGGTGGCGTTCCTTGTCCGCAAAGCGCACAATCTTATCCTCAATCGACGGACAGTAACGAGGTCCCACTCCCTTGACCACACCTGTAAACATAGGCGCACGGTGAAGGTTGTTTTGGATAATCTCATGACTGGTACCATTGGTATAGGTCAACCAGCATGGCACTTGGTCCTTGACATAATCCTCATCACGTGAAGTGTAGGAGAAGTGATTCGGCGCTTCATCTCCTGGCTGAATCTCTGTCACGTCGTAGTTGATAGAAGAAGCCTTGACACGTGGAGGGGTTCCTGTCTTGAAACGACCAATTTCGAGCCCTAATTCCTTGAGATTATCAGCAAGGTTAATAGAAGCTAGGCTGTGGTTAGGACCTGATGAGTACTTGAGGTCTCCGATAATAATTTCTCCACGGAGGGCCGTCCCTGTCGTCACGATAACAGCCTTAGCAGCATACTCTTGATGGGTCGCTGTACGGACACCGACGACCTTGCCATCTTCAACCAAAATCTCATCAATCATAGTCTGACGAAGGGTCAGATTTTCTTGGTTTTCAACCGTCTTGCGCATCTCCTTAGAGTAAAGTTCCTTGTCAGCCTGCGCACGAAGGGCACGAACAGCTGGTCCCTTCCCTGTGTTGAGCATCTTCATCTGGATGTAAGTCTTGTCGATGGTCTTAGCCATTTCCCCACCTAGGGCATCGACTTCACGCACTACAATCCCCTTGGCAGAACCACCGATAGAGGGATTACAAGGCATGAAAGCCAGCATTTCAATGTTGATGGTCGCAAGCAAAACCTTGCATCCCATACGACTAGCAGCTAAGGAAGCCTCGACCCCAGCGTGTCCCGCACCAATTACAATAATATCGTATTCTTCAGTAAAATTATAAGTCATATTTCTCTCCTATTCCTCAAGATGAATGTGTCTTAGTTGGCCGTCCCAATCGGGTA
>ERZ773044.463-NODE-463-length-18081-cov-50.8856_pt1 | contig 18081 bp, 13 predicted proteins | sample MGYA00511897_ERZ773044 | MGnify/ENA primary metagenome ERZ773044 (study PRJEB29015, sample SAMEA2738116) | human oral metagenome | biome: human oral; feature: human-associated habitat; material: saliva | place: China | collected 2170 ...
TGATTACACGTGAATTTGATACCATCGCTGCTATCTCTACTCCACTAGGTGAAGGGGCTATTGGTATTGTCCGCCTGAGCGGAACAGAAAGTTTTGCTATTGCGCAAAAGATTTTTAAAGGAAAAGACTTGTACAAGGTTGCCAGTCACACTCTCAACTACGGTCACATTATTGATCCTCAGACAGGAAAAGTCATGGACGAGGTTATGGTTGGAGCTATGAAGTCTCCAAAGACCTTCACTCGTGAGGATATTATCGAGATCAACACCCACGGTGGGATTGCGGTGACCAATGAGATTCTCCAACTAGCTATCCGTGAAGGAGCTCGATTGGCAGAACCTGGTGAATTTACCAAACGTGCCTTTCTAAACGGTCGTGTGGATTTGACACAGGCGGAGGCGGTGATGGATATCATCCGCGCCAAGACAGACAAGGCCATGAACATTGCGGTCAAACAATTAGATGGTTCCCTTTCTGATCTTATCAATAATACCCGCCAAGAAATCCTCAATACACTTGCCCAAGTAGAGGTTAATATTGACTATCCTGAGTATGACGATGTTGAGGAAGCCACTACTGCTGTGGTCCGGGAAAAGACTATGGAGTTTGAACAATTGCTAACTAATCTCCTTAGGACAGCCCGTCGCGGCAAAATCCTCCGTGAGGGAATTTCAACAGCTATCATCGGACGCCCCAACGTTGGGAAATCAAGCCTTCTCAACAACCTCTTGCGTGAGGACAAGGCTATCGTTACAGACATTGCTGGTACAACCCGTGATGTCATTGAAGAATACGTCAACATCAACGGTGTTCCTCTAAAATTGATTGATACAGCTGGTATCCGTGAAACAGATGATATCGTTGAACAAATCGGTGTGGAGCGTTCGAAAAAAGCCCTCAAGGAGGCTGACTTGGTCCTACTAGTGATAAATGCCAGTGAATCACTGACTGCTCAAGACAGACAACTCTTAGAAATCAGTCAGGATACCAACCGCATTATTCTACTTAATAAAACAGACCTGCCTGAATCTATTGAAACTTCGGAACTACCTGAAGATGTCATCCGTATTTCAGTCCTTAAAAACCAAAATATCGATAAGATTGAAGAGAGAATCAACGAACTCTTCTTTGAAAATGCTGGCTTGGTCGAGCAAGATGCTACCTACTTGTCAAATGCCCGTCATATTTCCTTGATTGAAAAGGCTGTTGAAAGCCTACAGGCTGTTAATGAAGGGCTGGAACTAGGTATGCCAGTTGATCTACTTCAAGTTGATTTGACTCGCACTTGGGAAATTCTCGGTGAAATCACTGGTGATGCTGCTCCTGATGAACTCATCACCCAACTCTTTAGCCAATTCTGTTTAGGAAAATAAGAAAAATCCATGATCCTTCATTCGGTCATGGATTTTATTGTCTTTATTAGTAATCTGGTCTTAAGACACCTGTTACAGTTGCCTTGGTCGCTTCGTAGTCGCCGTCTACGACAACTTTGATAATGCGTTTGGCATCTTCTTCTGGTGCTGGAACTAGAGGTAGACGAGTTGGTCCAGCTTCAAATCCCATATAGTTAAGAACGGCCTTAACTGGAGCAGGACTTGGATAAGAGAAGAGGGCATTAACCTTAGGAATGAATTTACGCTGAATAGCTGCGGCTTTCTTCATATCGCTTTCTGCAATGGCCGTAAACATCTCGTGCATCTCATCCCCATTTGTATGAGAGGCAACAGAAATAACCCCGTCCGCACCAAGGTTCATGGCATGGAAAGCATCTCCATCCTCACCTGTATAAATCAAGAATTCTTCAGGTTTGTGCTCAATCAAGTAAGCCATATTAGCCAAGCTAGTACATTCTTTGACACCGATAATATTTGGATGGTCAGCCAAACGAAGCATGGTTTCTGGAGTTAGTTCAACAACCACACGCCCAGGAATGTTATAGATAATAATAGGTAGGTCAGAAGCATCTGCAATGGCCTTAAAGTGCTGATACATCCCTTCTTGAGAAGGTTTGTTGTAGTAAGGTACGATAGCAAGACCAGCTGCGAAACCACCAAAGTCTGCTACTTCTTTGACAAACTCGATAGAGTCACGCGTATCATTAGTACCTACACCTGCAATCAAAGGAACGCGTCCATTGACAATCTTTTGTACAGCCGCAAAGAGTTCCAACTCTTCATCGTGGGTCAAAGTTGGACTCTCAGCAGTCGTTCCAGCTAGAAGAATGCCATCTGTATGATGGGCCAATAAATGCTCGATCAAGGCTGGAATAGCATCAAAGTTGATGGAACCATCCTCATGGAAAGGGGTAATAAAGGCCGTGATGATTTTACACTCTTTTAAATCTTGATAAGACATGAGAAACACCTCTCTATTTCAAAGAAGGAGTTCATCTGAACTCCTAAACAATATGACTATTTTAATTCAAATTTCAACTCAGCTGTTGGACGAACCAATCCACGTTCGTGAAGTGTTTCTGCGATCTGAACTGAGTTCCAAGCAGCACCTTTGAGAAGGTTATCTGAAACAACCCACATGTGGATTCCTTTTTCAGCATCCAAGTCTTTACGGATACGACCAACAAAGGTATCACGTGAACCCACTGCATTGATGGCTTGCGGATAAATTTGATGAGCTACATCATCTTCGAGAACAGCACCTGGGAAGGCTGAGATAGCTGCTTTTACTTCTTCGATTGGAGCCACTTCTTTTGTTTCGATGTAAACTGACTCAGAGTGAGCTGACAAGACTGGAATACGCACACATGTTGCAGATACTGCAATGCTATCATCTTCCATAATTTTCTTAGTTTCCTTAGTCATCTTCATCTCTTCGTAAGTGTAATCATTGTCAGTGAAGACATCAATTTGTGGAAGAGCATTGAAGGCGATAGGATAATGTTTCTTATCCCCACCTGAAGGCAAGATTTCCGCATGCAAATCACGTGGTTTCACTCCATCATTTAAAACTTCACGAAGTTCACGTTGTGTTTCAAGAATCGCTCCCATACCAGCACCTGAAACTGCTTGGTAAGTTGAAACAATGATACGGTCCAATCCCCATTTTTGGCGAACTGGCTCAAGAGCTACCATCATTTGGATTGTTGAACAGTTAGGGCAAGCAATAATCCCGTTGTGGGCATCAAGTGCGTGAGCATTGACCTCTGGAACAACCAAAGGAACGTCTGGATTTTGACGGAAGTAAGATGTATTATCAACTACTACCGCTCCAGCTTTAACTGCGTATGGTGCATACTTAGCTGATGTAGAACCACCTGCTGAAAAGAGAGCAATATCAACTCCCTCAAAAGCTGTTTCAGTCGTTTCTTCAATCGTAATATCTTGATCTTTAAATTTCAAAGTCTTGCCTGCTGAACGTGCAGAAGCAAGTAAACGAATTTTATCGATTGGAAGTGTTGATTCTTCCAACATTTTTATCATCTGAGCACCGACAGCACCTGTCGCGCCGACTACAGCAACTGTATATCCCATAAATAACCTCTTTCGGAATTTTCTAAAAATTTCTATAATAGATGTATTATACTACTTTTTCCATGAATTGCAAAGCTTTTTCATCATTTTTTGGAAAATAAAAATCCCCAGTCGCTAGACCAGGGACTAAGAGGCATCTTCATGTGATGAGCAGGTTCACACAACTCATCAAGGTCCGCTCCTGCGTTATGACCTCCTTATGCTCAATAGTAGTCCGAAGACTACCTATCGACTCATCGCATCTACTATTCTACTAAAGAGAATCACTTTTGTCAACAGACGAAACTCTTTATACTCTTCGAAAATCTCTTCAAACTTCGTCAGCGTCGCCTTACCGTATGTATGGTTACTGACTTCGTCAGTTTCATCTACAACCTCAAAAACATGTTTTGAGCTGACTTCGTCAGTCTTATCTACAACCTCAAAACAGTGTTTTGAGCAACCTGCGGCTAGCTTCCTAGTTATCTCTTTGATTTTCATTGAGTATTAGTTTCATTTACACAGCTGAATAGAAATATCTTTGAAACATTTGATGCAGACATAACAAAAACCCTTGTAAATCAAGGGCTTTTCTATCTATTTCATGCTAATTGCCGGGATTGAACCGGCGACCTCATCCTTACCATGGATGCGCTCTGCCAACTGAGCTAAATCAGCTTACTTAAAAAGTATACTATAGTTAGAAAAACTTGTCAAGTTTCCTTAGAAATTTTGCATAAGAAAAAGCCAGGTCAGAGTTGCCTAGCTTATCTTCTTCTATTTGCTTAAATCGATTCGACGACCAATTTTACCGATAATAATCGCTCCAACAATTAATGAGGCAAATTCACCAATTCCTGTTGTAAACCAAGTAAGGAAAAATGGTAATTCTGCTACGATATTCAACTCGGCAGCGATGGTGAACATGGAAATTGAAAATAGGATTGAAAAGAAGAAATGATCTTTTCGAATCAATCCGTTAAAGAGATAATCCTTGCTGTATTTTGCAAAAAGCCAAACACCTAGACTGAGGAATACCAAGGTTGATCCACCACCAACAAAAACATCTAGCAGTCCGAAGCTAAAGAAATTAGCAATCATACAGCCAATGGTAACTCCGATGATGTACTTGGGATTGTAAAAAGCCATAAAGTTCATCATTTCTGAAATACGAAACTGATAAGCACCATAGCTGATGGCATTTAGGGGTGGTGTGACAGTTAAAACGACATAGATAGCAGCAACAATTGCAATATCTGCAACATCACGAATAGTTAATTTTTTCATTTTTTCTCCTTTGGCGGTTTCCCGCGTGTAATATGCTTGGTGAAAGAAGCTAAGCACCAAGGGTTGATTCAATCAACCTTACTAGTATAGCACAATAGCCTGCTTTATGCTATACTAAAAGCATGAAAAAACGCATTCAAAGTCTCTTCGCGAATGAGCTCTTAGCCTATCTTTTTTTTGGAATAGCAACTACTCTTATCTCCATTCTATCTAGATTAGTCATTTATCAATTAACCCATAAAGAACTCCTTGCAACTGGACTAGCAAATATTATCGGTATCCTATTTGCCTTTATTACAAATGATAGGCTTGTCTTTAAGCAAGCTAGAGAGAATTGGTCAAGACGTCTAGTGAAATTTACTCTTGCCCGCCTTTCAACTTTTCTTTTAGACTTGTTTTTAACTTTTCTCTTTGTAACTCAGTTTCCTAATATTATTGGGCAATTTGTAAATTATAATATTAATAAGGTGAATGGTATTGAAACAGTTATTGCACAATTCTTAATAATTATCCTCAATTACATTTTTAGTAAGGTATTTATTTTTAAAAAATAAGAAAAATTTTAAACATATAGCTTGCAAGAACTTCTTAATTAATATATAATTAAGTGTAAAAATTTTTTGAAAGGAAATTATGAAAATGTTAAAAGATCTTAAAGCATTTTTGCTTCGTGGTAATGTTGTTGACCTTGCTGTCGGTGTGATCATTGCCACTGCTTTTGGTGCAATCGTTACATCACTTGTTAACGATATCATCACTCCACTTATTTTGAATCCAGCCTTGGAAGCTGCGAAAGTACAAAACATCGCTGAGCTTGCTTGGAATGGTGTTACATATGGTAAATTCTTGAGTGCTGTTATCAACTTCCTAGTTATCGGTACTGTTCTCTTCTTCGTTATCAAAGGAATTGAAAAAGCTCAAAGCCTTACTAAGAAAGAAGAAGCTGCTGAGGAAGCTCCAGCTGGTCCAACTGAGTTGGAAGTACTTCAAGAGATCAAAGCTCTTCTTGAGAAAAAATAATCAATTAAAAGGATTTAGCACAAAGCTAAATCCTTTTTTCTTTACTCTTTCGGTAACTTGCCTGCTTTCTCAAGCATTTTCTTAATAAGATAAGGCATCTTAACATTCTCACGACCTTTTTTCTCAATCAGTTTTTTCACAAATTCCGGCATTTGTAAATCTTGAGATTCAGCCAAGATATTTTTAGTCTCATCTGAAGGAACTAACTCATCAAAGGTTTCTTCTTCTGGGAGAAATTCCTTAAACTCTTGATGTTCATTAGCTCTGACTGTATTGACCAAGGCATCAATCAAACGAGAATCCGTATTTGGCATTGGTGGACGATGGTAGTTCACACCGAATTCCTGACACAAGTCATAACATTCCACATCATTATCAAACAAGACTTCAATGTGCTCACTGATAAAACTAATAGGTACAAAAATATAATGTTCTGGATGTTCTGTCTGTTCTCTGAGATACTCCAAAACATCTGGCTTAATCCATGGAATCCCGATATCACTTTCACTCTGCCAAGTGTTAGTATATTGCTCAGAACTCAAACCTAGTTTTTCAGCGACTAGCTTGCTATTTTCAAAAATTTGGTCGATATAAGGGTCACCAAAGTCCAAGGCAAAAATAGGCACACTATGGGCTGAAAAGATGACTTTAAAGCTATCCTGCTTTACTTCTTCTTTTAAAATTTTACCAATTTCATCTGTCCAATAGTTTAAGAGCGCTTCTTCTTGATACCAATCCTTAATAACTAAAAATTGAATTTGTTTGCTTTCTAAAAATTTCTCATAGCCCATGACAGAGTAGAACGAATAATGGGGCTCTAAAATTAAGCAAATGCACTGCTCGATTCCGTCTGCTTCCATCTGACCAATCACATCTGGAATAAAGGGTCTAGAAAACTTATTAGCAAAATAAACACTATAATCATTCCCCAGCCTAGCTTCTACCAAGGCAACCTCTTCACGGGTAATTTTTTGCAGAGGTGTGCCGCCAATTCGTACATAATTATCGTAGAGAGTTTGAATTTCGTGGTCTTGAGGTCTCACTCCACGACGAATATTTGTGAAAAAATCAGCCACACCTTCAAAGGTAATCTCTTCCGGCGAACCGAAAGTCATCATTAAAATTGCTTTTTTCATAATCGCTTCCTTGTGATATTTTTATCAAGTTTATTTTATCATTAATTCGTTAATAAGTAAACGCCAACATAGCGAATTTCCCTAACTTCAGTCTTTTGTTTTTCTCTCTTTTCTATGATACAATGGAAAAAATGAATTCAAAAGGAGTTTTTTATGACTTATCCAAATCTCTTGGACCGTTTCTTAACCTACGTTAAGGTCAACACGCGCTCTGATGAACACTCTACTACTACTCCAAGTACGCAGAGTCAGGTTGACTTTGCTACAAATGTTCTTATTCCTGAAATGAAACGTGTTGGATTACAAAATGTTTATTATCTACCAAATGGTTTTGCAATTGGAACCTTACCAGCCAATGATCCATCTTTAACACGTAAGATTGGCTTTATATCTCACATGGATACTGCTGATTTTAATGCCGAAGGAGTCAATCCACAGGTAATTGAAAACTACGATGGTGGTGTGATTGAACTTGGAAATTCTGGTTTCAAACTCGATCCAGCCGACTTCAAGAGTCTTGAAAAATATCCAGGACAAACACTCATCACAACCGATGGAACAACCTTACTAGGAGCTGATGACAAGTCAGGGATTGCTGAAATTATGACTGCTATTGAATATCTGACTGCCCATCCTGAAATCAAACACTGTGAGATTCGTGTTGGTTTTGGTCCAGATGAGGAAATCGGTGTTGGTGCTAATAAATTTGATGCAGAAGATTTTGATGTTAATTTTGCCTATACTGTAGATGGCGGACCTCTCGGAGAACTTCAGTACGAGACTTTCTCAGCAGCTGGGGCTGAATTGCATTTCCAAGGACGCAATGTCCACCCTGGTACCGCCAAAGATCAGATGGTCAATGCCCTTCAGCTAGCAATTGATTTTCATAATCAACTTCCAGAGAATGACCGACCTGAGTTAACAGAAGGTTACCAAGGCTTCTACCACCTAATGGATGTGACAGGTAGTGTCGAAGAGACGCGTGCAAGCTACATCATTCGTGATTTTGAAAAAGATGCCTTTGAAGCTCGTAAAGCAGCTATGCAGTCTATCACTGATAAGATGAATCAAGAACTTGGTGGCGACCGTGTCACCCTAAAATTGACAGACCAGTACTACAATATGAAAGAAGTCATTGAAAAAGATATGACTCCAATTACCATTGCTAAAGCCGTGATGGAAGATTTAGGTATCACTCCTATAATCGAACCAATCCGTGGAGGGACAGACGGCTCTAAGATTTCCTTTATGGGAATCCCAACTCCCAATATCTTTGCTGGGGGCGAGAACATGCATGGACGTTTTGAATACGTCAGCCTTCAGACCATGGAACGTGCAGTTGATACCATCATTGGTATCGTAGCTTATAGAGACTAAAAAGACGAGGTAGCTCAGCTACTTCGTCTTTCTGTTTATTCTGCTGGTTTTTCTTGATTTCCAGTACTTGTTGTAGATTCTGTTGTTTCCTTTTCTGAAGATGATTCCGCTGGTTTAGAGTCTGTTGTGTTGCTTGATTTGTTTTCGTCGCTAGTAGTTTCACTGTTAGATTCCTCAGCTACTGATTTCTCAGTTTCGGAACTTGTGTTCTCACCATTTGCTTCAGCATTTGTCGCTGGAGTTGCTTCTTCACTTGCGCTTGATTTTGACTTGATTTCTTGATTCAAGACTAGAATAGCTTTTGTCAATTCAAGTAAAGCAGCTTTATCTTTACTCTTAGCAGAAAGTTGATCTAGTAATGCATCCACCTTATCAAAGTCGGCATCAGAACCCTTGTTGTTTTCTAAATAAGCATGAAGCGACATGAGAATATCGTAGAGTTTTTGATAGAGTACAAGTGTCTGAGGATCTTGCTCAGCATTTTCCTTTTCTTGTTGAAGGGCGCTAGCGATACGGGTCAAGACATCTTTCACCTGACTGTTTACTTCATCCAAGTCTGCATCAGCCTTGTTTGTGGCAGCTTTGAGATTTTCTACTTCTTCTGCCAAGGATTGTCTGATTCCTTCTTCTTGGATTTGCTCTAAGAGTTGAGTTGCCTTGCTCAAGAGATTTTCTACTTGTTCCTTGCTAACATGATTGACATGTTCTTCAGGCATAAAGTCTCCGTACAATTCTTTCAAGAAGCCATAAATAGCTGTCTTGGCAGTTTGGTTATCTACTTTTTCAGTATCTAGCACTGTCTGAGTCGATTTAGCAGTAGTTGGTTGGGCTTTCAAAGCTTCTTCCACTTCTTGTTTTGCTTGATAGATACTTGGGAATAATTTGTTCAATTCTGCTGCCTTAAGGAAGGATTGAGATTGATACAAGGTCCAAGTCAACTGTGCGACTTTGTTTCGAAGTTCATCACTCAAACGACCGTCATTTACGTGTTGGTAGAAATACTTGATGTATTCCACTGTTGTAACACCTGTTCGATCATTAAAATCTTGCAAGGCTTGAAGTTGTGATTCAACCGCTGCTAAAGCAGCTTCATCTTTAGCCAATTTAGCTTCTTGGAGTCGAACGAGAAGGTCTTTCTTTGGAAGTCCATAAGAGTCTGTATCCAGTGTATTGATTTTATCAATCAAGGCTTGGTATTTCTTATCTAAAGCACTGGTTTCAACAGGTTTGACACTTTCATCAATATGAATATATTGTTTATCAAAAAGATCCAGTGTCGCAAGATAACCCGCTGTAGAGTTAGTTGCCAGTTTCTTCATATTTTCAGTAAACTGACCTAAGGCTAACTCAATCTGTCTTTGTTCGATAGGCTTGTCTTTATAGATACTTCTGCTATCAGCTAGAAGCTGATCTACTTTTGCCAAAACTGCCTTCTCATCAAATGCTCCAGGTTGGTAGTTAGATTGAAGAGCTGGAATTTTATTTTTCAAAGCCACTTCATAGCCCTTAGTTTGCACCTTGATGTAGTGATTATGGTCACCATGAGGAATCACAAAACTACCATTTTCTACCTGTAAGCTATAAGGAGATACACCATCTCTCAAAGCAGTGGTATAGAGTTCATTTAGGAAATCAAGTTCTGGATTGCCAGTTTGTAGCGGCAAACGAACATGTTCCTTACGAACAGCATATGGATGAATATGAGTTGGATCGTAGGCTTGGTCTGGATTTCCAAAAACAAAGAATCCGTTTGAAATTCTAATCGCTTCAAGTGGAACTCCGTATGTTTTAGAAATATAAGCAATCTTTTCTTCATCGCTAGCATCTCTTGAGAAAGACTCTACCGTTTTAGCAAGAGGTTTTACAGGTTCTACATCATGATGTGTTTTCAGATGATCCTGTGCGGCCTTAATTTGCTCCGCTGTCAAGTCCTTCTTGAAGAAGTAATGATTGTGGTCACCGTGACTCATGACAAATCCTTGCTCATCCTCACTGATGACACGATTAGCATCAAAACCGTGATTATGGTCTTCATCATGATGGTGTCCGTGATGATCTTCATCATGATCGTCATCGTGAGCTGGATTTGGTGTTACTGTATTTGCCCCTTTCAAGTGGTCTTGCGCTGCCTTAATTTGCTCCGCTGTCAAGTCCTTCTTGAAGAAATAATGATTGTGGTCACCATGACTCATGATAAATCCTGCTTCATCTTCAGCAATAATACGATTGGCATCAAAGCCGTGTCCACCTTCTTCGTGTTCCTCATGTGAAACACCAGGATTGACTGGAAGAGATGGCGAAGGTGTTGTTAGACCATTGTTTGGAAGAGTCGGTTGCCCAATTTGATTCGACTTAGGAATGTAATGGAAATGATCACCATGTCTTACAATATAAGCTGTAGCAGTTTCTTCGACAATATCTTTAGGATTAAAGATATAACCATCAGATGTTGAAGGAATTTCCTTATTTAACGTTGAAGAAGCATTATTCAATATAGATGGATTACTTGGAAGACTTCCTAGACTAGACGCTACTTCATGAGGTTTTTCATTTGTAGAAACTGTAGAACCAGTTCCACCGATAGGCACCATTCTAGCAATCTTTTCTTCTAAAGGAGAGAGCTTGCTGTAAGGAATAAAGTGATAATGGTCACCATGCGGAATCGCAACTCCATTTGGTGTACGACTGATAATCTTAGCAGGGTCAAAGACCAGACCATCTGATTCACTGTAACGTTTGTCGCTAGGTGAATCGTAGAGTTCTTTCAATAGACTTTGGAGATTTTCAACTTTGCTTTCTGGCTTGCTAGTTGATTCTTTCTCTATAGCTTGATTAGTATTATCACTAGCTGTTGAAGAATAGCTTAACTGACTTGGTTGCGTATTTTTGCCAGCTAAATGAGCTTTTGCTGCTGCTAACTCACTAGCAGACAAATCACTTTTTGGAATGTAGTGATAGTGTCCTCCGTGCGGAACGATATAAGCATCACCCGTATCTTCGATAATATCAGCTGGATTAAAGACATAACCATCATCTGTCGTATAGCGTCCCTGAGACCTTGCTACAGCAACATCTGAGCTGACCTTCTCATTATATTTGACATGTTCTTGTTTTTGACGATTGATTTCATCCTTGGTTCGAACATTATCAGCATGAGCTGTATCTTTCAGGTAGACATAATATTTTCCATCGACCTTGATGATATAACCACCCTTGACCTCATTGACAATATCAGCGTCTTTAAGTTGATAATTAGCATCCTTCATCAAAAGTTCTTCACTGAAAATCGCATCATAAGGAACTTTCCCATTATAGTAATGATAGTGGTCACCGTGTGACGTCACATAGCCCTGATCTGTAATTTTGATAACAATTTGCTCAGCCTGAATTCCTTCTTTTTGACTGACCTGATCTGGTGTCAGGTTTTCAGTTTTCTGACTTGACTGGCTACCATCCACATAAGAGACACGATTATTGTCCTTATTTTCCTGCGAGCGATGCTGATTCAGTGCATAGGCGCAAAGACTCAAGGATACGATAACAGCTGATCCAGCTGCTATATATTTTTTACTGAATTTCATAAATCCCTCATTTCAATAAATAATGAAGCTTTTCTTAACTTCTTTTTCTCGGTTAAACAGTTTTTCTAAACCGGTTATTTAACCAATTAATTAACCAGTAAATAGTTTACCTTTTTTAAGTTTATCTGTCAAGATTTTTATATCATTTTAAAAAATAAAAGCCAGTATTGCTACTGACTCTTACATTATTTTGCTTTATAGTATAAAGTTTATACTGCTGGTTTCGTCGTAACTGACTCACTACCTTTTAACAAAGCAAGCAATTTTTCTGCTTCTGCCATAATGCCATTATTATCCATGGTTTGCAGGTTCAAGTTATTTCGTAAACCAGCTAGGGTTTCTGTCGCATTGGCTTTCAGACTAGCATCCGTTACTTTAGCAAGTAAAGCTTCTGCTTCTTTGAGCTTAGCTTCTACTTTTTCAGTCTCTACTTGAGGAACTTCTGGCTCAGCAGGTGTTTCCTCTACTGGTTCTTCTTCTGTTTTGAAGTTCTTATTTGGATCTTCACTGTGGTCTTTCTTACCTAAGACATGATCGCTGGCATTGCCCCATCCATCATTAGAATGTGGACGTTCATCAGGATGTTCAACATAGTACTTAATCGTCGCAAATAAGTCTTCCAGAGTATAACCATTTGGAGCCTTGTATGAATGATCATCAAACCAAGCAAATTTAATGTTATGGTAATGATCCTTATGAGGAATGATTAAATTACCATTTTTAATCTCAACTGTATGCTCAACCATATATGGAAGTCGAACGAGTGGAATTCGTTTCTCTCCTTTCACACGATTGTAAATAGCCGCTGCACTATCTCCAGTTGGATTTGCTTGAGCGTCTGCATCTGGAGACGGAGGTAGGATACCTTTTTCTTTAGTATAAGATTGAGCAGCTGCTTTTTCCTTATCAGAAAGACTGTCTTTTCCAATCCAGTGACTATGACCCATATGAGGCGTTACATAGGCATCCCCCTCATCACTGATAATATCATGTTCGTCAAAAATGTAGCCATCTGAGGTTGTATATTTATCAGCTAATTGTGCAATACGGACTTCGTTTTCGGTATACTCAATCTGAGAATTTGGTTTGCCAAGTCGCTCTGGATGAGTAATTGGTGCTAGGAATGCCAATAAATCATCTACTAATTTTCCTTTATTAGAAGATTCATCATTCAAGCGTTCTGCTAATTTGTCTAAGGCTTGGAAATCAGAAGTACGACCCTTATTTTCAGACAAGGCTTTATGAGCCTCGGCCAATAAATTATATGCTTTATCATAAAATTCTTGATCACGAGGAGCGACATTTTCTTTCTTCGCAACTAGATCGTGTGTTTCTTGAGTTTTCTTGGACAAGAGATTTTCAATAGCATCAATCTTATCCTTGGCCAAATCTTTAGCAAGAACATAACGACTAACGCCCTTATCCTCTATAATATATCCATCACCAACTTTTCTAACAACCTGATTGACATCAAATTCTGTCGGTTTATTTTCCACTGGTGCTAGAGGTTTGGTAGTAGGGGCTGGCTTCAGAGGAGTAACACTTGGCAAGACACTGCCATTTTGTCCCTTAACAGCTATCATACGAGCCAATTTTTCTTCCAGCGGTGACATTTGTGAATAAGGAATAAAGTGATAATGGTCTCCGTGAGGCACTGCGACACCGTTAGCTGTACGTTTGATGATTTGTGCCGGATCAAAGACTAATCCATCCGATTCCACATGGCGTTCTGATAAAGGTTTGGCATATAATTCACTTAAAAGTGTTGGGATATCTTCGCCTTGATTTTGATGATATGTTGGGGTGACAGTCAGGTTTGGAGTCTCTGTCAAACTTGGTTGGGCTGGTTTAGCATTATCACTACTTGGTTTACTTGAACTTGTGGCAGAATGTGAGCCCTGTTTACCATTCCAATAAGCTTGGGCTGCAGCCAATTCTCCTGCTGACAAATCACTCTTAGGTATATAGTGGAAATGATTGCCGTGCGGTACAACAAAAGCGTCACCTGTATCTTCAATTACATCTGTCGGACTAAAGACATACCCATCATCCGTTGTATAGGCTCCTCCATTCCCTCGATTCGGTGCCGGCGTATTGAGATTAAAGTTTGGTTTAATGGTTGAACTTGGTGTTGAACTTAGTTTCTCAGAGCTGCTTGGTTTCGTATTGTCAGAATGACTTTGAACTGGCTGACCTCCAATTGGAAGATTTCGAGCCAATTTTTCTTCCAAAGCAGACATTTGTGAATAAGGAATGAAATGGAAATGATCTCCGTGAGGAACTGCCACACCATTGGCAGTACGTTTTGTAATCTGTGCTGGGTCAAATACTAATCCATCAGACTCCACATGACGTTGGCTAAGTGGCAAAGCGTACAATTCTTGAAGGAGACTAGCTAAATCCTCACTTTGACTTTCAGGAGCTTTGGCAGAATCTTGAGGAGCCTCAGATTGACTCGTTCTCACACTAGATCTTGCTTCTCCTCTGCTTGAACGATATTCAACCGTACTTAATTGACCACCTTTTCCAGATAAGAAGGCTTGGGCAGCAGCTAATTCACTGGCAGACAAATCACTCTTCGGAATATAGTGGAAATGATTGCCATGAGGAACAATATAAGCATCACCCGTGTCCTCAATGATATCAGAGGCATTAAAGATATACCCATCATCCGTTGTATAACGGCCTTGAGCTCTGGCAGCAACTACCGCCTGATCGTTAGAACCGCCTCCATGATTACTACTATGTTCCTGCTTCTGACGTTTAATCTCTTCTTTTGTCCGAATATTGTCCGCATGGGCAGCATCCTTGAGGTAAACATAGTATTTCCCGTCTACCTTAATCACATAGCCACCCTTGATTTCATTGACAATGTCTGAATCCTTCAACTGATAATTCGGATCTTTCATCAGCAGTTCTTCACTGATGATGGCATCATAAGGAACCTTGCCATTATAGTAATGATAATGGTCTCCATGAGAAGTCACATAACCTTGATCAGTAATCTTGATAACGATTTGTTCGGCATTGATTCCCTCTCTCTTACTAACTTCATCTGGAGTCAAGTTCTCTGCCTTTTGACCAGCCTGATCACCGTCTATATAAGCAACTCGATTAGAATCTTTCTTAACTTGACCAGCTTGATAACGACCAAGTTCATAGGAGCAAACACTTAGGGCAAGGACTGCCACCGAACCCGCCACATATTTTTTATTGATTTTCATTCTTTCCTCATTTCAATTCTTCTGCTAGAACACTCATATTTTCTTCAAGATTTTCTAGGTAAGTCTTGTCATTTTGTGGGTCTGCCTCTAAAGGATTCAGAGTTTTAAGCCCCACACCTGTTGATTTGACAAGAGTTTCAGCTACTTTTGAAGAAGCATTACTTTCTGTAAAAATCGTTTTAACCTTATAGGTTTTTACAAATTCCTGAATTTCTGTTAGTTGTCTTGGACTTGGTTCTTGTTCTGGAGAGATACCTGCAATACCAAGTTGATTGAGTCCAAATCGCTTAGCAAGATAAGAAAAGGCTGTATGCTGTGTTACAAAAGTTTTCTGACTCGCTTTTTCAAATTTAGGCTGGAATTTCTTAGTCAATTCTTGAGCTTTTTTGATAAAGGCTTGCGCATTTTTCTGGTAAGTTTCTTTATGCTCACTATCCACCTCTGAAAGTTTATCAGCGATAATCTGAGCTTCTTCACCAGCTTTTTCAGGATCTAGCCATGTGTGAGGATCATAAAGCGTTTTTTCATCAACTCCATCACCTGCTTCCACATCTTCTAGCCCTGGGACGCGATCTAAAGTCATTCCCTCTGAAGCCTCTAAAACCTTAACTTTGGATTTTTTAAGATTGGGGTCCAGACTTCCCGCCCAAGATTCGAGCGTATGCGAATGGTAAACAAAGACATCTGCATCATAGATGGCTGCGATATCATTTGCTGAAGGTTCAAAGGAGTGAATCCCACTACTTGACTGAATCATTCGAACATCATTCAAGTCACCAGATACTTCCTTGACCATAGCATAGATAGGATAAAAACTAGTTACAATTTTCATCCCTTTACCTGACTGGCTTTCCTTTTGACCACAAGCAGCTAAACACAAAAGGAAAACACTTAACAATACTAAAAATAAACTTTGTTTCTTCATAAACAACCCCTTAACTATTTAATTAACTGGTAAACATTCTACTCCTAAAAATTTAATCTGTCAAGATATTTTTAGAAAAAATTTGAAATTTCTTTCACATATAAAAATCTGCTGAGTTTTAACAACTCAACAGATTCTCACTTTATATACTCAATGAAAATCAAAGAGCAAATTAGGAAGCTAGCCGTAGGTTGCTCAAAACACGACTTTGAGGTTGCAGATAAGACTGACGAAGTCAGCTCAAAACACTGTTTTGAGGTTGTGGATAGAACTGACGAAGTCAGTAACCATACCTACGGCAAGGCGAAGCTGACGTGGTTTGAAGAGATTTTCGAAGAGTATTATTCTTCTATGGTAGAATGCTTATAACCATAAGTAAAATAAATGATACTTCCTATCAACAATGCAACTAGGAAAGCAATCCAAGTTTCCATATTATACTGCAACATAAAGGATAGACAAATGATGATTGATAAAATTGGTAATAAGGGTACCAGTGATGTTTTAAATTCTCCTGCTTTGGGCATCCCCTTTTCTTTCCGTAAGCGAATCAGACCATAAGCCAGCATGATTAAGTAGGCCAAGGTACAAATATTTAAGAAGGCTGCGATACTAGCAAGAGGGAACATTCCTGCTGCTACTGCTGAAGCTAAACCCGTCAAGATAGTAGCATTTTTGGGTACCTTGCTTGTTTTTGTTAATTCTTTAAAGGCGGAAGGCATTAACCCGTCACGAGCTAAACTGTAAATCATACGAGATAAAGCATAGGTCATCGAAATACAAACTGTAATCAAGGTCAAGATAGCCACTAATGACACATAGTTAGCTGCCCAACTAATCCCAACGCTACGAAGAGCAAAGGCAACGGCATCATCGACATTTAGATGACTGTAATGGACAATACCAGTCAAAACAAGCGTCACCAAGGCATAAAGAATGGTTACGATAGAAAGTGATAAGACAATCCCTCTAGGAATATTTTTTTGAGGAGTCTTGACTTCATCTACAGCCATAGAGATGGATTCAAAGCCCAAAAAGCCAAAGAACATCAAGGACGCACCAGCCATAATACCAGTACTAGCACCATAGATTTGTCCAAAACCATAAGGAGCAAAATTGCTCCAATTATCAAGCTTGATATGCCAAATTCCCACCAAAATAAAGAGAGCTAAAGCGGAAAATTTCAAAATCACTAGAATAGAATTAAAACGTAATGCTGCTTTAGCATTGAGTAAAACAAGTGAGGTCACCAATACCAAGACAAGAATAGGCAATAAATCAATAAATGTTCCTGCTTGAGGATTAAAGGTACCATTTAAAGCTTGAGGAAGGGCTATCCCGTATTGAGAGAGCAACCCTTTAAAATAAGCTGCCCAACCCGAAGCCACTCCTGATATGGCTGTCATGAACTCCATCATGGTTAACCAACCTGCCAACCAAGCTGGGAATTCTCCTAAGATAGCATAGAGATAACTGTAGGCACCACCTGTAGCAGGTACTCGTGAAGCAAATTCTGCAAAAAAGAGGGCTGATAATCCCACACACAAGGCAGAAATGACGATTGAAATCACTAGGGCTGGACCCGCTAGAGTTGCTGCTGCGGTACCTGTGATTGTAAAAACACCAGTTCCTACCATGGCTCCGATACCCAGCAAAATCAAATCCCATAATTTCAAATGCCTGTGCATCTCCGTTTTATCTAAACTAACATTTTTTGTTCTAAATATATTCATCTTTTTCTCCAAAATAAAATGATGATTCTATTTTACCATAAATATAGGATATTTGTGAATATTTATAAAATATTTTTCTAAAAAAATCTGACTACTCTCTTGTAATCAGATTTTTATCTATTCTAGTTCATTTCTTTAAAGGCTGCTTCTGCATCCGCATTACTGATAACACCAAATTGAATCTTTCCAATCTTGCCTTGACTATCAATTAGATATTCTGTAGGAATGCTTCTAATTTGATAAGCTTGGAAGGTGGTTGCTTTGGTATCATAAAGAACTGGGATATCCTTATAACCTTGATCTTGGAACCATTGTGGGAATTGCTCGACAG
>ERZ773044.464-NODE-464-length-18066-cov-61.2833_pt1 | contig 18066 bp, 18 predicted proteins | sample MGYA00511897_ERZ773044 | MGnify/ENA primary metagenome ERZ773044 (study PRJEB29015, sample SAMEA2738116) | human oral metagenome | biome: human oral; feature: human-associated habitat; material: saliva | place: China | collected 2170 ...
CCGTACTATCTGTACTGTCTGCGGCTTCGTCGCCTTGTCCTGATTTAGTTAATCCACTATAGAAACCTTGTTTACGCCTGCGCTATCGGGCTGTCTTCTTCCTGCCGCTCTTCTTCGTGTTCCGCGCTGTTGAGCAATTTCAGCAGCTTTTCGGTTTTTTCCGAATCTTCGCTGCGGAGGATTTTGGCGGTTTCGGTTTCGAGCAGGGCGGTGTTGCTGTGCAGGATGATGTTTTTGACGGGGAGCAGGTTGTTGGGGTTCATGGAGAAACGGCGCAGCCCCATGCCCAGCAGCATCCGCGTGTAGGTGGTGTCGCCTGCCATTTCGCCGCATATGGAGACGCTTTTTTCCATGCGGTTGGCGGTGCGGATGATGTGCTGGATGGTTTTCAACACGGCGGGGTGGCCTGGCTGGTAGAGGTGGCTGACGCTGTCGTCGCCGCGGTCAACCGACAAGATGTATTGGATCAGGTCGTTGGTGCCGATGGAGATGAAGTCGGTCAGTTTCAGGATGCTGCCGACGGTCATGGCGGCGGACGGGATTTCAATCATGCAGCCGACGCTGACGGTGCCGAAGGTTTCGCCGCGTTCGGTAAGCTGGCGTTGGGCGGTGTCGAGGTGGATCAGGCATTGGCGCACTTCGGACAAGGAGGTAATCATCGGCCACATCATGCGCACGGGGCCGTGGACGGCGGCGCGGAGGATGGCGCGCATTTGGGTGCGGAACATGACGGGTTCGGCGAGGCACAGGCGGATGCCGGTGAGTCCGAGCGCGGGGTTGAGGCTGCCGTTGGGCGTGGTGTTCTGACCGAACCAGCGGGGGTTTTTGTCCACGCCCAAATCAACGGTGCGAATGGTGATGCTTTTGCCTTTCATTTTTTTCACAATCGCGCTGTACACTTCGTACTGCTCGTCTTCAGACGGCATGGTGTCGCGGTTGAGATAGAGGAATTCGCTGCGGAAAAGTCCGACGCCGTCTGCGCCGAAGTTGTGCAAGGCTTTGATGTCTTCGGCGGATTCGATGTTGGCGAGCAGCTCGATGTTGATGCCGTCGGCGGTGGTGGCGGCGGTTTTTTTGAGCTTGTTGAGTTCGCGCTTGTGGAGGCGGTATTCGCGGGCGAGGCGGCGGTATTCGTTGAGGACGACTTCGTCCGGATCGATGATGAGGACGCCGTTGATGCCGTCAACGATGACGGTTTCGTTTTCGGTAATGAGCCTGCGGGCGTTGTGCAGGCCGATGACGGAAGGGATGTCGAGGCTGCGGCCTAGGATGGCGGTGTGGCTGGTCGGGCCGCCGACGTCGGTAACGAAGGCGGTAATGCGCTGCTCTTTAAAGAGGACGGTGTCGGCGGGCGAGAGGTCGTGGGCAATCAGGATGGTGTCTTCAAACAAGCCTTCGTTGAGGTTTAAGTCGTTGCTTTGCCCCACAAGGTTGTTGTGGATGCGGCGGACGACTTGCAGCATGTCTTGTTTGCGTTCGCGCAGGTAGTCGTCTTCGATGTTGTCGAACTGGGCGGCAAGCTTGTCGCTTTGCTGTTTCAATGCCCATTCGGCATTGATTTTTTGTTCTTTCAAAATATCGACGGGTTCGCGCGAGAGGGTTACGTCGGTCAGCAGCATGAGGTGCAGCGAAATAAACGCGCCCAATTCGGTCGGGGCGTTTTCGGGAATCGCGCTGCGCAACTGTTCCAACTCTTTGCGCGTGGCTTTGATGGCGGCATCGAAACGGGCGGCTTCGGCGTCGATGAGGTCGTCTGAAACGTCGTATTGCGGCACTTCAGCCGTCCCGCGCGTAATCAGGTGGGCTTGTCCGATGGCGATGCCTTTGCCCGCGGCGACACCGTGCAGCACGATACTCATTATTCGCCCTCGCCGAAGTAGTCGTTGATTAAGTCGGTCAATGCCTTCATAGCGGCGACTTCGTCCAAGCCGTCGGTTTCCAGCTCGATGATCGTGCCTTTGGCGGCGGCGAGCATCATTAAGCCCATGATGCTTTTGCCATTGACGCGGCTTCCGTTTTTCGTCACCCAGACTTCGCTTTGAAACTGAGACGCGGTTTGGGTGAATTTGCTGGAAGCGCGGGCGTGGAGTCCGAGTTTGTTGATGATTTCGATTTGTTGTTTTTGCATGTTCGGCTTTCGGGTGTGCGGGGTCGTCTGAAAACGGGTCAGTCGGGTTAGACGGCTTCGGCGTGCTGTTTGCACACCAAATCTTCCGGTTCGGCGGTGATGGCGAAAATGCCTTTGACGGCGGCTTCCCTGACCGTTTCAGTGAAGGCGGCGAGGTCTTCCGCCATGGGCGAGTATTGGGTCGCTTTAATCATCATCGGCGCGTTCAGTCCGGTCAGGATGGCGGATTTGCCCGCGCGAACCAGCCTGCGGGCAGCGTTGCACGGCGTCGCGCCGAAGATGTCGGTCATAATCAATACGCCGTGGTTTTCAGGAAACTCTTGCAGCGCGGCGATGGCATTGTTGATGATGTCGTTTTGGTCTTCGTTAGGCTCCACGCCGAGGATGCGGATGTTTTCCGGCATGCCCGTGGGGAAAAAATGATGGGTCAGGCTGCGGTAGGCTTCGCCTACTGCCTCGTGGGTAATGATTAAAAGGTTGATCATGATGTGTTCTCTGATGATTTTATTCGGCCGGTGTGGACAAAAGTATTGTCCGTTCACCCGCCACATAGCGCGATATGGTGGCACAAAGGTCGTCTGAAAAGGTTTCAGACGACCTTTTTTAACTCGGCATCAGCCTTGGTTGAGCGCGTAAATCTCGCCCAAATTGCGCCAGCAGCCCGCCGCGTCCATACCGTAGCCGAAGACGTAGCGGTTGGGAACATCCAGCCCGACATAATCCGCCTTGGTCGGTTTTTCCTTGTCGATCAACTTGTTGGCAAACACAGCCGCACGGCAGCTTGCCGCCCCCATCTCCAAGAGCTTGGACTGAATCGCCGACATCGTGTGCCCTTCGTCCAAAATATCGTCCAATACGACCACATGGCGACCCCGAATCTGCTCTGGGTCGGGCATCCGTTTCCAGTTGAACGCCCCGCCCGCCAGCTTGTCGCCGTAACGGGAAACATGAACATAATCAAAGTCCAACGGAAAGCGCAACAGCGGCAGCAACTGCCCCGTAAACACCACCGCCCCGCCCATCACAGGCAGCAGGAGCGGATATTTGCCCCCCAAGTCGCGCGTAATCTCGTCCGCCACTTTTTGCAGCGCGGCACGGCATTGGTCTTGGTCGAACAAAAGCTCGGCATTATCAAGCATGGCTTGGGTTTCAAGGCGTTTGGTTTCTAAATCGATCATGGTAAACGGGGAAAATCAGTTGGAAAAAGGAAATTATAAACCCAAAACAACAGGCTGAGGTCGTCTGAAAACAGAGAAGCGGGTTTTGCCATCGCTTTCAATACACCGCCTAGCTATCAGTTGCAGTAAGTCGGATTCTCGAATCCGACGGCTTTTGAGATGGTAGGTTTTTGTCGGATACAAGTATCCGACCTACGGCTGAAATCCCGCCGCCGCTTTAACCCGTATTGTCGTTTTTGAGCTGGGAAAACCCTTTTTGCAGGCAAATCCCGCGTGGCAGGCGTTGGCGGAATGCGCCGAACTGGCTTGGTTTCAGTTTCAGTAGGTCGGATTCTTGAATCCGACGGTTTTTGGGATGGCGGGTTTTTGTCGGATACAAGTATCCGACCTACGGCCGGTTCGGCATTGCCGCGCAAACCAACCTACTTATTCGGCGGGTTAATCGGCAGCGTCGAGCGGGAGACTTTGACGTCGGGGCATTTTTGCTTCATCTGATAGCGGAACACTTCCGCCTTGCGTTGATTGCCGGTTTTTTCGTAATTCGTGCCCAAAATCACCTCGTCCACCTGATTCCGTATATCGGCATAAGGGATATAGACGGATTGGGTCGCCTCGCAATATTCGATTTCTTCTGAATCGATTGGCTTGATGACCAACAGGCGGAACTCTTCTTCGTCGCGGAAGGCGAAGTCTTTAAACAGATAGCGGATGTATTCCAAGGCTTCTTTATCGTCGTCGCTGACGGTGGATGTATTGAAAAACCCGATAAGCTCTTCCAACGCTTCTTTTAATTTTTCCAAGCGGAACTGATGCCAGTCTTCATTTCCGACTGGTTTCAGGCGGATGCCGAATTTCGTTTTTTCTTGAGAAAGAAACCATATCCCGCATTTCTTTTCCGTAATATATTCATCCTTGTAGGCAATATAAGCAACTTGATAAAGCGGCAGTTTTTCGTATTCATCATTCCAAAAACCGTCTTCCGGCAGGTCGTCTGAATCTTTCCCTGACTTTTTGGATAGGCTGCTGAATGGGACGGAAACATCCGCTTCCCTCAGCCAATCTCCGTTTTTATTGAACACCAGGCAGCAGCCCGAAGCCTCCACGCCACCTTCTTTCCCATACAGACGAAACTGGTTCAAATCGTTGATGCGGCTAGAGAAGCAGGTAAAAAAAGCATTGTGGGACGCGCCATCCGCTTTGTTTTCCAACTCCAAATCCTGTTGGTTCAGCAAGTCCAACAATGCCTTGCCTTCGGACGGGTCGTTCATATAGGTAGAACTGCCGAGCCGCATCGGATTGGCAGTTTCGTTGCTGCCGATGCCAAATAATATATGGCATACATGGGGAGAAGTATAATGCGCCATCGGGGTAAAACCTAACTCTATCGGCGTAATATGGAGAACCGCCAATATGGTTGAAACGGCATCTTGCGGTTGTGAAGTTTTACCTCTGAAAAGCGATTCCTGTATTTCTTGTTTTTTCTTTTCGAAAGAAGAAATCCAATCTTTATTGAGGTAATCAATATCTCTTAAACCTGGACGGATTATTTTTTCCATTCTTTTTTGTTCTGTGCCATTACTTAATTGTGATAATTGTCCGTGAGCAGCAGAAAGATGTTTACCGGCTTGTTTCTTGAAAAGTGCTTCCGCTTTATCTGTATTTTTAATTCTCTTAATTCGCTCTATATAACAACGGCTGAGCCTAAATTGAGCAAATATTTGTTGCTGAATGCGGTTTTGTTTATCTTCCAGTTGTCCGGCAAGTCGTAACTGTCGTTTAAAAAATGCAGCGGCTTGCTTGAACGATTTACCTGCATTGTTCATATCCTTGGCTCTTATGGCTTGTTCGAAATGACAAACGCCAAACCAAAATAGGACATTAGTTTGTTCCTCAATGCGGATTTGTGTATCTTCCAATTGTTCAGCAAGTGTCCATATTTCCTTATTATATTTGACTGCTCGTCCGAATAAGCTATTTGTCTCGCCCGTATCCTTGAATCTCTTTGCACGTTCGAAATAACAATGGGCAAGCCAAGATTTGGCGTTGATCTGCACCTCAATGATCTCTTGTTCATCTGTCAGGTGTTCTATAAGCTCAAATATCTTTTGGTAGTGTTTCTCAGCGTCTTTTAACAATTTTTCTGCTTCATCTATATCTTTGGTTTTCTTAGCCAGTTCCAGGTAACAACAGCCAAGCCAAAGTTGGGCTAAAATTTGTTCCCCAATCTGAATGTTTTTATCAGTTATTCCGTCCAAAAACTGATCTAGCCTTCCAATTAATTCAGTGTATTCACCCTCATCAAATAACTTCTTGTATTCATCAACAAACAAACCATTAACATCCATCATTTATCCCTCTATCAAACCAATCCATTAAAAACCAATCAGACGAAAATTGTACACCATATACCGAAGTCTTCCTTCCCACCCCCAAAGCAGAAAACCGATTCAGTATCCATCCATGTTTATAAAAAGGTCGTCTGAAAACCTAAAAATACGGTTTTCAGACGACCTTTCGATCATCGGCTATTACCTGTCCGTCCTGACCCGCACAAACGTGGCAAATTTCGGCGTGCCTTTTTGTGTGAAGCCGCGGTAGCGGTATGTGATGACCGCGCCGATTTTGGGCGGGTTGTCGCGGTCTTTGTCTTTGAAGCCGCTGCCGATGCGGAATTCGCCGTGTCGGTTTTTGCAGCCGACCGCGCCCAGCCGTCCGGCGTTGCGCCCTTTGCCTTCATAATGCCGCGTTACCGTGCATTCGTCGTCGTATTGGCTTTTCAGCTTGAGTAATTGGCTGCTCCTGCCGCCGCTGTAACGTGATTCGGGCTGGCGCAGCATCACGCCTTCGCCGCCCTGTGCTTCGATTTGTTTTAAAAAGTCCATCGCGTGCTGCCGGTCGCGCACTTTGGTTTGCGGGATGATGGTGATGGGCGCGTTCGGATGCGTTTTCAGCCATTGCGTTGCGACTGCGAGGCGTTGGTAGAGGTTGCCCTGCGCTTTGGGTACATCGAAAACATGAAGGCGGATGCCGCGCCAATCGTCGGAAGACGAGCGCACGGCGGCGGAAATCTGTTCAAACTGTCCGCGTCCGCTATACAACTCGCCGTCGAGCGGATAGGGCGGGAACTGCGCGGTAAAGCCTTTGGGCGGTGTGAACGCGTAACCCTGCCTGCTGACCAGTTGCCGCCCGTCCCAATACGCGCGCACGCCGTCGAGCTTCTCGCTCATCGCCCAGCCTGTAATGTCTTGGTCTTTGTATTCCTGCGCCAGCATCAAATCCGCGCCGAGCGCCGTTTGGATGAAAAAAGCGGCAAAAATCGGTATCATGCCCTGCATTGAAGTTCTCATAAACGTTCCTGTAATGTGAGTGATTATTTCAAATATAATAATGATACCGCATAAGCAGACCGAAGGTCGTCTGAAAATATCCACCCCGTCCAACCACTACCCAAGGAATCCCGCCTCATGGCACTTCAAGCCGAAATCATTGCCGTTACCCCCTTCCGCCAAAACTGTACCCTTTTGTGGGATGACGAAACCCGCGAAGCCGTCCTGACCGATGTCGGCGGCGACGTTCCCTACCTGCTGCAAGAGTTGGACGCGAAAAACCTCACCCTGACCGCCATTTGGCTGACCCACGGACACCTCGACCATGCCGGCGGCGTGGTGGAGTTGCGCGAACACCGCACCGTCCCCGTCATCGGCCCTCATGCAGACGACGGTTTCCTGCTCCAAGCCCTGCCCGACACGACCGCCCAATACGGCTTTCCCGTTTCCCCCGCGTTCGAGCCGACCCGCTGGCTGACCGAAGGCGAAACGCTCAAGGTCGGCAGCCACGCCTTCCAAGTCCTGCACATCCCCGGCCACACGCCCGGCCACGTCGTTTTCTACTGCGCCGAAGCAGGGCTGCTCATCGCGGGCGACGTATTGTTTTACGAAACCATAGGCAGAACCGACTTCCCGCGCGGCAACCACGCCGACCTCATCCATAATATCCGCACCAAACTGTTCGTCCTGCCCGAAGACACCCGCGTCATCGCGGGACACGGCAGAATGACCGACATCGGGCATGAAAAACGGCACAATCCGTTTTTTTAAATCCTGAAAACGAAAGGTCGTCTGAAACACGGATAAGCGTTTCAGACGACCTTTTTATAGAGAATGAGTAAAATGCAATTTAGAACACTTTAAAGGAAATTCGTCATATGAAAACCGCGCATGAAACATTAGCTGAGTTCATTCAAAAAATGAAAGATTATGAATTGTATTGGGGAGAGCTTACTCAAAAAAGTTTGGATGAAGGTACTTTTTTTGAAATTGATGAAGATGAAAACAGCAAAAAAAGATCTGATGAAATCAAAAAAATACATCACCAATTTTTATCTAAAAAAGCTTTATCTTTAAAGCGAGCTAGACAAGAAGCTCCTTCTTTTCAAATGCCACCGGAATACAACCAAACCATTACAGCCGAACGGAAAATCAGTGATAAAAAATACGAAATAGATGTGTTGGAAAATGGGGAGAAAAAGAAAACCTATACGCTGGTTTTGGAAGGCGGGGAATGGAAAATCGATCAAATGGGTTTTATGTATTACGATAAATGGAAGAAGTCCCGCCAATTGTTTTGAAGAAACGATAACTTGTTGTCAGTAAATGGAGGTCGTCTGAAAAGCTCGAAATCTTTTTATAGAAAATGAGTAAAATGCAATTGGGTACACTTCAAAGGAAATTCGTCATATGAAAACCGCGCATGAAACATTAGCTGAATTCATTCAACTAATGAAAGATTTTGAACTGTATTGGGGAGAAATTCTTCAAAATTATATAGATGAGGATAATTTTGAGGAGTTCTATTCAGAAGAAAATAAAGTTAAGCTTTCAGAGGGAATTAAAAGCATACAACATAAATTTTTATCAAAAAGGGCGCTGTCATTGAAACAGTCTCGACTGGAGGCGTTAACTTTTCGAATGCCACCAGAATATAACGAAACTATTACGTCTGAACGGAAAATCAGTGATAAAAAATATGAAATAGATGTGTTGGATTACAGAGGGAAAAAGAAAACCTATACGCTGGTTTTGGAAGGCGGGGAATGGGAAATCGATCAGATGGGTTTTATGTATTGCGATAAATGGAAGAAGTCCCGCCAATTGTTTTGAATAAGCGATAACTTGTCGTCAGTAAATGGAGGTCGTCTGAAAAGCCCAAAATCTTTTTCAGACGACCTCCGCCTACTTTGACCGCGCTCAAACCTGCTGCGCTCCGCCCATGCTGCCTGATTTGAAATAATTTATTTAAAAATAAAAGGATAGCCTTTTATTTTGCCCGAGGTCGTCTGAAAACCTGCGCTTTGCAAACCTGTGGTTTAGGATTAGTATAACTATACCAATTTATCCCAAATCCATTTCAAATCATTCACTTCGGAGAGATTTCATGAGCTACACGGCCCCTGTAAACGAATTGCGTTTCGGCATCCGCGTGCACGGCAGGTTGGACGAAATCCTGCAACTGCCCCATGCGGAAGGTTTGGATGCGGAAACGGTGGATGCGGTGCTGGACGAAGCGGCGCGGTTTGCCTCGGAGCAATGGGCGGACACCAACCGCACCGGCGATTTGCACGGCGCGGATTTTTCAGACGACCTGATTACCACTCATCCGGATTTGGCGCGTGCCTACTGTGATTTCTGCGAAGCGGGCTGGGCGGGTTTGCGCGCGCCGGCGGAGTTTGGCGGACAGGGGCTGCCAGCGGTCGTGTCGGCGGCGTGTGAAGAGATGTGGTGCGCCGCCAACCTCGCCCTGTCGCTGATGCCGATGCTGACGCTGGGGGCGGTGGACGCGCTGTTCAAACACGGCAGCGAGGAGCAGCAACAGACCTACCTGCCGAAAATGTGCAGCGGCGAATGGGCGGGAACGATGAATTTGAGCGAACCGCAGGCGGGCTCGGATTTGAACCACATCGCCACCCGCGCCGTGCCGAAGGAAAACGGCGCGTATGCCCTCAGCGGTCAGAAAATCTTCATCACTTGGGGCGATCAGGAAATGACGGAAAACATCGTCCATCTGGTGCTCGCGCGCCTGCCCGATGCTGCGCCGGGCGTGCAGGGCGTGTCGATGTTTATCGTGCCGAAATATTTGGTGAACGTGGACGGCAGCTTGGGCGGACGCAACGGCGTGCGCGCCATCGGCATCGAACACAAGCTCGGCATACACGCCAGCCCGACCTGTACGATGGAGTTCGACAATGCCGAAGGCTATCTGGTCGGCAGGGCGGGCAAGGGTTTGGCGTATATGTTTACCATGATGAAAACCGCGCGGCTGAACGTCGGCATCGAAGGCCACGCCGTCGCCGAACGCGCCTACCAAAACGCGCTCGCCTATGCCAAAGAGCGCGTGCAGGGACGGGACGAAACGGACGGTTCAGACGACGTAGCAATTATCCGCCATCCCGACGTGCGCCGTATGTTGTTGATACAAAAGGCAACGCTCGCCGCCCAACGCGCCCTGTATCTGCGCGCCGCCGCCCTGACCGATTTTGCCGCCGCCTGCCCCGACAACGTATTGCGCAAAGAAGCTGAGCGCGAACTGGATTTCCTGATTCCCATCGTCAAAGCCTGGCCGACCGACAACGGCGTCGTCCTGACCAACCTCGCCGTCCAGATTTACGGCGGCGCGGGTTACGTCGAAGAAAGCGGCGTGGCGCAATACCTGCGTGACGTGCGGATTACGCCGATTTACGAAGGCACCAACGGCATACAGGCCGCCGATTTGGCAGGGCGCAAAACCACCGGCAAAAACGGTGCGCTGCCCCTGAAGCTGCTCGCCGAAGGCAAAGAGCTGGCGGACAAACTCGCTGCCGCCGAACCCGCCGCCGCGCAGCAACTGGCGCAAGCCATTGAAACGGCGGAACAAAGCATCGCCCGCATGGTCGGATACGCCGACCGTCCCGCCCTTGCCGCCGCCGCGTCCAACGCCTACCTGCAACAAATGGGGCTGACGCTCGGCGCCATCGGACTCGCCCGCGCCTACCTTGCCGCCGAAGCCGCCCAAGCAGAAGACGCCGACGGCTTCGGCAGCGGTTTCTACGCCGCGCAGCAACACAACGCCCGCGTCTATTGCGCCCACGTCCTGCCGCAGGTTTACGCCTGCGCCGCGCAGATTGAAAACGCGCAGGCATTGCTGGACGTGCCGTTAGAACTTTATTGACGGATACGGGTTTGAAAAAGGTCGTCTGAAACCGGATTTTGGGTTTCAGACGACCTTCTTTTGTCAGCGTTAGCGTGGATTGAAGCAGAACGCCTGAGTCGAATTGAGCCATCTGTCCGAACGGGCATTGGACGGAAATGGAAAGGGAACAGGCTTGCCGCCGCGTAAAAAGGTCGTCTGAAAACGTTTTAACGCTATTCGTTATAGTGGATTAAATTTAAATCAGGACAAGGCGACGAAGCCGCAGACAGTACAGATAGTACGGAACCGATTCACTTGGTGCTTCAGCACCTTAGAGAATCGTTCTCTTTGAGCTAAGGCGAGGCAACGCCGTACTGGTTTAAAGTTAATCCACTATAAAACGTTTTCAGACGACCTTTCATTCGTTCCGACAAACCGTTCAGCCTTTCGGATAAAACCGCACCACGTTTTCCCCCTCGGGCAGCGTCAGTTTCTTCACGGCATGGCCGTACACGGTTTCGAGCGTGACGGTCAGACCGCCTTCGGTTTCGAAAATCTTATCCACAAACGCTTCAGCCGCTTGGGCGTCGCTGAATTTCAAGGCGTGCCACAAGCCCAAGGTTTCCATGTCCTGCCGGAACGTCGCCGCTTTGCGGTAGCTCAATTCGAGCTTGGCGGTATCGGTAACGGGGTCGTAGAAACCGTTGTCGGCGAGCATGTCGCCGAGGTCGTGCATATCGATTAAGGTCGGCGTTTCACACGCTATCCCCGCGTCTTTCAGACGGCCTGTCAGTTCGGTCAGGCTGTCGCGGCCGAAATGGGTGAAGAATAATAAACCGTCTGTTTTCAAGGCGTTTGCCCAGTTTTGTAGGACGGGCAGGATTTCGTTTGCGCGAGGCAGACTGAGGTTCGCCCACAACATATCGGCGGAGGCTTCCGGCAGCGGGTCGGTGAGGGCTTGGCAGTGTTGCGGGACGGTTTTGCCGGTGAGCTTTTGCCAAAAACCGCTTTTGCGCGCGGCTGCGGCGGTTTGGAGGAAGTCGGCGCGCGGGTCGTATTCTTCGAATACCGCGTTCGGATAGCGCGCGGCAAGAAGGCTGCGGCTGATGTCCGCGTCCGCACCGACCAGCAGGATGCGCTTGGGCGCGTTGCGGACGATTTGCAGCCGCTCGTCAGTGTCTTGGGCGAGATGGCGGTGGATTTGCCAGCGTTTGTCTTGGGGGTTCATGTTTCAGACGACCTTTTTCTTCTTTTTGAAGGGTGGGTTTGCGTGCCGCCATTTAGGGGCAGTATGGATTTCTTTTAATTTCAATCGACTATGTTAAAAAACAGTAACCGCTGCGTTCGGTTACCGGCTTCCTCTTTTGTCCGGCGGGAGGGAATGGCTCTATTTTATTCCGTACATCCAAAACCACCCCCATCCTAACCTTTCCCCGCCGGACGGGGGAAGGGACAAGGCTGCCGTTGCGGCAGCGCAGCATCGTTCCCGCCGACGGATTTCACACTCTGAAGCCTCGTCATTCTTTAAGTTTTGGGTTCACGCCTGAACGGCAACAGCGGCACAAGGTTTTCAGACGACCTTCTCGACAAAGCCGCGGTAGCGTTCGGTAAATTCGTCGGCGTGGCTTAAAAACGGGGCGTGTGCCGCTTTTTCCATCACTACTAATTCGCTGTCCGTCAAGTGGCGGCTGAGGTATTCGCCCATGCGCGGCGGGGTGATGGCGTCTTTTTGTCCGAACACCAGAAGCGACGGGGCTTGGATGCTTGAAAGCAGGGGGCGGGCATCGGCTTGGTTGACGGCATCCAACGCGGCTTGCAGGGCGGGCGGTGCGCCGTGGCGGGAGAGGTCGGGCAGGATGTTGCCGATGATTTCGGCGGCGTTTGGTGTTTGCAGCAACTGTAATTGTAGAAACTGTTTGATATGTTTGGCATAATCCTGCCGGAACGCGCCGACCATCTTGCCCAAAGCGGGATTGGACAGTCCTTCGGGGTAGTCCGCGTCGGCGGTCAGGCGGGCGAAACTTGCGGTCAGGCAGAGCGAGCGGACTTTGTCGGGGCGGCGTGCGGCGAGATGGAGCGCGACCAAGCCGCCGAGCGACCAGCCGAGGATGTGGGCGGGCGCGTCGATTTCTTCGGCGAAGGCTTCGGCAATTGCGGCGATGTTGAAAGGTTCGGCAAAGGGCGCGTCGCCGTGTCCGGGCAAATCGAGCGCGCGGATTTGCCAGTCGGCGGGCAGGCGCGGGATGAGGTCGTCGAAGACGTGGCGGTTCGCTGCCCAGCCGTGTATCAGATAAACTTTTTTGGCGGAGTGCGGCATGGCTGTTTTCTCTATGGATGTGTTTTCTTGGTGGCGCAATGCGGGATGGTGGCACAAAAGCCGTTGCGTATTATGCCACGCCTTGGTTTCAGCGTGCGAAACCCGGCCGTATGGCGGTTTTTGCGGCGGCTGCGCGGCGGACTTGGAAGAATTTTTTACGGACGCGGCAAACAGTTGCCCCTTGTGTTTCCGCACTATACAGGGCGGGGCGGTGTGCGGCGGCTGTCAGAAGAAGCCGCCGGCATTTGAGCGGATGTGGGCTTCGCTGTATTATGAGCCGCCCGTCAGCAGTATGATACGCGCGTTGAAGCATTTGGCAGACCTCGGCATGAGCCGTCCGCTGGCGGAACTGATGCGCCGCCATGCGCCCGACTGGCTGGAAACAGAGCATTTCGATTTTGTGCTGCCCGTGCCGTTGAGCAAAGAAAGGCGGCTGCACCGCGGCTTCAACCAAAGCGAGGAATTGGCGGATATTCTGTCCGAACATTACGGCTGGACGCTGCTGCCGCGGCAGACGGTTTTCAGACGACATCGCGAGCCGCAAAGTACGCTGAAAAGCGCAGACAGGGTTCGCAATATAAAAAATGCTTTTGAAATCAATGGTCATATCTCGAAAAACTGTAATATTTTGTTAATCGACGATGTGTTCACCACCGGCTCGACGCTGGACGAATTGGCGCGGACGCTGAAAAAATCAGGCGCAGGCAAGATTTTTTGCTGGAGTTTGGCGCGTCCGCCAATGAAAAAATAGCTAAAGTTTTTGACACCTGCGGAACATTTCGGCATTATGCCCCTCTATAAGTGATTGATTTATATGTTTACCATAGTTTTGTACCAACCCGAAATCCCGCCCAATACGGGCAATATCATCCGATTGTGCGCCAACACCGGAGCCGATTTGCATCTGGTCAAGCCGCTCGGTTTTCCGCTGGATTCGGCAAAAATGAAGCGCGCAGGTTTGGATTATCACGAGTTTGCAAAACTGACGGTACACGAGAATTTCGAAGATTGTCTCGAAGCCTTGGAAGGCCGCCGCATTTTCGCGCTGACCACCAAAGGCAAAACCCGTCCCGACGAAGTTTCCTTTGTTGAGGGCGATGTCTTTTTGTTCGGTCCCGAGACACGCGGCCTGCCCGCCGAAATCCTCGACACCCTGCCCCAAGGGCAAAAGCTGCGCCTGCCCATGAAGCCCGGCAGCCGGAGCATGAATCTTTCCAACACCGTCGCCGTGATTCTGTTTGAAGCATGGCGGCAAAACGGTTACGCAGGCGGTGTATAACATCCGCTGGGGAGTCTCCCTGAGCCGTTTGACAAAAACCAAGACGATACTGTCCAACAACAGCTTGGTTTTTGTCAAACCGCCGATACGTCGTCTGAAACCGCCTGGGAGCCATCCCACTGCGTTATCAACTCAAGAACGGACTACGTTTTGACTTTATCTAAAACTACCCTTTTCTCCACCCTGACTGCCGTTGCAATCAGCATCCTTTCCATTCATTCCGCCTCAGCCGACTCCATCGTCCGCGCCGAGAAGCTGCATTCCTCCGCCAACCGCAGCTACAAAGTCGCCGGCAAACGCTACACGCCGATGACCAAAGTATCCTCCTTCGTCCAAACCGGCAACGCCTCATGGTACGGCAACCAGTTCCACGGCCGTAAAACTTCCAGCGGCGAGCGTTACAACATGAACGCCCTGACCGCCGCCCACAAAACCCTCCCCATTCCCAGCTATGCCCGTGTGACCAACACCAAAAACGGTAAAAGCGTCATCGTCCGCGTCAACGACCGTGGTCCTTTCCACGGCAACCGCGTGATCGACGTGTCCAAAGCCGCCGCCCAGCAATTGGGTTTCATCAACCAAGGCACGGCACATGTCAAAGTCGAACAAATCGTACCGGGTCAAAGCACCCAAGTTTATGATGGCAAAGATATTTTCGTCGATTTGAAATCCTTCGGTACCGAACGCGAAGCACAAGCCTATATGAACCAGGCGGCGAGAAACCTTTCCGCCGGCATGATGAGCCCGAGAGTTTCCATGGAGAAACGCGACTACGAATACGTCGTCAAAATGGGTCCGTTCACCTCGCAAGAGCGTGCCGCCGAAGCCGAAGCCAAAGCACGCGGTCTGATTCAGGCAGCTTCGCTGTCCCTCTAAGCCGCATCCGTGTTTTCAGACGACCTGTTGCAAGACAGGTCGTTTTGTATTGAAGCTAGGTATAAAGCCGTCGTATCCTTGCCTCCTTTCCCTTATATAGTGGATTAAAATTGCAATGATACGGCGTTGCCAACGCCCTTATGTACGACCCGTACACGGCGGGCGTTGCCGCCTTGTCTCATTTTTATTTTTTTATTTTAATCCACTATAATTCCCCGCTTCTCAACCAAAGGAATCCCCACCATGTCCCTCCCACCTTGCCCGCAATGCCAATCCGAATACACCTACGAAGACGGCAGCCAATACATCTGTCCCGAATGCGCGTTTGAATGGACGGAAAACGACGGCGAAGCCGCAGAAGAAACCATGAGCGTCAAAGATGCCAACGGCGCCGTGTTGCAAGACGGCGACACTGTCGTCCTGATTAAAGACCTCAAAGTCAAAGGCAGCTCCATGGTCATCAAGCAAGGAACCAAGGTAAAAGGCATACGCCTGCAAGAAGGCGACCACAATATCGGTTGCAAAATCGACGGCAGCGCGATGAATTTGAAATCAGAGTTTGTCAAAAAAGCATGATGTTGGTATAATAATTGTTGGTGGGTCGCTAGGCCGACCTGAAAACCGTTTGTAAAGCTACTTGTCTCCGTAAGGGTTGCTTTCAAACGGTTTTCGCCTTTTTCGGCAGGAGGAAATAGGCGTTGCACCAATTGACTGCAGCGCTATTTCGTCCGCCACATCAAACAAAGGTCGTCTGAAACCTGTTGTCGGTTTCAGACGACCTTTTTCGTGGTTCGGCAAAACGGCTGTGTCGAATCAAAACGCATCCGCAGGCATTTTGCCATATCGGGATTTTTCGTTATCGGACTGTTGCCCGATTTGGCTTAGTCCAACAACGCGTCCACAAACGCGCGTGCGTTAAACGGGCGCAAATCGTCTATGCCTTCGCCCACGCCGATATAGCGGACGGGGACGGGGCGGTCGGAGGCAAGCGCGGCGAGGATGCCGCCTTTGGCCGTACCGTCGAGTTTGGTCACAATCAGTCCCGTCAGCCCCAGCGCATCGTCAAAGGCTTTGACTTGGTTGACGGCGTTTTGCCCGATATTGGCATCGAGGACGACGATGATTTCGTGCGGCGCATCGGGCATCGCTTTTTGCAGCACGCGCTTCACTTTTTTGATTTCTTCCATCAAATGAAGCTGCGTGGGCAGGCGGCCAGCGGTGTCGGCAAGCACGATGTCGATGCCGCGCGCTTTGGCGGCTTGAACGGCATCGAAGCAGACGGCGGCGGAATCACCCGTGGTTTGCGAGATGACGGTAACGTTGTTGCGTTCGCCCCATGCTTGAAGCTGCTCGCGAGCGGCGGCGCGGAAGGTGTCGCCGGCGGCAAGCAGCACGGATTTGCCCTGCGCTTGGAAATATTTGGCGAGTTTGCCGATGGAAGTGGTTTTACCCGCGCCGTTGATGCCCGCCAGCATGATGACGAACGGCTCTTTCGTGTCGGGCAAGACCAGCGGTTTTTCCAACGGCTTAATCAAGTCGTACAAGGCTTCTTTCAATGCGCCGCGCAACTCGTTGCCGTCTTTCAGCCCCTTGAGGCTGACGCGGTTGCGCACGTCTTTCATCAGGTATTCCGTCGCTTCCATGCCCATGTCGCTGGTAATCAGCACGGTTTCCAGCTCTTCGTACAAATCTTCGTCGATTTGCCCGCCGCCGAACACGCCCGCCAGCGATTTCGCCATTTTGTCGCGCGATTTGGTCAAACCCTGTTTCAAACGCGCCGCCCAGCCGAGTTTGGGTTCGGTTTCGGACGGTTCAGAGGTTTCAGACGACGTGGCGACGGCTGTATTGTCAAAGGCCGGTACGGAATGTTCTTCGGATGTTGCAGGCGCGGCTTCGGCTTGGGTTTCTAAAGTTTCGACAGCTTCTGCGGTTTCAGACGACCCGTCGCTGACCGCTTCATGGACGTGTTCGACCGTTTCGGAAACATGTTCAACCACAGTCTCGCAGATTTCTTCGGCGCGTTCTTTGGCACTTTCTACCGCCGTTTCGACTGCCGCCGTCAGCTCTTCCGCTTTTTCGCCGACATTTTCATGAACCGTTTCAAGCGTTTGCGAAACGGCAGCTTCCGCGTTCTCTACGGCTTCGGCGGCGGTTTCCTGAATACGGGTTTCTTCTTGAGCGGGCGTTTCCTGTTTTTTCTTGCGGCGGAAGAAGCTGAACATTGAATTTTCCTTTTAATTTTAGAAACTTGAAATAGGGGGTATTGTAGCGTATTTTGCGCGGCAAGGTCGTCTGAAAACGTGATAATCGAATAAGGTTTGCTGACGTGTTCCGCGGATGGAAGTACAATACCCGTCTTCTCGGTTTCCGCTATTCGGAGTGCCGCATCGTCCTCAAGTGGAATAAGGTCGTTTTACTCCGTATCGTTTTGATTTTTAAAAGGTAAGCCAAAATGAAAAGAATATTTTTTACCATCCTGTTTTTGTCTACGGCTGCCTATGCCAGCCATACCTACTCATCAGACAAGTTGACTTGCACATACCAAGATTTGACCGCCCCAAACAGCCAACCGCAAACAACGGCTTGCAGCAGCCTGGCTTGGGAAAGCGCACAAGTCTACGATGAAAAACGCGGCGGCTATATCGCGGGGAACGGGGAAGAGTACAAATTGAAAAATGGAAAAACGATTGTTTTTTCGTATGAAGCCTTTATGAAAACGAAAGAATCCAACCCGACAGGCGGCAAATGGACTCATTCGACCAAACTGATGAATAACAAGACTTACACCACCTCCGAGCGTACATTCAAAGGCAAAAGCTGGACCTGCTACCGCTCGGAAAAAGAAGAATTATGCGTAGATGCCCCAAGCCTTTACGCCATCTTATCGGCTGTTAATTAAAGCTCTTCTGCGTTTGGCTTTGCCTAATGTATCGATATGAAAAAAGGTCGTCTGAAACCAGATTTCCAGAGACCTTTGCAAAATTCCCCAAAATCCCCTAAATTCCCACCAAGACATTTAGGGGATTTTCCATGAGCACCTTCTTCCAGCAAACCGCACAGGCCATGATCGCCAAACACATCGACCGCTTCCCACTATTGAAGTTGGATCAGGTGATTGATTGGC
>ERZ773044.467-NODE-467-length-17970-cov-39.4312_pt1 | contig 17970 bp, 15 predicted proteins | sample MGYA00511897_ERZ773044 | MGnify/ENA primary metagenome ERZ773044 (study PRJEB29015, sample SAMEA2738116) | human oral metagenome | biome: human oral; feature: human-associated habitat; material: saliva | place: China | collected 2170 ...
GATTAAATTTAAATCAGGACAAGGCGACGAAGCCGCAGACAGTACAGATAGTACGACAAGGCGAGGCAACGCCGTACTGGTTTAAAGTTAATCCACTATAAAATATTGTCATGATTGAATTGTCAGTCAGCCTTTGTGCCGTTATGATTGAGCCTGTCCCACCCGAATCTTAAGGAATCTATATGACTACTTGGTTTATTGTTGCCGCCGCCGTCCTGATTGTCGAGCTGTTTGTCGGTACTGTATATCTCTTGGTTGTCAGCGCGGCTTTGTTCGGCGCGGGATTGGTGTATTGGCTGACCGGTAATACTTCGATTGCCGTCGCTGCGGCAGCCGTTTTATCCGCCGTCGGTATCTGGGTGGTACACAGTAAATTCAAAAAAACTACGCCCCGCCAAGAATTGAACGATGATTTGGACATCGGACAGACCGTTCAAATCCTCCGCCGCCTTCACGGCGATTGCTATGAAGTTGCTTATCGGGGAACGCACTGGCAGGCGCAGGCTGAAAATGCCGATGCCGTTCAGACGACCTCTACTGCCGTGATTACCGGTAAAAACGGTAATGTTTTACTCATTCGTTTAAATTGATTGATAAAATCGAAAGGAGCATCATGGGCGAATTAATTACCCTTCCTGAAAATATTCACCTATTAATATTAATTTTTGCTCTCACCGCATAAGGAAAAAACAATGGAATTTTTATACAGTTTCCCCGTCATCCTGTTGCTTGTCGTCGTAATTTTCGGCTTCAAAGCCTTTATCGTCGTGCCGCAGCAGGAAGTTTACGTCGTTGAACGCCTCGGCAGATTTCACAACGCGCTGACCGCTGGTCTGAACATTCTGATTCCTTTCGTTGACCGCGTCGCCTACCGCCACTCGCTCAAAGAAGTGCCTTTGGACGTTCCCAGCCAAGTCTGCATCACCCGCGACAATACCCAGCTTACCGTTGACGGCATCATCTACTTCCAAGTAACCGATCCGAAACTCGCTTCTTACGGCTCCAGCAACTATATCATGGCGATTACCCAGCTTGCCCAAACCACGCTGCGTTCGGTTATCGGCCGCATGGAGTTGGACAAAACGTTTGAAGAACGCGACGAAATCAACAGCATCGTCGTTTCCGCGCTCGATGAAGCGGCAGGCGCATGGGGCGTGAAAGTATTGCGTTACGAAATCAAAGACTTGGTTCCGCCGCAAGAAATCCTGCGTTCTATGCAGGCGCAAATTACCGCCGAACGTGAAAAACGCGCCCGTATCGCCGAATCCGAAGGCCGCAAAATCGAGCAAATCAACCTTGCCAGCGGTCAGCGCGAAGCGGAAATCCAACAGTCCGAAGGTGAAGCGCAAGCTGCCATCAATGCGTCAAACGGCGAAAAAATCGCCCGCATCAACCGCGCACAAGGTGAAGCCGAAGCCCTGCGTCTGGTTGCCGAAGCCAACGCCGACGCCATCCGCAAAATCGCCGAGGCAGTCCGCTCAGAGGGCGGTTCCGAAGCTGTCAACCTGAAAGTTGCCGAGCAATATGTCGCCGCCTTCAGCAATTTGGCAAAAGAAAGCAACACGCTGATTATGCCTGCCAACGTCGCCGACATCGGCAGCCTGGTTTCAGCCGGACTGAAGATTATCGACAGCAACAAAGCGGCAAAATAAACCTTTCGTTTTGCCACAAGGTCGTCTGAAAACGAGTGCAACGCGTTTCGCTACCATAAACAGCGAATTTTGCCGAACCGTTTTTCAGACGACCTTTATTCACATGATTGCAGACAGAATGCCCATCTGACCAAGCTTCAATATAGTGGATTAAATTTAAATCAGGACAAGGCGACGAAGCCGCAGACAGTACAGATAGTACGGAACCGATTCACTTGGTGCTTCAGCACCTTAGAGAATCGTTCTCTTTGAGCTAAGGCGAGGCAACACCGTACTGGTTTAAAGTTAATCCACTATACATTCTGATTGTTACCCAAGACCAATTCAATGACTCAGAAAACACACACCATCAAAACCTACCTCGTCGGCGGCGCCGTCCGCGATTATCTTTTAGGTTTGCCCGTCAAAGACCGCGACTGGGTGGTCGTCGGTGCCGACGCACAAACCATGCTGGCGCAAGGCTTCCAGCCGGTCGGCAAAGATTTTCCCGTGTTCCTCCACCCTGACACCCACGAAGAATACGCCCTCGCCCGTACCGAACGCAAAACTGCCAAGGGCTATGCCGGTTTCAGTTTTCACGCCGACAAAGACGTTACGCTGGAGCAGGATTTGATGCGCCGCGACCTGACCATCAACGCAATGGCGCAGGATTCAGACGACCTCATCATCGACCCCTTCGGCGGACAACAGGATTTGGCAGCGGGCATTTTGCGCCACGTCTCGCCCGCCTTTGCCGAAGACCCCGTCCGCATCCTGCGCACCGCCCGCTTTGCCGCGCGCTACGGTTTTGAAATCGCGGAAGAAACCATGAGACTGATGCGGCAGATGGTGGAAAACGGCGAAGCGGACGCTTTGGTCGCCGAACGCGTCTGGCAGGAGTTGGCGAAAGGTCTGATGGAAAAAAATCCCCGCAGGATGATTGAAGTGTTGCGCGAATGCGGCGCACTCAAAGTCTTGCTGCCCGAAGTCGATGCCCTCTTCGGTGTGCCGCAACGCGCCGACTATCATCCCGAAATCGACAGCGGCATCCATACCCTGATGACGCTGCAACGCGCCGCCGATATGGGGCTGAGCCTGCCCGAACGCTACGCCGCCCTGCTGCACGATTTGGGCAAAGCCAAAACCCCGCCCGACATCCTGCCCAAACACCACGGACACGACCTCAACGGCGTCGAACCCGTGCGCGAAGTCAATCAGAAGCTGCGCGCGCCGAGACACTGCGCCGAGCTTGCCGAACTTGTCTGCCGCTGGCACATCATGTTCCACCAAGTCGGGCAATTCAAAAACAAAACCATCTTAACCGTTTTGAAAAAAACCGACGCTTTCAGACGACCCGAACGCTTCGCCGCCGCCCTGAACGTCTGCATTGCCGACAAACAAGGTCGTCTGAACTGCGAAAACGCCCCCTACCCGCAACGCGCGCACTGGCTCGCCCTGCTCGAAGCCGCCAACCAAGTGGATTCAGGCAAAATCGCCGCCGAATGCCGCGCGCAGGAAAAAGCCCACCTTATCGCCGAAGAAATCGACCGGGCGCGGTTGGCAGAAATTGCTCCTTTGCAAAAAGCGTATAAGACAGAAAAATAGGAAGCTCTTAATGACATCTTCACGTTATAAAATCGAACGCGCGCCTGATGGCATTACTGTGTCTGCGCGTGTTGTACATGACTCTCAGGAAATCGGTTTTACCGCTCTATTTCTTATATTTTCCTTTGCTATTACATGCATCGCGCCGTTTTACCTTGAAGAGCATTATTTCACTGATCCAATAATAATTCTTATCCATATACTTTTTACTTTCTACCTAGTCGGCTCACTGGTTTACAGCCTTCTCTGGCAACTTTTCGTACGTGAAAACATCAAGATCCGTAACCATACCCTGTCTCATGGATACACCTTGTTCTCCATTGGACGTTGGCGTAGTTTTCCGCTATCAGAAATTTCCGAATGGCAGTTTCGTGACAATATTCCCAAAGCTCCTGTTGCAAGAGGAAGGGAAGCTAAGTACCCAAACAAAAACTACTACCAAAATGGTATAAAACAACCAAAAAACGATATCCCCAATATCTTACATATCCAAAAATGCAAACAAGGCGCATGGTCTTTCGATTATCAGGAAAAAACCATACTTATCGGCGATTTTTTTGACAGCCGTGATGCTCAGATAATCAATACTGAATTGAACAGGTTTATCCCAGCATCCGCTAAAGCCCGTCAACTTTCAGACGACCTTTGAAACAGCCGCTGCCATATCCGCTATAATCTGCCTCTCAGCCATTCCGTTCCAACCATAAAAATCATGACCATTCAGACCGATTTATTGCCCAAAATCAACAACGAAGATTACCAACGCCTCATCCTCAAACACAGCGTAGAATTCAGCGAAGGCGAAATCCGCCTGCTGAACGAAATCCTCGAAAAATTCACCTTCGATGTCGTTCAGGCACAGGCATTGGCGCAGGCGGTGATGCAGCAGGTGCGCTTCGACCCCAACGCCTACCACATCGACAGCGACGACGAAGACACCACAGGCATCTGCCCCCACTGCATCAACCCGCCCATGCCGCCACTGCGCGATTACCTCGTTTGGCGCGAAACACGCGGCTGAATCCCTTTCAAAAAGGTCGTCTGAAAACGGCAAACCGCTTTTCAGACGACCCCGAACCCACCGGAAAACCCATGCTGCAAACCGACAACCTGACCGCCGCCCAGCCCCAGCGCATCATCACCGCCCAAAGCATCTCCTCACAGGAAGAGTTGCTCGAACGCGCCCTGCGCCCTAAAACGCTGGGCGACTATATCGGGCAAGACAAAGCCAAAGAACAGCTCGCCATCTTCATCCAAGCCGCCAAAAAACGCGGCGAAGCCCTAGACCACACCCTGCTCTTCGGCCCGCCCGGGCTGGGCAAAACCACGTTGGCACACATCATCGCCAAAGAGCTGGGCGTCAACCTGCGCCAAACCAGCGGCCCCGTCCTCGAACGCGCCGGCGACCTTGCCGCCCTTCTGACCAACCTCGAACCGCACGACGTATTGTTCATCGACGAAATCCACCGCCTCAGCCCCGTCGTCGAAGAAATCCTCTACCCCGCGCTCGAAGACTACCAGCTTGACATCATGATAGGCGAAGGCCCTGCCGCCCGTTCCGTCAAAATCGACCTGCCGCCCTTCACCCTCGTCGGCGCAACGACTCGCGCAGGTATGCTGACCAACCCTCTGCGCGACCGCTTCGGCATCGTTGCCCGCTTGGAGTTTTATCAAAATCAAGACCTTGCCACCATCGTCAGCCGTTCCGCGCAATTACTGCAACTTGACATGGGCGAAGAAGGCGCGATGGAAGTCGCCAAGCGCAGCCGCGGCACGCCCCGCATCGCCAACCGCCTGCTGCGCCGCGTCCGCGATTTTGCCGATGTGAAAAACAACGGCGTAATTGATGCCGCCATTGCCGATGCCGCTTTAAGTATGCTGGATGTGGACGCGCAAGGTTTGGACGTCATGGACAGAAAATTCCTCGAAGCCATCCTGCACAAATTCAGCGGCGGTCCCGTCGGCCTTGATAATGTTGCCGCCGCCATCGGCGAATCCACGGACACCATCGAGGACGTTATCGAACCCTACCTCATCCAACAAGGCTTCCTGCAACGTACCCCGCGCGGCAGAATGGCCACCGAACGCGCCTACCTGCACTTCGGCTTGAAAATGGAAAAATAAGCGTATCAAAATGAAGAAAGGTCGTCTGAAACCGGATTTTTGGTTTTCAGACGACCTTTTGTTATCAGCGTAGTTGGTGCGGATAGGCTTCAAGGCAGAGCAAGGCAATCAAGCCCGAAATGATATATAGTGGATTAAATTTAAATCAGGACAAGGCGACGAAGCCGCAGACAGTACAGCTAGTACGGCAAGGCGAGGCAACGCCGTACTGGTTTAAATTTAATCCACTATAAAAATTGGGAAACGATTTGCCAAGCAGTTCAGCACATTAGGCCACAGAAGCCAATTCCTTCCTCATGGCATCAATCACCGCCTTATAGTCCGGCTTGCCAAAGATGGCGGAACCTGCTACAAAAGTATCGGCACCCGCCGCCGCAACGGTGGCGATATTGTCGGTTTTGATGCCGCCGTCCACTTCGATGGCGATGTGCCGCCCGTTTTGTGCTTCGTACCGATCCAACATCGCCCGCACCTGACGGATTTTTTCAAGGGTATGCGGAATGAAGCTTTGTCCGCCGAAACCGGGGTTGACTGACATCAACAATACCATGTCCAGCCTGTCCAATACGTTTTCCAAAACGTAGGCGGGAGTGGCCGGATTCAACACCAATCCTGCCTGACAGCCCGCATCTTTAATCAGGCTGAGGCTGCGGTCGATATGGCGGCTGGCTTCGGGATGAAACGTGATAATCGACGCCCCTGCTTTGGCAAATGCCTGAATCAGATCGTCAACGGGTTCGACCATCAGATGCACATCAATCGGCACGGTGGCATAAGGCTTCAACGCTGCGCAGACCATAGGGCCGAAAGTCAGATTCGGCACATAATGATTGTCCATCACGTCGAAATGAATCAAATCGGCTCCCGCTTCGATAACTTTCGTTACTTCTTCACCCAAACGGGCAAAATCGGCGGATAAGATACTGGGCGCAATACGGAAATTGTGGTTCATAGAAATCCAGTCGGATGGTGTGGTTTGATAAACAGATAATTTTTCATATTCTACCACCAACGCCTCACGCAACACTAACTATGCATTGTTAATATTTAACAAAAGTAAGCATATGCATAAATAATTATAGGTTAAGGATATGTTTTGTCAGAAATAAAATAAAGATATGAAGTTAACAAAAGTTAACTGGAGGGATACTGCCTTTCACACGCTAATCGGGTATATTTGCGCGGTTACGGAAACTAGGAAAACGCTGTGTCTGTCGGATTCAAATCTTATTTACCCCTCTGTGCATTATCGGTTGCGCTGCTGACGGCTGTCGGTCAAGCGCACGCCGGCCCCCAATATATCAAGCTGGACGATTTTCAAGCCAATTGCGACATCCGCTCCCTTAATCTGACGCAAGACCAACACAATGCTTTGCGCCGTATCCGTAATGATTACAAACAGGCATCGGACAAGGCATACCGCAAACTCGTCCGCACAGACCGTAACCGCCGCCAAGTCATTATGAAAATCCTTGCGGCAGATAATTTCGATCAAAACAACGCCCGCGATTATGTCGAAACCCGCTACTTGTCAAGCATGGATTTCGCTGTGGAAGAATTGGAAATCCAACACCGCTTCTACCACCTGCTCAATCCGCGCCAACGCCAGATTTGGCTCTCTTCCTGTCTTCGCTGACATATCGCTTTCCTGATTTATCCGTACAAAAAGGTCGTCTGAAATCCTGTTTCAGACGACCTTTTGAACGATATGGCGATTCAAAGCGATGCTATTGGAAGAAATTGAACCGAAAAAGGCTTTCCCTACCCTTATCCTCCCGCAGATTTCAGTACGGCAGGCCTATTTCCCAAAAACTCAATCCAAAACCCGTTGTTCCGGCAAACGCCCTGCCCAATCGCACGCAAACTGCCAAGCTGAACGCCCCGAGCGGTTGCCGCGCGTTTGCGCCCATTGCAACGCGGCCTTGCGTGCCGTTTCATCAAAATCCACGCCGAAGTCGCCCAGCCAATTTTCAACTGCTTGAAGATAGTCATTTTGATCGAACGGATAAAAACTCAACCACAAGCCGAAACGGTCGGATAGGGAAATTTTTTCCTCAACAGCTTCTTTTTGATGAATTTCGCCGCGTATGCCCGTTGTGCCGCCGTTTTCATCCACATATTCGGGCATAAGGTGGCGCCGGTTGGACGTCGCGTACACCAACACGTTGCTGCATCTTTCCGACAAACCGCCGTCCAATGCGGTTTTCAGGGCTTTGTAGGTTTCATCGCCGGTTTCAAACGATAGGTCATCGCAGAATACGATGAATTTTTCAGGACGGTCTTTCAACAAGGAAAGCAGCGCGGGCAGGCTGACCAAATCGCTCTTATCAACTTCAATTAAGCGCAGCCCTTGGTCGGCATATTCGTGCAACAGGGCTTTGACCAGCGAGGATTTGCCCGTTCCGCGCGAGCCGCTCATCAAAACATTGTTCGCGGAGCGGCCTGCCAAAAACTGCTCAGTATTACGCTTGAGCTTTTCGATTTGCGTCCCGACGGCAGCCAGACGGTCAAGCGGGAATGTATGCGGGTTTGGCAGGCTCTCCAAAATCCCTTTTTTACCGACGCTGTGCCAACGGTAAGCCAAAGCGTTCCAGTCGGTTTTGCCGGGTTTTTCGGGCAGTACCAAATCAAGACGGTCCAAAACGGAATAGGCTTTTTGCAAAAAGGCGGCAAGTTTCATATGTGCTCCTATTGTCCTGATATAGCAGGATTTTGTTGCGCCATCACGCGCATCACGGTATCGACAACGGCTTGGGTTTGCGGATCGATTTCGATATTGATGACGTCGCCCTCTTTCCGGCTGCCAAACAAAGTGCGCGTCAAAGTTTCCGGAATCAGGTGGACATTGAATTCCGTTTCGGTAACGTCGCCTATGGTCAGGCTGCAACCGTCCAAGCCGACAAAGCCTTTGCTCAAAATATAAGGTTTGAGCTCGGGTGGCAGTGCAAACCATACCGTGCGGTTAAACTCGCTGCGTTCTATCCGAGTAATCCACGTAGTCGTCATGATATGCCCGCTCATGACGTGTCCGCCGATTTCATCGCCGAAACGGGCGGCACGTTCGAGATTGACGGCATCTCCCGTTTTCAGACGACCTAAATTGGTCTTTTCCAAGGTTTCTTTCATCAAATCAAAGCTGACCGTATCGCCGTCGATTTGGGTAATGGTCAGGCAGCAGCCGTTGTTGGCGACGGATGCGCCGATTTGCAGATGCTCGGTCATCCCATCGGGCAGCTTGACGACATGGGTACGGAAATCGGCGGACGGTTCGCGGATAGCGATGATTTCGCCGACACCTTGGACGATACCTGTAAACATGGGAGATTCTCCAATCGGTTTATTTGATGCGTTTGAAAACCAAATCCCAAACGCCGTGCCCCAAACGTTTGCCGCGGGCTTCAAATTTCGTTTCGGGACGGTAGTCGGGCGTAGGCGCGTAATCGGCGGCGGTATTTTGCAAATTGTCAAAACCGCTCAACACTTCCAGCATCTGCTGCGCGTATTCTTCCCAATCGGTCGCCAGATGGATATAACCACCGACTTTCAGCTTGGGCAGCAGTTTCTGCACAAACGGCGTTTGCACCAAGCGGCGTTTGTTATGGCGTTTTTTGTGCCAGGGGTCGGGAAAGAAAATGTGGATGCCGTCGAGCACGTCGTCTGAAAGCATATTTTCGACCACTTCGACCGCATCGTGCCGCATCACGCGGATATTGCCGATGTGTTCTTCTTCAATCAATTTCAAAATGTTGCCGACGCCGGGACCATGTACATCAATCGCCAAAAAGTCGGTATCAGGCAGACGCTTGGCGATTTCAACAGTCGCCACGCCCATGCCGAAACCGATTTCCAACACCTTGGGACGGTCGCTGCCGAAACGCTGATTCAAGTCCAACACGGAATCTTGGTAATCGATGCCGAATTGCGGCCACATCGTATCAATGGCACGCTGCTGCGCCGCAGTCATATGCCCTTGACGCAACACAAAGCTGCGGATGGAGCGTTTGTGCGCTTCAGGAACGGTGGAATCCGGGGTTATTTCGTTCATAAATTATTTCTTGTATCTGATAAAACTGGGGACAGGTCGTCTGAAAATCTGCTATATGGTTTCAGACGACCTCTGAATGTATGGGGTCAACCGTTAAATGATTTGTTTTATAGTTGATGAATAAACATGAGACAAGTTGCCGACAGTATAAATCCTACCGAACTCATTTGCTTGCTGTTTTAAAGCATGACTAAATGGCTCACTTGGAGCTTAGGCACGCATTCTTGTTCATCCACTATTCTGTTTGACGAAAAGGTCGTCTGAAAAATTCAGACGACCTTTGACTGATAAATGCAATATCAGCAGTTTAATTCAACTGACTGAATACACTTATTTTTTCTTTTGAGCCGGCAGGTCGGTACAAGTACCCAATGCCACTTCGGCAGCCATACCGATGGATTCGCCCAAGGTCGGGTGCGGATGGATGGTTTTGCCGATGTCTTCAGCGTCGCAGCCCATTTCGATGGCCAAGCAGATTTCGCCAATCATATCGCCGCCGTTCGGACCGACGATACCACCGCCGATGATACGGCCGGTTTCGGCATCAAAAATCAGCTTGGTGAAGCCGTTATCGCAACCGTTGGCAATCGCACGGCCGGAAGCCGCCCATGGGAAGTTGGCTTTGGTGATTTTGCGGCCGGATGCTTTGGCAGACAATTCGGTTTCGCCAACCCATGCGACTTCGGGAGCGGTGTAAGCCACGCCCGGAATCACGCGTGCGTCGAAGTAAGCTTTGTGTCCGGCGCAGTTTTCAGCGGCAACGTGACCTTCGTGAACGGCTTTGTGTGCCAGCATAGGCTGACCGACGATGTCGCCGATGGCGTAGATGTGCGGCACATTGGTACGCATTTGTTTGTCGACTTCGATGAATCCGCGGTCGGTTACGGCAACGCCTGCTTTTTCAGCGCTGATGAGTTTGCCGTTAGGCGCACGACCGGCAGCAACCAATACGGCATCGTAGCGTTGCGGCTCTTTCGGCGCGTTCGCTCCTTCGAAGGTAACGTAAACGCCGTCTTCTTTCGGCTCGACTGCAACGGTTTTGGTGTTGATCATGATATTGTCAAAACGGTATTCGTTTTGTTTTTGCCATACTTTCACCAAATCGCGGTCGGCACCTTGCATCAAACCGTCCATCATTTCAACGACGTCAAGGCGTGAACCCAGCGTGCTGTAAACCGTACCCATTTCGAGGCCGATGATACCGCCACCGATAATCAGCAGCTTGCCCGGTACTTCTTTCAGAGCCAAAGCACCGCTGGAATCGATGATGCGCGGATCTTCAGGGATAAACGGCAGCTTGGTTACGCGGCTGCCCGCTGCAATGATACAGTTTTTGAACGCAACGATTTTTTTCTCGCCGGTAAGCGTAGCTTGCTCGTACACATCGCCGGTAGTCAGCGACACTTCCAAGTGGTGCGGATCTAAGAATTGACCGTCGCCTTGGATAACGTCCACTTTGCGACCTTTTGCCATACCTGCCAAACCGGTAGTCAGGCGGGAAACCACGCCTTCTTTGTAGCCGCGCAACATGTCGATGTCGAGTTCAGGCTCGGGGTATTTGATGCCGTTGGCAGCCAAGTGGCGCACTTCGTCGATAACCGCAGCGTTGTGCAACAAGGCTTTGGAAGGGATACAGCCGACGTTCAAGCAAACGCCGCCCAAGGTTTTGTAACGCTCGACGATGGCAACTTTCAGACCTTCATCGGCTGCGGCAAATGCAGCGGAGTAACCGCCGGGGCCGCCACCCAATACGACCACGTCGTACTCAGCATCAGCAGAACCGCCGAATTGCGCCGCTTGCGGTGCAGGAGCGGCAGCTTTAGGGGCTTCTTGCACAGGAGCAGCAGCAGGTGCTTCGGCTTTAGGAGCGGCAGCCGCGCCTTCAGCTTCAACGACTACAATCAAGCCGCCTTCGGAGATTTTGTCGCCGACTTTGACTTTGACTTCTTTGACCACGCCCGCAACTTCGGCAGGCACGTCCATCGTCGCTTTGTCGGTTTCTAGGGTAATCAGGGTATCGTCAACGGCGATAGTGTCGCCTACGTTCACTTCAACCGCGATAATATCTACATTTTCGTGTCCGCCAATGTCGGGCACTTTCAATTCAACTAAGCTCATGTCTAATCTTTCTGAATGATATTCGGACTTCTGTTTCCAGACGACCTGTCGGATTGTTTGCCGAAGGTCGTCTGAAATACGCTCGGATTACAGGGTAATGCGGCGGAAGTCTTTCAACAGGTTCGCCAGGAATACGGTAAAGCGCATACCGGCAGCACCGTCGATGACGCGGTGGTCGAAGGACAGGCTCAACGGACACATCAGGCGAGGAGCGAACTCTTTGCCGTTCCAAACCGGTTTGATTTGGGATTTGCACACGCCCAAAATAGCGACTTCAGGTGCGTTCACAATCGGAGTGAAGCCTGTACCGCCGATGCCGCCCAAGCTGGAAATGGTAAAGCAGGCGCCTTGCATTTCTTGCGGTTTGAGCTTGCCTTCGCGGGCTTTTTTAGACAATTCGGTCAGCTCTTGGCTGATTTCTTTCAGACCTTTTTGATCCACGTCTTTGATGACGGGAACAACCAAGCCGTTCGGCGTATCGGCTGCGAAACCGATGTTGAAGTAGTTTTTCAGAACCAGATTGTCGCCGTCCAAAGAAGCGTTGAATTCTGGGAAGGCTTTCAGCGCGGAAACAGAGGCTTTGATGATGAACGCCAACGGAGACAGTTTCACGCCTTCACGTTCCCACTCTTTGTTCAGCTGTTTGCGGAATTCTTCCAGTTCGGTCATGTCCGCTTCTTCGTGAACGGTAACGTGCGGAATGACTACCCAGTTGCGGGACAGGTTTTGACCGGAAATTTTCTTAATGCGGGACAATTCTTTAACTTCGACATTACCGAATTTGGAGAAGTCCACTTTAGGCCACGGCAGCAAGTCCAGACCGCCGCCCAAAGATGCGCCGGCAGCAGCAGGTTTCGCCGCACCGCCTTGCATTACAGATTTCACAAAGGCTTTAATGTCGTCGCCCATGATACGGCCTTTCAAGCCGGTACCTTTGACTTGACCCAAATCCACGCCCAATTCGCGCGCCAGTTTGCGTGCGGATGGACCCGCGTGTGCTTTGGCAAAAGCGACTTCGTCGATTTTGGCTGCGGCAGGTGCAGGAGCGGCAACAGGAGCCGGGGCGGCGGCAGGCGCGGCAGCCGGAGCAGGTGCAGCTGCCGGTGCTGCGGCTTGAGCAGGCGCGGGAGCGGCGGCAGAACCGGCGGTTTCCACTTCGATAATGGCAGTACCTTCGGATACTTTGTCGCCGACTTTCAGGAATACGGCTTTAACGACACCGGCGGCAGTACAAGGTACATCCATAGTCGCTTTGTCGGTTTCCAAAGTAATCAGCGTGTCGTCTTCGGCAACGGTGTCGCCAACTTTGACTTCAACGGCGATTACATCTACATCAGTATGACCGCCAATGTCTGGAACGGCTACTTTAACGGTTGCACCGCCTGCGGGAGCGGCAGCGGGTGCAGCGGCAGGCGCAGGTCGTGCTTCAGCCGCAGGAGCCGGAGCGGCTTCAGCAGCGGCAGCACCGGTTTCAACGGTCAGAATCACGCCGCCTTCGGAGATTTTGTCGCCAACTTTGACTTTCACTTCTTTCACAACGCCTGCTGCATCGGCAGGTACGTCCATAGTGGCTTTGTCGGTTTCCAGAGTAATCAGGGTGTCGTCAACGGCGATGGTGTCGCCCGCTTTGACTTCTACTGCGATGATATCGACGTTTTCATGACCGCCGATATCGGGTACTTTGATTTCTACGATACTCATTTGAGTTCCTTTGATGATTTCGGTTTGAGGTCGTCTGAAAAACAGTTTCAGACGACATCACTTATGTTTTCCGGCACGGATAACCATTTCCAAGACAGCTTTTCTGCGCTTCGAACCTTTTGCACGACTTACTCCCGCAGCCCGGTAATTCAAGGTTTATCCGTTATACAAACCGTCAACGTATTCTTGATTCAGACGACCCCGCAAGCAAATTGACTTTGAGGTCGTCTGAAAACAGGATTAGCGTTTCCAGCTTGGCGCCACGTCGGCATTGATGCCGTATTTTTCGATGGCTTGTTGAACGGTTTCTTTGCTGACTTTGCCTTGTTCTGCCAATGCGCTCAATGCTGCCACGGCAACGTTGTAGCGGTCCACTTCGAAGAAGCGGCGCAGGTTGGCACGGCTGTCGGAACGGCCGAAACCATCGGTACCCAAGACATGGTAGTCGTTCGGGATGTACGCGCGGATACGGTCGGCATAGCTGCGGATATAGTCGGTAGCGGCGATAACCGGACCGTCATGACCTTGCAGTTGTGAGGTAACGAAAGGTACTTTTTCAGCTTCCAACGGATGCAGGCGGTTGAAACGTTCTACTTCGATGGCATCGCGGTGCAGCAAGTTGAAGGACGGGCAAGACCAAATGTCTGCTTCTACGCCGAAGTCGGCTTTCAGCAATTCGGCACCGGCAATCACTTCTTGCAGGATGGTACCGGAACCCATCAATTGAACTTTCTTGTCGCCTTTACCGCCGGCTTTCAGCAAGTACATACCTTTCAGGATGTCTTGTTCCACGCCTTCGGGCATATCCGGGTGAGTGTAGTTCTCGTTCATCAAGGTGATGTAGTAGAACACGTCTTCATGGTTGACGTACATACGGCGCAGGCCATCATGTACGATAACGGCTACTTCGTATTGGAAGGTCGGATCGTATGTTACACAGTTCGGGATCAAATCGGCTTGAATATGGCTGTGGCCGTCTTCGTGTTGCAGGCCTTCGCCGTTCAAGGTCGTACGACCGGCAGTACCGCCCAACAGGAAGCCGCGCGCGTGCATATCGCCGGCAGCCCATGCCAAGTCGCCGACACGTTGGAAACCGAACATAGAGTAGTAAATGTAGAACGGAATCATCGCGAAGTCGCTGTTGGCATAGCTGGTCGCTGCAGCAATCCAGTCAGCCATCGCGCCAGGCTCGTTAATACCTTCTTGCAGGATTTGACCGTCAACAGACTCTTTATAGAACATCAGTTGGTCTTTGTCTTGCGGGGTGTATTGTTGGCCTTTCGGGTTCCAAATACCGTATTGGCGGAACATGCCTTCCATACCGAAGGTACGGCTTTCGTCAGGAACGATAGGTACGACGCGTTTGCCGATTTTTTTGTCTTTCAGCAAAGTAGACAGAATGCGGACGAAAGCCATGGTGGTTGAGAATTCACGGTCGCCGCTGGATTTCAGTTGAGTCTCAAATGCTGACAACTCAGGTACTTCCAGAACTTCTTGGGTAGGCTTGCGTTGAGGCAGGTAGCCGCCCAAAGCTTCGCGGCGTGCGTGCAGGTATTTGTACTCTTCACTGTCGGGAGCAAAAGTCAGGTAAGGCAGATCGCCGCTGTCGATTTGCTCGTCGGTAACCGGAATGTCAAAGCGGTCGCGGAATTGTTTCAGAGACGCTTTGTCCATTTTTTTGGCTTGGTGGGCAACGTTTTGACCTTCACCGGATGCACCCATACCATAACCTTTAATGGTTTTCGCCAAAATTACGGTAGGTTTGCCGTCTGCATGGTTAGCTGCGCGGTCATAAGCGTTGTACACTTTTTGAGGGTCGTGGCCGCCGCGGTTCAATGCCCAAATTTCGTCATCGGTCATATCGGCAACCAATGCTTTCAATTCAGGGGTATTGAAGAAATGTTCGCGCACGTACGCACCGTCTTTGGATTTGTAAGTTTGGTAGTCGCCGTCCAAACATTCTTCCATGCGTTTGCGCAGGATGCCGTCTTTGTCTTTTGCCAAGAGGCGGTCCCAGCGGCGGCCCCAAATGACTTTGACAACATTCCAGCCTGCGCCGGCAAAGTTGCCTTCCAATTCTTGGATGATTTTGCCGTTACCGCGGACAGGACCGTCCAAACGTTGCAGGTTACAGTTGATGACGAAAATCAGGTTATCCAAACCTTCGCGTGCTGCCAATGCGATGGCGCCTTGTGATTCAGGCTCGTCCATTTCGCCGTCGCCGCAGAAACACCATACTTTACGGCCTTTGGTTTTTGCCAGACCGCGTGATTCCAAGTATTTCAGGAAACGGGCTTGGTAAATCGCCATGATCGGACCCAAACCCATAGATACGGTCGGGAATTGCCAGAAATCAGGCAGCAAATGCGGGTGCGGGTAAGAAGGCAGACCATGTCCGTCCACTTCCTGACGGAAATTGTTCAATTGGTCTTCAGTCAGACGGCCTTCAACGAAAGCGCGGGCATAGATACCTGGAGAAACGTGGCCTTGGAAGAATACCAAATCACCTTCTTCGCCTTCGCCTTTAGCTTTCCAGAAGTGGTTGAAACCCACTTCGTACATGGTTGCGGCAGATTGGAAAGATGCGATATGACCACCCAGCTCCAAATCTTTTTTACCGGCGCGCAATACGATGGCGGCGGCGTTCCAGCGCACGAATGCACGGATGCGGTGTTCGATGTTTTGATCGCCCGGAATGCCTTTTTCGTCTTCAACCGAAACGGTATTCAAATACGGGGTGGTTGTGCCGTGAGGCATACGGACGCCTTTGTCGCGGCTGTATTTAACCAGATGCTCCAACAAGTATTGTGCGCGTTCGCTGCCTTCGTATTCTAGAACTGAGCTTAACGCGTCCAACCACTCTTGGGTTTCAATCGGGTCAACATCGTGTAATTGGGTGGACATAGTATCTATCCTTATGTTGAGTGTTATTCAATGACAGAGGGTTATACCCCTAATGTTTTCGTTTGCGAAAATTGATATACAAAAACGAAAATTCCAAAAATTAAATCAAACGCAAAACCACAATTACCCTAATATTATCAATTAATTAAAAATAAAATTGAAAATAAAGGGCGCAATGAGTCATTTATTTGAATTTATTCCGCCGCAAATCGTATCAGTAATTGGAATAACTGGCAAATTACAATTTATAACATCGGTTTTATTCTGAACAATGGGTATATGGATTTGATTAAATTCTGCTCGTTTTTAAACAAAAAAGAAAATTTTTAGATTGATTATTTTCCAAAACCAACAAACAGTCGTATTTTCCATTATCAACCGAATAGAAATACTTCATCAAATTTGTTAACAGTTAAATAAAATCAATCAAATTCAGACGAGCCATTCCGTTAATGCAGCCTCCAAGCGTTTCAGCCCTTCTGCCATATCTTCATCGTTGAGCAGCAGGCTGGGGGCGAAACGCACGACATCGGCTCCGGCAACCAATACCATCAGGCCGTGTTTCAGCGCAGCGGCGGTAATTTCTGAAGCGCGGCCTTTGTATTGGTCTGCCAGCACGCAGCCGATGAGCAGACCCATGCCGCGTACCTCTTTAAACACGCCGGTTTTTTCGCCCAACTCCCGCAAGGCCGTTTGAAGTTTTTGTCCTTGTTTTTCCACATGTGCCAAAGTTTCGGACGCATTGATGATGTCGAACGCGCGACTGCCGACGGCGCACGCCATCGGATTGCCGCCGAAAGTCGAACCGTGCGTCCCCGGCCCGAAGGTCGGGGCGATTTTATCGGTGGTCAGAATCGCACCGATGGGGAAGCCGCCACCCAATGCTTTGGCGGAGCTGATGATGTCGGGCGTAATGCCGTAATGCTCGTAGGCAAACAGTTTGCCCGTATGCCCCATACCGGTTTGCACTTCGTCCAAAATCAGCAATGCGCCGTGTTCATCGCACAAACGGCGCGCAGCTTGCAGATATTCCTGCGTGGCAGGCAGGATGCCGCTTTCGCCTTGAATCGGCTCGATGATTACGGCGCAAGTGTTTTCGTTGATGGCAGCTTCCAATGCGGCAATATCGTTGAACGGAACGTGGGTGATGCCTTGCGGCAGCGGCGCGTAGTCTTTGCTGTATTTGGGCTGGCCGCCAACAGAGACGGTAAACAGCGTTCGTCCGTGGAAGCTGTTCAGGCAAGAGATTATTTCGGTTTTGTGTTCGCCAAAATGATCGCGCCCGTATTTGCGCGCCAGTTTCAGCGCGGCTTCGTTGGCTTCCGCGCCGGAGTTGCAGAAAAACACTTTGTCGGCGAAGGTATGTTCTACCAGCTTTTGCGCCAATTCCTGCGCGGGTTTGGTGGTGTAGATATTGGAAATGTGCCACAATTTTTGCGACTGCTCCGCCAGCGCGGCAACCAAATCGGGATGGCAGTGTCCCAGCGCATTGACCGCGATGCCGCCCGACAAGTCGATATATTCACGGCCTTCGGTATCCCAGACGCGGCTGCCGAGGGCGCGTTCGGGAATCATGGGGGCGAATGAAAAATTGGGGGTCAGGTAGTTTTGCATCCGATTTCCTTTGCGGTTTTAAGTCTGATGTATAGTCAATGAAAGGCGTTGCTTCGTATGGTCTCGTCCGACAGGGTATGAGACATTTCCTATCCAGATTGTCTTTGAACCGAATACAACAACGCCGTTGCAGATATAGTGGATTAACTAAATCAGGACAAGGCGACGAAGCTGCAGACAGTACAGATAGTACGGAACCGATTCACTTGGTGCTTCAGCACCTTAGAG
>ERZ773044.478-NODE-478-length-17716-cov-57.366_pt1 | contig 17716 bp, 16 predicted proteins | sample MGYA00511897_ERZ773044 | MGnify/ENA primary metagenome ERZ773044 (study PRJEB29015, sample SAMEA2738116) | human oral metagenome | biome: human oral; feature: human-associated habitat; material: saliva | place: China | collected 2170 ...
TCCAGCGAATGTCTGCCAATTCATGGATTGGTCGATAAATGACATTTCCAAGAGTCGTGAACATCAAAAGATGCTGGGTTGTCTTGGCAGATTGAACAAAGATTAAACGGTCATCATCACGTTTGCCAATTTCCTCTAGCGTTGAAGCTGCAAAAGAACGCGGGCTGGTACGCTTGATGTAACCTGCCTTGGTCACGCTGACATAGGTATCTTCCTCAGCGATCAGACTAGCTGTATCAATCTCGATTGCTTTCGCAGTGTCTTCTAAAGTGCTCAAACGCGGAGTCGCAAATTTCTTTTTAACCTCACGAAGCTCTTTCTTCATGAGATTGTACATAGTCCGTTCGTCACCAATGATCGCTGCAAGCATGGCAATCGTTTCACGAAGTTCTGCTTCTTCTTCCTGCAAAACAACTACGTCTGTATTAGTCAAACGGTAAAGTTGCAAGGTTACGATAGCCTCAGCCTGCTCTTCTGTAAAATCATAGCTGATTTTAAGGTTTTCCTTGGCATCAGCCTTATTCTCAGAAGCACGAATAAGTGCAATGACTTCGTCCAAAATCGAAATCACACGAATCAAACCTTCAACGATATGGAGACGTTTCTCAGCCTTTTCCTTATCAAATCGAGAACGCGCCAAAATCACTTCACGACGGTGGGCAATATAGCTAGACAAGATTGGGACAATACCGACCTGACGAGGTGTGAAATTGTCAATCGCCACCATGTTAAAGTTGTAGTTGATTTGCAGGTCAGTATATTTAAAGAGATAGTTGAGAACGAGCTCTGTATTAGCGTCTTTCTTAAGTTCAATAGCGATACGAAGACCGTCACGGTCAGACTCATCGCGAACCTCAGCAATACCTGCTACCTTATTATTGACACGAACATCATCAATCTTCTTGACTAGATTGGCCTTGTTGATTTCATAAGGAATCTCAGTGACAACGATTTGTTCCTTACCACCTTTTAGCTTTTCAATCTCAGTCTTGGAACGAACAACCACGCGCCCTTTCCCAGTTTCATAGGCCTTCTTGATTTCATCACGACCCTGGATAATCCCTCCAGTCGGGAAGTCTGGTCCAGGTAAGAATTCCATGAGTTTGTCCACCTTGGCAGTTGGATGATCAATCATGTAAACCGCCGCATCGATGACCTCAGCCAAATTATGGGGAGGAATGTCTGTGGCATAACCAGCCGAAATCCCAGTCGAACCATTGACCAAGAGGTTTGGAAAGGCTGCTGGCAAGACTGTCGGCTCTTTCTCGGTATCGTCAAAGTTCCAAGCAAAAGGAACGGTCTTTTTCTCGATATCCTGAAGAAGATAACCCGCAATCTCAGACAAACGCGCCTCAGTATAACGCATAGCCGCAGGCGGATCTCCGTCCATAGAACCGTTATTACCGTGCATTTCGACTAGAATCTCACGGTTCTTCCAGTCCTGAGACATACGGACCATGGCATCATAGATAGAACTGTCACCGTGTGGGTGGAAATTCCCCATGATATTACCGACAGACTTAGCCGACTTACGATAGCTCTTGTCAAAGGTATTGCCATCCTTATTCATCGAATAAAGAATACGACGTTGAACCGGCTTCAACCCATCACGAATATCTGGCAAAGCTCGGTCTTGAATAATGTACTTGGAGTAGCGACCAAAGCGCTCTCCCATGATGTCCTCGAGGGACATGTTTTGAATGTTAGACATATAGGATACAGAGCCCGTAAAATACCAAGTGAAAATAGAAAATTCTTGAAATAAGCAAGCTCACAAGAGAATTTATCTTTTTCACCCAGCATTGGGGGCGTGTTCAACTCCTTTCAAAGAATGTAGAGTGTGTGTAATGATAAAAGGATGTAGAAAGGATTAGTCCCGTGTTCATTTACATTCAGTAACCAAACTAGCCTTTCTGTAGTTTAATGTGTTTAAAATTTGTTGCTTCAGTTAATAAGGAACTTCACACAGCATTTAGGGCGTGTTTAACTCCTTTCGAAGAATGGAGAGTAAATATTATGAAAAAAGAAAAAACATAGAGTAAGTGAGTTTCATCCAATTCCTGTATCGTCATTTCCACTTGAAATGTCTACTCCACAAATCCTCGTTTATACTTGATGTGACTCGCGATATTGCTATCTACATCTTTCTTATCCCAAAGTTGAAGTTCCCATGGGTAATAAAAATTACTTTTATTTTTAAAATAGATATGAATACCGACATAGCCATCTTTATCACGTAAATACCAGTTTTTTAGTCCGTACATCTCTTGCCAATCATCTAATTTATCCATGACTTGAGCTATCTCTTTGGAACTTAAAATCATACGAGCACCAAAAATATCATTAAGAATGGAATTCACAGGATAGCCCTCTTGACGCTCTGAAAAACGTGTAATTTTATCTAAAATAGACTCAGAAGTTTTGACACGATAAACATAGGCAATATCTTGGACATCCGCTTTCATCAGATAGTCATTAATTGACTCATGTAAATTCAGACGGTAGGACAAAATCGCTTTCGTCGGAACTTTTGAAAAGGTATGCTTGAGATTGATTTTTTCCACCTTACCCGTTTCAAAATAATCTTTAGAATATTCTAGATGAATACGATTAATCTCTGTAATAAGGCGTTCCACTTTTTCAATCATGAGTCTTCTCCTCTCGCTTTTTCATTTTTCTAGTTATTCCCAAACTTCTTCACTCTTTCCTCAGCATACTCAATCATCTTCTCAGCCACTTCCGTATCATAGTCAAAACCCATCTTTTGAGCAAAGAATTGAGCTTCTTGATGAAAAAGTTGCATCGTAGCAAACAAAGACTGAGTAAGTTTCTCTATACTTGAAAAATCAAGTAGATTTGAGAATTCTTTCTCTTTCTCAGTAGGTAAATAGTTAAAGAGATACTTGTAATTCTTTCCGATGTCGACCTTTCCCCTGTCACTTGCGACCTGCCAAGATAAGACTTTCAGGAGTTCTTGTTGACAAATACTGTAGAGATGGTCGGTCGCATAGATGACTTGTTTGCGACAAATGCCCTTGACTACATAGGCAGACACCCACCAAAATTCATTACAGGATTTTTCAAAATCCGTTTCAGTAGCTGGGCTTGTCCAGTAACGCTCTAGATTTTGGGAACAGGATTCAAATAAATGTTCTGGGTCTTCCAAAACAGTGAATCCTGCCTCGCTATCCACCCACTCTTGAATGTGTTCTTCGGGGCAAAGAGTCAAATCAATGCGATTACCATCTTCAAAAAGCATAAGATATAGACGACGATGGTCAAGAGCAACCTCTTGCTCAATAATGTATTTGCCAAACTGGCCTAGCCAAGAAAGGTCACTCGTCATATTATCTAAATCGTCCACGACATAGACCACGTCATAGTCTTGAAATTCATCTTTTGGGGCCTTTGGGTTTGTCCGTGAACCAGACATGGCGACAGCTTTGACTTGTAAAGTTTTGGCAGTCTGTAAAATCAGATCTAGCATTTCTGTTTCTGTTCTCATGGCTATAACTACTTAATTGTTTTTATATGTCTAATAAATCAAATTAATTCCTATAATTCTACTTTAATCTTGTAATTTATAAAAAAGTATTGCTTTTCCTCGATTTCAGAGTTAGATAAAAATAATGCTCTATTCTATATTTGCATTAGTAGCAAGACTTGCAGCATAATATTTGTCATAAATTAAATTTTCATCTAAATATTCTATTAAATCTTTGTTATAGTGGATATCATTCATTAAATCAGGGGCGTTTTTTAGTAAAAGAGAATAGAAAATTCCATAAAAAACTCCCGTCTCCTGTTTATACACAGGAATTCGAACATCTAGAGAATATTTTTCTTTACTCTTGATTTTTTTATTCCCACACTTAATAGTAAGGCGATATTTCAAGTTACAACTCCTATCAACCAATAAACCAATACATAAAATTTAATATCATTCGCGCCCTGTTTTAAAATTTGAGTGCAACCAACGGTTTGTCGATTTATATCTTCACGCAGATCAAATAGTGGAATTTCACCACTATTAAAAGCACCACGTCCACTGTAACGATTATAAAATCTCTTTTGATTTCTGTCATAAAATACATATAATTTTAAATGAGAAATTTTATTTCCATTTTCATCAAATACTGTAATTTTTAGAGTATCTAAATTTCTATTCTTTTCGAATTCACCAGCAAATTCATCAAATGAATATATTAAGTAAACTCTTAATATCTCCAGACTTCAAAACATCAACATTCTCTATATGTTTCTCTACTTCTTTAATTTCGTTATAAGTTTCTTTCTCACAGAATGCAAATTTAACAATACGTTTCTGTAATAATTCTCCCTTAGTTCCATTGTTATATGCTAGTAGAACAAATTTTTGATTACTATCATAAAAACCGCCATCGTATTGAATATCTGAGAAATCATTATTTTCTTTCTTGATCTTATATAATTCAATACTTGTTACTGCTTGAGTAGTACTTCTTTTATTTTCTACAGTTAGAATATTTAATATAAAGTTTGAGTATAATCGTTGTCCAGAAGTTAATGGTTCAGGCATTCCATTCCTGCTATTTATGTTTGAAATATTGCTCCCAATTATAGCTATTCTTTTTTATTATTAAATCTATTTTTTAAAACATGAACTATAATTGACCCCAAAATCGCAGGCACTATCAGTGCTAATACTATCCACCACCACTGTTGTGATAATGGTAAATTATTTTGCTGGACATTTTGTATTGCTATAACCATATTTTTCTAAAACTCCTCAAAACACCATCTCCCCACTCTCTTCCAGCGTAAACTTGACATTGTCTTCAATCCACTTACGTCGTGGTTCGACCTTGTCTCCCATGAGGACATTTACGCGACGTTCGGCGCGTGCTAGGTCTTCAATCGTAACACGGATGAGGGTACGCGTTTCTGGGTTCATGGTTGTTTCCCAGAGTTGGTCCGCATTCATCTCACCAAGTCCCTTGTAGCGCTGTAGGGTAGCGCCTTTACCGAGCTGCTTGCGGAGTTCTTCAAGTTCTCCGTCTGTCCATGCGTAGGCCACTTCTTCTTTCTTGCCTTTACCTTTGGACATCTTGTAAAGAGGCGGGAGGGCGATATAAACATGTCCTGCCTCAACTAGCGGACGCATATAGCGGTAGAAAAATGTCAAGAGTAAAGTCTGAATGTGGGCACCGTCGGTGTCCGCATCGGTCATGATAATGATCTTGTCATAGTTGGCATCTTCAAGGGAGAAGTCTGCTCCAACACCCGCACCAATGGTATAAATCATGGTATTGATTTCTTCATTTTTGAGGATATCCGCCATCTTGGCTTTAGCTGTATTGATAACCTTACCACGAAGAGGCAAGATTGCCTGGAACTTGCGGTCACGGCCTTGTTTGGCAGAACCTCCGGCAGAATCCCCCTCGACTAGATAGAGTTCATTCTTAGCTGGATTCTTAGACTGGGCTGGGGTCAATTTCCCAGACAACAAGCCCTTATCTTTCTTATTTTTCTTCCCATTTCGGCTCTCATCACGCGCCTTACGTGCCGCTTCACGAGCATCACGGGCCTTAATAGCCTTGCGGATGAGGTTAGAAGCCAATTCCCCATTTTCCATAAGGAAAAAGGTCAACTTATCCGCCACAATGCCATCCACAACAGGACGAGCAAGAGGGCTTCCTAGCTTATCCTTGGTCTGTCCTTCAAACTGCAAATGTTCTTCCGGAACCAAGATAGAAAGAACGGCCGCTAGTCCTTCACGATAGTCTGACCCTTCAAGGTTTTTATCTTTTTCCTTGAGAAGCCCCGTCTTACGCGCATAGTCATTCATAACCTTGGTGATAGCAGACTTAAGTCCTGTCTCGTGCGTACCACCATCTTTGGTGCGAACGTTATTGACAAAGGACAAAATATTATCTGAAAATCCATCATTGTACTGAAGAGCTACTTCCACCTGGAAACCATTATCTTCCCCCTCAAAGTACAGAACCGGTGTCAAGGTTTCCTTGTCTTCGTTTAGATAAGAAACAAAGTCCTGTACCCCATTCTCATAATGGAACTCAATCGCTTCATCTGTACGCTTGTCCGTCAAAGACAAGGTCACATTTTTCAAGAGAAAGGCTGATTCATTAAGACGCTCTGAGATGGTATTGTACTTGAAGTCTGTCGTAGAGAAGATAGTCGCATCAGGCATAAACGTAACCTTTGTACCTGTCTTAGACTTAGGCGCTGTACCGATTTTCTTCAAAGTCGTAACAGGTTTGCCACCATTTTCAAAACGTTGCTTGTAGATTGCACCGTCACGAGTGATTTCTACCTCTAACCAACTAGATAGAGCATTTACAACAGAAGAACCAACCCCGTGGAGACCACCAGATGTCTTGTAGCCACCCTGACCGAATTTTCCTCCAGCATGAAGAATGGTAAAGATAACCTCAACAGTTGGAATTCCCATAGCGTGCATACCTGTCGGCATACCACGTCCGTGGTCTTGAACCGTTAAACTGCCATCTTTATTGATTGTCACATCAATACGGTCACCAAATCCAGACAAGGCCTCATCAACTGCATTGTCGACGATTTCCCAGACTAGGTGGTGGAGACCAGCACCATCGGTCGATCCGATATACATCCCTGGACGTTTTCGAACTGCATCCAACCCTTCTAGCACCTGAATGGCATCATCATTATAATTGTTAATATTGATTTCCTTTTTTGACACAAGGAACCTCCTATTCGTTCATCTTTACTATTCTACAAGTTTTCCAAGGATTTTGCAAAATTTTTCTTTCTCCGGTGTGACAATTTCAGAAGAGATTCTCTGCCTTTCTTTTCCATTTCATGATATAATAGGAGTATGATTACAATAGTTTTATTAATCCTAGCCTATCTGCTGGGTTCGATTCCGTCTGGTCTCTGGATTGGACAAGTATTCTTTCAGACAAATCTGCGTGAACACGGTTCTGGAAATACTGGAACAACCAATACTTTCCGCATTTTAGGTAAGAAAGCTGGTATGACGACCTTTGTGATTGACTTTTTCAAAGGAACTCTAGCAACGCTTCTTCCAATTATTTTTCATCTTCAAGGCGTTTCGCCTCTCATCTTTGGACTTTTGGCTGTTATTGGTCATACCTTCCCTATCTTTGCAGGATTTAAGGGAGGTAAGGCTGTCGCAACCAGTGCTGGAGTCGTTTTCGGATTTGCACCTGTCTTCTGTCTCTACCTTGCAGTTGTTTTCTTTGGAACCCTCTATCTTGGTAGTATGATTTCACTATCTAGTGTCACAGCATCTATCGCGGCTGTCATTGGAGTTTTACTCTTTCCACTTTTTGGTTTTATCTTGAGTCACTATGACCCTCTCTTCATTGCTATTATCCTAGCACTTGCTAGTTTGATTATCATTCGTCATAAGGATAATGTCGCTCGTATCAAAAACAAGACTGAAAATTTAGTCCCTTGGGGATTGAACCTAACCAATCAACATCCTAAAAAATAAAACGCCAGTTCATTCTGAACTGACGTTTTTTGTATGCTTATTTTGATTTGATATAGTTGATACCATCTGCTTTTGGTGCGACTGCTTTTCCAAAGAAGGCTGCCAAGACAAGAATTGTCAAAACATAAGGTGCGATTTGAAGATAAACCGCAGGCACTCCTTGTAGGAACGGCAATTGAGAACCGATAACAGCCAAACTTTGTGAAAGCCCAAAGAATAAACTAGAAAGCATGGCTCCGATTGGATTCCATTTTCCGAAAATCATCGCAGCAAGAGCGATAAATCCAGGTCCAACAATAGTTGTCACTGAGAAGTTAACTGAGATGGATTGAGCATAAATCGCTCCGCCAATTCCACCTAGGAAACCTGAAATAATAACCCCTAAATATCTCATTTTGTAGACATTGATTCCCAAAGTATCTGCTGCTTGAGGATGTTCACCGACAGAGCGGAGACGAAGACCAAATCGAGTCTTGAAGAGGATAAACCAAGCAAGGAAAGAGAAGGCAATGGCCAGATAACCAAGTAGACTAGTTGACTTGAAGAAGATATCACCGATAACTGGGATATTCGCCAAGACTGGGAAATCAAAGCGTCCAAAAGTCTGACTTAGGTTGTCTGTTTGTCCTTTGTTATAAAGAACTTTCACTAAGAAAACAGCCAAAGCAGGCGCCATCAAGTTCAATACCGTACCGCTAACAACATGGTCTGCACGGAAATGAACCGTTGCTGCTGCGTGTATGATAGAGAAGACACCACCAACCAATCCTGCAACTAGCAAGGATAACCAAGGAGTTGCTGCTCCAAATTGTTCTGCAAATTCAAGGTTAAAGACAACTCCAGAAAAGGCACCCATAACCATAATTCCTTCAAGACCGACGTTTACCACACCACCACGTTCAGAGAAAACACCACCTATACTTGTAAAGATGAGGGGTGCTGAGTAAATCAGCATAGAAGATACCAAGAGGGTGAGCAAGGTTGTAATAGACATCTTTACTTACCTCCTTTAACTTGTTTTTTCGGTTTGACAAAGCGTTCAATAAGGTAATGAACACTGACAAAGAAGATAATAGACGCTGTTACAATGCTGACAAGCTCAGACGGTACCTGCGCCGCATTCATACCAGGAGCTCCAACTTGGAGAACACCAAATAAGAAGGCTGCAAATAGAATACCAATTGGTGAGTTGGCCGCAAGCAGACTAACCGCCATTCCGTTAAATCCGACAGCTAATGACGCCCCCTGAACATAAACGTTCTGGAAGGTTCCCAGACCTTCAACAGCTCCACCAAGACCTGCCAAGGCACCTGAAATAATCATTGAGAGGATAATCGTTCTTTTTGCAGAAATGCCAGCATATTCTGAAGCATGTGGATTCAGACCAACCGCACGGATTTCAAAACCAAGAGTTGTTTTCTTGAGCATGAACCAAATAACTGCAACGGCAATGATGGCAAAGAAAATACCAATATTCATCCGCGAATTACCAGTCAACTCAGACAACCAAGGTGTCTGATAGGTTGCATTAGCCCCAACACGAATGGTCGAATCTGTACTTTGCATAAAGTCTTTAGGGAAGGCATGGATAAAGGCATTTCCTACATACAATACAATGTAGTTCATCATGATGGTCACAATGACCTCTGACGTCCCTAGATAGGCTCTCAGAATACCCGGAATCGCGCCGACAATTCCACCAGCAATCAAGGCAATCGCGATGGTTGCTAGAATCATCAAGGGACGCGGCATATCTGGATGCGACAGGGCAAACCAACCACTGAGAATCCAACCCGCCAAAGCCTGACCAGGAAGCCCGACGTTAAAGAAACCTGCTCGACTGGCAACGGCAAAACCAAGACCAATCAAGACCAATGGCCCCATAGCACGGAAGATTTCTCCAATTCCACGCAGGCTACCAAAGGCTGTATAGAACAATTCTTCATAGCCCCAAATAGCATCATAACCAAAGATCCACATGACAATGGCTCCGAGTAAAATTCCTAGGAATACAGAAATCAAGGGAACCGAAATTTGTTGTAATTTTTTAGACATCACTCTTCTCCTTTCCCAAGTTTCCACCAGCCATCAAGACACCAAGTTCTTGTTTATTGGTTGTTTCTGGTGATACAATACCTTGAATCTTACCATCGTGGATAACGGCAATACGGTCTGAAACGTTTAAAATCTCATCCAATTCAAAGCTGACAACAAGGACAGCCTTCCCGTTATCACGCTCTTCAATCAAGCGTTTGTGGATATATTCAATGGCACCGACATCCAAACCACGAGTTGGTTGGCTGACGATAAGGAGATCAGGATCTCGATCAATTTCACGAGCAATAATTGCTTTTTGTTGATTTCCTCCTGAGAGTGCAGATGCAGGAACAAATTCACTGGCAGCACGAACATCAAACTCTTCCATTAACTTTTTAGCATAAGAAGTAATATTTGAATAGTTCAAAATTCCATTTTTACTATGTGGTTCTTTATAGTAGGTTTGAAGGGCAATATTTTCAGAAATCATCATTTCCAAAATCAAGCCATCACGGTGGCGGTCTTCTGGAACGTGCCCAACACTTAGTTCTGTAATTTGTCGTGGGTGCAAGCCTACAATTGAATTTCCTTTTAGCTCAATGCTACCAGATTCAACCTTGCGAAGACCTGTAATTGCTTGAATCAATTCAGACTGACCATTTCCATCAATCCCCGCAATACCAACAATCTCTCCAGCACGAACATCCAAGGACAGATTTTTAACAGCTGGGACACCGCGGTTTTCATTGACCACCAAGTCTTTAATAGACAAGACCACTTCTTTTGGTTGAGAGGCTTGTTTCTCTGTTTTAAAGGAAACAGAACGTCCCACCATCATTTCTGCCAAATCAGCATTGGTAGCCCCTGCAATTTCGACGGTTTCAATTGATTTCCCACGACGGATAACTGTAACACGGTCAGAAACTGCTCGAATCTCGTCCAACTTATGGGTAATCAAGATAATTGATTTTCCTTCTTTGACAAGATTTTTCATAATAGCCATCAACTCATCAATTTCTGATGGAGTCAAAACAGCCGTTGGTTCGTCAAAGATAAGGATATCAGCCCCCCGATAAAGGGTTTTTAAAATTTCTACACGTTGTTGGGCTCCAACTGAGATATCTGCTACCTTGGCAGAAGGGTCAACAGCTAAGCCATAACGTTCAGAAAGAGCCTTGATTTCTTTGCTAGCTCCAGCGATATCTAACACACCATTTTTAGTCAATTCACTACCTAAAATGATGTTTTCAGCCACTGTGAAGGCTTCTACCAACATAAAGTGCTGGTGAACCATTCCGATTCCCAAGCTAGCTGCTTTAGATGGTGAGTCGAGGTTGACAACTTGACCGTTGACCACAATTTCACCACTGGTTGGTTCAAGAAGCCCTGCTAACATGTTCATGAGCGTGGACTTTCCAGCCCCATTTTCTCCTAAAAGTGCATGAATTTCACCTTTTCGTAGGTGCAGGTTGATTTTGTCGTTGGCAACAAATTCACCAAACACCTTGGTAATATCACGCATCTCAATGACATTTTCGTGTGCCATGTGCTCTTCCTTTCAGAGTCTTATTTTATTTCAATAAAACTTGCTAGTTTCTCTAGTAGCAAGCTTTACTGAGACAAAATGACTTTGTCTCAACTCTTAAAAAAGCGGCCGAGGGCCGCTTCCTAAGAAATGACTTCCATCCATTATTTTTCAGGAACTTTTACGCTTCCATCAAGGATTTTAGCTTTTGCATCTTCGACAGCTTTTTTACCTTCTTCTGAAAGGTTTGTTACTGCCAAGTCAACCCCTTTATCTTTCAATGAGTAAACGATCACTTGACCGCCAGGGAATTCACCTTTTTCTGCTTTGTTAGCAATATCTTTTACAGTTGTACCAACTTGTTTCAAAGTAGATACAAGAACGAAGTTTGATTCTTTGCCATCTTTAGAAGTGTACTTACCTTCTGCTACTTGGTCACGGTCAACACCGATAACCCAAACTTTTTCACTTTCAGAACGGCTTTCGTTGAGTGATTTTGCTTCTGCAAAGACACCAGCACCTGTTCCACCTGCTGCTTGATAAACAACGTCTGCACCAGCTGCGTATTGTGCTGCTGCAATTGTTTTACCTTTAGCAGCATCACCAAATGAACCAGCATAGTCAACTTGAACTTTGATAGATGGATCTACTGACTCAACACCAGCTTTAAATCCAGCTGCAAAACGTGAGATAACTTCAGACTCAATACCACCTACAAAACCAACTTGTTTTGTTTTAGTTGTTTTAGCTGCTGCAACACCCGCAAGGTAAGCAGCTTCGTTATCAGCAAATGTTACGCTAGCAACATTCTTTTGATCTTTAATCACATCATCAATCAAGACATAGTTCAAATCAGAGTGGTCTTTTGCTGCTTCTTCAACCGCATTGTGAAGGGCAAAACCAACACCGAAGATTAGGTTGTAACTTCCAGCCGCTTGTTGCAAGTTGTTAGCATAGTCAGCTTCACTTGTTGATTGGAAGTAAGTGAAACCTTTATCTTTTGAAAGATTATGTTCTTTACCCCAGTCTTGCAAACCTTCCCAAGCTGATTGGTTGAATGATTTGTCATCAACACCACCAGTATCAGTGACGATTGCTGCTTTTGTCTTCACATCAGAAGATGAAGCTGCGTTACGAGAAGAGCGGTTACCACATGCAGCAAGTCCAACTGCTGCCACTGCAACTAGACCAAGGCCTAGCCATTGTTTCTTGTTCATTACTGAACCTCCTAAATAAGATGTGCAACGATGTTGCAAGTATGGATTGGTTGGCCACAAGGACCGTGCCACTCAGAGAGCGACTCAGACTAGTTTAAGTCTGTAAAAGAGTATGGAAGTAACTCCCCGACCGTCATCTCGACCGTCGATTTATCTTTTGCGACTAAGGTCACTTTTAGATCTTGTTCAAAAAATTCAGCCATCACTTGGCGACAAGCACCACATGGCGAGATTGGTTTTTCAGTTTGTCCATAAACAATCAATTCGGAAAACTCTCTTTGGCCTTCGGAAACTGCTTTAAAAATCGCTGTACGCTCTCCGCAGTTGGTCAAAGGATAGCTAGCATTCTCAATATTGACACCTGTATAAGTGCTACCATCTTTTGTCACTAAAACAGCTCCGACTGGAAAATGAGAATAGGGCACATAGGCTTTCTTGCTGGTTTCAATTGCTAGTTCAATCAACTCAGTAGTCGCCATCAGCCAATTCTCCTTTTAAAATGGCTACCCCAGCTGACGTTCCAATACGGGTCGCCCCTGCTTCTACAAATGCAAGAGCATCTGCATAAGAACGAGCTCCGCCGGCAGCCTTGACACCCATTTCTGGTCCAACTGTTTCACGCATTAATCTAACATCTGCTACCGTAGCACCACCAGTTGAAAAGCCAGTTGAAGTTTTTACGAAGTCAGCTCCCGCTTTTTGAGCTAATTGGCAAGCCACAACTTTTTCTTGGTCTGTAAGAAGACAAGCTTCAATAATGACTTTCACTAACTTGTCACCACTTGCTTCTACAACAGCACGGATGTCCGATTCAACCAAATCAAGATTACCTGTTTTGAGAGCTCCAACATTGATCACCATATCAATCTCGTCTGCACCATTTTGGATAGCTTCTTTTGTTTCAAATGCTTTCACAGCTGAAATTGTTGCTCCCAAAGGGAAACCTACTACTGTGCAGATCTTGACATCTGTGCCTTCAAGCCCTTTTTTAGCATGTTCAACCCAGGTCGGATTAACGCAAACACTGGCAAAATCATACTCTCTAGCTTCAGACAGCAAACAATCAATTTGATTTTCTGTCGCATCTTGTTTCAAAAGTGTATGATCGATATATTTATTTAATTTCATATTCGGATTCTCCTGCAGTTTATGAGATTATTTCTATGATTTCTCGTAAACTTTGCACACTATCATTTATTTTAACATATTTTTGAAAATCTGTAACTAGCTGAGGAGAAATTTTTCCATTTGTGTATACTTTTGCAACAATTTCTCCCTTTTGAACGGAATCTCCAACTTTCTTTTCAAAAACAATTCCTGTTTCATAGTCCAAGGCATCAGACTTGACTGCGCGGCCTGCCCCCAGTCTCATAGCATAAAGGCCAAATTCCATAGCTGGAAGAGCTGAAATGACACCCGTTTCCTGAGCAGGGATTTCCACCACATGGGCTACATTTACAGGACGATAGAGGTCTTCCAAGTCTCCACCTTGGGCTTGGACCATCTCCTCAAACTTAGCAAGCGCTTGACCATTTTCAAGATGTTGGCGAACTTCTTCAACTGTTTTATTTACATTTGCCAAACTAAGCATAATTTGAGCCAATTCACAGATGAAGTGGGTAATATCCTGACGTCCTTGACCTTGTAAAATCTCCAATGCTTCAAGGATCTCCAGACGATTTCCAATCGCTCGTCCCAAGGGCTGACTCATATCCGTAATCACTGCTACCGTCTTCCGACCAACAGCCTTACCAAGATCCACCATGGTTTGAGCCAATTCACGCGCCTCATCAACCGTCTTCATGAAGGCACCCTCACCGACAGTCACGTCTAGCAAAATAGCATTCGCCCCTGCCGCAATTTTCTTGCTCATCACCGAACTTGCAATCAAAGGAATCGTATCAACAGTTGCGGTCACATCACGGAGGGCGTAGAGAAGCTTATCCGCTTTGACCAGCTGGTCTGATTGCCCAATGACAGATACACCAATGTCCTGTACCTGACGAATAAAATCCTCTTGACTACGTTCTACTTGATAACCCTTAATGGACTCCAATTTATCAATTGTTCCACCAGTATGACCGAGACCACGACCACTCATTTTGGCTACAGGCACACCAAAGCTAGCAACAAGAGGAGCCAAAATCAAGGTTACCTTATCACCAACACCACCCGTAGAATGCTTGTCAACCTTAACCCCATCAATAGCGGATAAATCAAACTCTTGCCCTGTCTGAACCATCTTCATAGTTAGGTCAGAGATTTCTCGAGTCGTCATTCCTTTGAAATAAACAGCCATAGCAAAGGCAGACATCTGATAATCAGGGACAGTTCCTGACACATAGCCTTCTACCAGCCATTCAATTTCACTCGAAGTCAATTCTTGACCGTCTCGTTTCTTTTGAATTAAATCAACTGCTCTCATTCGTTCACACTTCTAAGGATATAGTATCCCTTATCTTTTTTGACGATTTCACAATTGCCAAACACATCCTCCATCTTTGACTTGGCACTTGGAGCCCCTTGTTTCTTCTGGATAACGATTGTTAAATCGCCACCAGTTTCCAAGAAATCTTTACTTTTCTCAATGATTTCATGAACCACTTGCTTGCCTGCACGGATAGGGGGATTGGAAATGACATGGTCAAATTTCCCTTCAACTTGTTCATAGATGTTGGACTGGAAAATCGTCGCTTCTACTTTATTTCGTTCAGCATTTTGTCGCGCCAAATCCAAGGCACGATTATTGATATCGACCATGGTCGCCTGAACTCCAAAAGCCTTAGCCAAGGACAAGCCCAAAGGCCCATAACCACAGCCTACATCAAGGACAGTTTCTCCTTGGTTGACCTCAAGACACTTGAGCAAGAGTTGACTTCCGAAGTCAACCATTTTCTTGCTAAAAACACCCGCATCCGTTAAAAAGGTCATTTTTTCTCCCAACAAGTCCACTCTCAACTCATGAATGTCGTGAGCAGCATCAGGATTTTCTGCATAATACATTTTACTCATGAAACTATTTTACCATAATTTGACTTAAATTGTAAATCGTTTACAAATTGATAATAAAACGAAAAAGACTGAAGAAAGCTAGTAAGTAAAACCTTTTCTTCAATCTCTTTCAACACTTATAGATAAATGATAAACCATTTAGAACCAGAAATATCATAGTCAGGATAAAACAAAAAGTTTATCATCTATAATCGGGCGTATTTATTATTACTATTGCTTAACCTTCAGATACTTAATTATCAACAAAATTCCCAACAGGATATTTAGATAAAAGCCCAACTGATACGTTTTTGTCAGGATTTCCAAACTTGTCCAAAGTCGTATCAAATCTTCCAATGACATGCGGAAGAAATAACCCTCTGTAGCAATCCATAGGACTAAAAAGACATAACTACCAGCAGCAAGCCATTTCGCCCACCGTTTTTTTAGGAAGAAAGCAATCAAGAGCGAACTGATAAAGAAAACTGTTATAATGGCATGTTCCATCAAAAAAGTAAAACCGTAATAGATTTCCACAAAACGTCTACCATTATCCGCATTCGCCCCTTTTAAAAAAGGTAGTGCAAAACTTAAAATAAAACAGAGTTCCAATATGTAACGTTTTAAGATTTTCATAGTACACCTCCTATAAGTTGTGAACTAAAAAGCCCCCTTTATTAGCTTATAAATCAGCAGAAACCATCTCCTACTTCATCTATAAATTGGTCAACCTCTATCTACTTCTATTATACGCTATTGGCTTACTATCATCAAGAAACCGCTTTATTTTTTTAGCTTTTTATGGTATGATAGACAAAATATCTAGGGGAAAACAAATGACCAACGAATTTTTACATTTTGAAAAAATCAGCCGCCAGACTTGGCAATCTTTACATCGAAAGACAACACCTCCTTTGACAGAAGAGGAATTAGACTCCATTAAGAGTTTTAATGACCAGATTAGCCTGCAGGATGTGACCGATGTCTATCTTCCCCTAGCCCATCTCATCCAGATTTACAAGCGTACCAAGGATGATTTGGCATTTTCAAAAGGAATTTTCCTTCAACGTGAAAGCAAAGCCCAGCCTTTTATTATTGGGGTTTCTGGGAGTGTTGCCGTTGGAAAATCCACAACCAGTCGCCTACTTCAAATCCTACTGTCCCGTACGCTTACAGATGCTACAGTTGAGTTGGTAACAACTGACGGATTTCTCTATCCTAACCAGACCTTGATTGAGCAAGGGATTCTAAATCGTAAGGGATTTCCTGAAAGCTATGATATGGAAGCTCTTCTCAACTTCTTGGATCACATCAAAAATGGACAAGATGTAGATATTCCTGTCTATTCTCATGAAGTCTACGACATCGTACCTGAGGAAAAACAAAGCGTTAAAGCTGCTGATTTTGTCATTGTTGAGGGAATAAATGTCTTTCAAAATCCACAAAACGATCGTCTCTACATTACTGACTTCTTTGACTTTTCAATCTACGTTGATGCTGCAGTCGATGACATCGAGAGTTGGTATCTAGACCGTTTCTTGAAAATGCTGAGCCTAGCCCAAAACGACCCTGATAGCTACTATTATCGTTTTACACAAATGCCGATTGGGGAAGTGGAATCCTTTGCCCATCAGGTCTGGACCAGTATTAATCTCACAAACCTGCAAAATTATATTGAACCAACTAGAAATCGTGCAGAAGTGATTCTTCATAAAACAAAGAACCATGAAATCGATGAAATTTACTTAAAAAAATAATTTTCCCTTGTCAAAACGTAAGTTTTCAGATATAATGGTATAGTTAGTAAATATGGAGGTAAGAACATTGGCAAACATTAAATCAGCTATCAAACGCGCTGAATTGAACGTTAAACAAAACGAAAAAAACTCAGCTCAAAAATCAGCTATGCGTACTGCTATCAAAGCTTTCGAAGCAAACCCATCTGAAGAACTTTTCCGTGCTGCTAGCTCAGCTATCGATAAAGCAGAAACTAAAGGTTTGATTCACAAAAACAAAGCAAGCCGCGATAAAGCTCGTCTTTCAGCTAAACTTGCTAAATAAGAAACAGTCCATAGAGGCTGTTTTTTTGTCTCCAAATTGGAAAAGGTAGAAAATGAAAATCGCAATTATCGGATATTCTGGTGCTGGTAAGTCAACTCTAGCCGAAAAGTTGTCTCACTGCTACTCCATCCCAAAACTTCACATGGACACACTCCAATTTCAACCCGGTTGGCAAGACAGTGACCGTGAATGGATGTTGGCCGAGATGAATAACTTTCTCACCAATCATGAAGCTTGGGTCATCGATGGGAATTATTCTTGGTGCTATTACGAAGAGAGAATGCAGGAAGCTGACCAGATCATCTTTTTAAACTTCTCTGCTTGGAATTGTTTGCTAAGAGCCTTTAAGCGCTATTTAAAATACAGAGGAAAAGTGAGAGAAAGTATGGC
>ERZ773044.481-NODE-481-length-17614-cov-57.5788_pt1 | contig 17614 bp, 9 predicted proteins | sample MGYA00511897_ERZ773044 | MGnify/ENA primary metagenome ERZ773044 (study PRJEB29015, sample SAMEA2738116) | human oral metagenome | biome: human oral; feature: human-associated habitat; material: saliva | place: China | collected 2170 ...
TGGCCTCAGCAAAGGCACAGAGCCCAGCCGCAATCCCACCGCCGGCTCCTGCTCCTTTAAGAGAGAGGGTTGATGGTGAAAATTTTTCATAGAACCGCTGTATAGCCAAATCTACTGTCTCAAACAAAGCAGGATCCAAACCCTTTTGTTTTCCAAATGTATAGGTGGCTCCTTGAAGACCACATAAAGGGCTCACGACATCTGCTAAAATGCGAATTTTTACATCTTCAGGAATCCTATACAACTTGCTATTTGAAACTAACTCGAACTCAAGCAAAGTCTGACCGCAAGCTGGCAATTCTTTTCCATTCTTATCATAAAAACGATAACCTAAACCAGCAGCAATGCCTATCCCACCGTCATTACTAGCCGTACCACCAACTCCGATATAGATTTCTTTCATCCCTTGATCAACGAGATGGCGAATCAACTCTCCGATACCTCTGGTTTGGATGTGGAGAGGGTTTCGTTTCTCCTGAGGAATCTTTCCTAAACCAACCAAGTCAGCAACTTCAAAGAGCGCTATTTGGGCTTTTTGAAAGTAGCGCATTGATTCTTTTAGGCCAAAAGGTCCTGTCACTTGGAACCATTTTTCTTCTAGTTCAAAAGAATGTCGGATAGCGTCTACAGTTCCTTCCCCACCATCACCTACAGGGCAAAGCAGACATTCTACATCTGCTATCGATTTTTGGAATCCTCTTTTCATAGCTTGAGCGACCTCTTCTGCCGTCAAACTTTCTTTAAAAGAATCGGGTGCGATTACAATTTTCATAGTTCCCTCTCATTCTAAGAAATCGATCAAAGGGAGAACTTCTAAAAGATCCCTCGTATCTACATGACAAGCTATCTCAACTTTTACGATTTCTTTGGCACAAAAGGCTATACTGATTCCTGCTGACTTTAACATCAAGAGGTCATTTGCCCCATCACCGATGGCAATCGTTCTTTCTCTGGGAATTTCTAATTCCATTCTCCATTTCTCAAGAGTAGCTTTTTTCACTTGTGCTGTTACAATTTCACCAACTAGTTGCCCTGTTAAAAAGCCGTCTTTGACTTCTAACTCGTTGGCGTAGAAATAGGAAATACCTAGGTACTTTGCAAGTCTCTCAACTATTGGTGCAAATCCACCAGACACTAGACCGACTAGAATGTCATTTTTTTGAAGTATGGAGATAAATTCTTGAGCATTCTTGGACAGATGAATGGATTTGAAGACAGTATCAAAGACCGAAACTGGAAGACCTTTTAACAAAGCGACTCTCTCTCGCAAACTCCTTTCAAAGTCTAGATTTCCTCGCATTGCTTGATACGTAATCTCTGAAATTTCTGCTTCACAACCTGCTTCTCTTCCTAAAAGATCAATCACTTCTTCTAGGATTAAGGTTCCATCAACATCCATGACACACAAGCCTTTTACTTGAGACATCAGTTCTCCTCTCTAATACTCAATGAAAATCAAAGAGCAAACTAGGAAACTAGCCGTAGGCTGTACTTGAGTACGACAAGGCGACGTTGACGCGGTTTGAATTTGATTTTCGAAGAGTATAAATAGCCCAAAAATCGTATGAAGTTATCATACGATTTTATCTATTAGTTGACTAAACTATGGTACAAGTCCAGGTAAGATTTGCAGGCTGTATCCCATGAGAAATCGCATTCCATAGCTTGTTTTTGTAGATTTCTCCAAACGTCCGGCTGGTACTTATAAACATCCAAGGCTGTTTGGAAACTCCAGTTAAGCCAGTATGGTGTTAAATTATCGAAGCTAAATCCAGTACCAGTTCCTTCAACTGGATTGAAGGATTGAACTGTATCTCTTAGTCCGCCAACCTCATGAACCAATGGTAGAGTTCCGTAGCGCATAGCCATCATTTGAGACAAACCACATGGTTCAAAACGACTTGGCATGAGGAAGAGGTCACAAGCTGCGTAGATCTCTTGAGCAAGTTTGACGTCAAAAGTGATATTTGCTGATAGCTTGTCAGGATAGACTTGAGCAAACCAAGAGAAGGAATGTTCAAAAGCTGGGTCACCTGTTCCTAAAAGGACTATTTGAACATCCTCCTGTAAGAAACGGTGCAAACTTTCTACGACAACATCAAAGCCTTTTTGCCGGGTCAATCGAGAGACAATTCCAACTAGAGGAACATCTGCTCGTACTGGTAGACCGACTCTCTCCTGCAATTTTGCCTTATTTTGCGCCTTTCCAGACAAATCATTCTTATCAAAATGATGGTCTAAAAGAGCATCTGTCTCTGGATTATAGAGATCTGTGTCGATTCCATTAACAATACCCGAAACCTTACCTGACTCCATGCGAAGAATCTGATCCAAACCGCAACCGAATTGACTAGTCATAATCTCATGCGCATAGCTAGGAGATACGGTCGAGACACGATCCGCGTATAGGATACCAGCCTTCATCCAGTTGAGACAATCATTCCAGCGAAGGGTACCATCAGCATAGCGTTCAAACCCAACACCGAACAAATCCCACAACATTCCTTCAGAAAATTGACCTTGAAATTCCAAATTATGAATAGTTAAAACTGTTCTGATTCCTTGATAGGCCTGAATCCAATGGTACTTTTCTTTTAACAAGAAGGGAATCATTGCTGTGTGGTAATCATGAACATGGAGAAGGTCAGGAATAAAGTCGATGCGTTCCATGGCTTCAAGAGCAGCCAGTTGGAAAAAGGCAAAGCGTTCACCATCGTCAAAATCACCGTATACATGACCACGGAAGAAATAATATTGATTATCAATGAAGTAGAAAGTAACGCCATTCAAAACCGTTTTCTTAATACCACAGTACTGTCTACGCCATCCTACACTAACTTCAAAGTGGAGAACATCCTCGATCTGGTCACCGAACTTAGCTTCTACCATATCATAATAAGGCAAGAAAACTGCAACTTCGTGCCCCGCTTTTACAAGTGACTTAGGAAGTGCGCCAATGACATCGCCCAAACCACCTGTTTTTGAAAAGGGTGCTCCTTCTGCTGCTACAAATAAAATTTTCATGAATAAATGTCCTCTGTTACTGTTTCACCCTTCTTCACTACAACTGGATGTTCTGCTGTGCCTCTAATGACAACACCGTCCGCAACCTCAACTCCTTTGTCTAGAATTGCATATTCAACCTGGGCACCTTGCCCAATCACAACACGAGGGAATAAAATGCTGTCCTTCACCACACTATCTTTGTGAACATAAATATTACGAGATAGGACTGACTGAACTACCTCACCCTCAATGATACTACCAGAAGCAAACTGAGAAGTACTTACTTTTGAAGTATTCGCATAGTAGGTTGGTTCTTCATTCTTAACTTTTGTATAAATCTTTTGATTTGGTGAGAAGAGAGAATAGAACTTTTTAGATTCAAGCATATCAATATTTGCTTGATAATAGGACTGAACAGAATGAATGTTTGCTAAGTAGCCTGTGTATTCGTAAGCAAAAGCTCCTTCTTTTGCAGCTAAATCGCGGAGGACATAGCGCAACTTTTCAGGATATTCTTTCTGAGCCTCTTCTTCAAGTCGTTCAATCAACCAAGGAGTATCCACAACAAAGATATCTGTAGACATATTGAAGAGTTCATCTGTAGATTTATTATCAAAGAGTTTGTGCGAACGAACATGGTCAGTTTCATCGATTTCCAAAATAGCATTCACATCTGAAATGTCTTTCTTTGGAAGTTTCTTATATACAACTGTAATCGGACCTTTTGTTGTATTGTGTAGGTGGAAGACTTGATTCAAGTCAATATTCACCAGCACATCGCAGTTAATCGAAACGGTTTGGTTTGAACCTGAACGTCTCAAGTAGGTAAGAAGCTGTTGGTAATACTCTTTTCCAACTGTACTGCTTTCAACACGAGTATTGTAAATTCCTAGATAGTAGTGACTTAGAAGGGTTGACAAGCCCCACTCACGACCTGAACGGATATGGTCGAATACTGAGCTGATATTGTCTTGTTGGAAAATACCAAAGATACTACGAACACCTGCATTTGCAAGACTGGAAAGAGGGAAGTCAATCAAACGGTATTTCCCACCGAAAGGCAAGCTAGCTACCGGACGGTGTTCTGTTAATGTTGACATGTCATGAAAACCAACTGTGTTTCCTAAAATGGCTGAATATTTATCAATCTTCATCTGTTGCTACCCCCACTACTTCATTGTATCCTACTACTTGTACTTCGTCCGTTCCGTCAATCTCTACGCCGTCTGCAATAATGGCACCCTCACCAATAATAGCACGAGTAATCTTTGCGCCATGGCCAATAATAGCTCCACTCATGATGACAGAATCAACGACCTCAGCACCTTCACGTACTTGTGCTTCTGTTGAAAGAATCGAACGTTTAACAGTTCCATCTACAAAACAGCCATCCACGACCAATGAATCTTCAACGTGTGCATGCGCACCAAAGTAGTTTGGTGGTGAAATCAAGTTTCTAGAGTAAATTTTCCACTGACGATTGCGACTATCCAAGGCGTTTTCTGGTGAAATGTACTCCATATTAGCTTCCCAAAGTGACTCAATCGTACCAACGTCTTTCCAGTAGCCATTAAATTCATAAGCATAGACACTTTCACCAGACTCGAGATAGTTAGGGATAACGTTCTTACCAAAGTCTGACATATCCACATTACTCTTTTCAGCTGCAACAAGCATATTGCGAAGCCGTTTCCAGTCAAAAATATAAATTCCCATAGAAGCCTTTGTAGACTTAGGTTGAGCAGGTTTTTCTTCGAATTCAACGATACGGTTATTGGCATCTGTGTTCATGATACCAAAACGGCTAGCTTCTTTGAGAGGTACGTCTAGGACAGCTACTGTCAAACTGGCATTGTTATCCTTATGGGACTGAAGCATATCATCGTAGTCCATCTTGTAGATGTGGTCACCAGAAAGAATCAAAACATACTCAGGATTAACACTGTCGATATAGTCAATGTTTTGGTAGATAGCGTGACTAGTCCCTTCAAACCAACGGTTTCCTTCGCTGGCTGAATAAGGTTGTAAAATAGAGACACCTGTGTTAATACCATCTAGTCCCCAGCTCGAACCATTTCCAATATGGTTGTTCAAAGCGAGAGGTTGGTACTGCGTAATCACACCAACATTATGGATTCCAGAGTTTGCACAGTTGGAAAGAGCAAAGTCAATGATACGGTAGCGCCCACCGAATTGCACTGCCGGTTTGGCAATGCTTTGAGTGAGTTTTCCGAGACGTGTTCCTTGCCCACCCGCAAGGATCAAAGCTAGCATTTCATTCTTCATTTTCTACTCCTTTATAAAGACATGTGAACGTTAAAATCGAAAGAAGGTCGGAAGTCAAACTTTTTTATAAAAATAATAGGAAATCCATTTCTCTTGTGTTTCAAGTCCAATACAAGTACATTCGTTTTTAAAATCTAAAAAATTATAATCAACAGCTCATTATTCTTTTTTCTTAGCTGGTTTCAAACGACGCTTGATCTTCCAGATGCTTGCTCCCATGGCAGGCAAGGTAAAGGTCAAAGTCTGCTCATAATCTTTCCATAAGCCTTCTTGAGTCTGAACTGTTTGATTGTGCTCTTTCCACACACCTCCCCATTCTTCTAATTCTGTATTCCAAACTTCTTCGTAAATACCTGCAACAGGTAAACCAATCGTAAAGTCCTTACGTTCAACTGGTGCCATGTTAAAGACACAGACTAACATTTCGTCCTTCTTGCCCTTACGAATAAAGGAAAGGACACTCTGATCTCTATTATCAGCATCGATAATCTCGATACCATTATAACTAGTATCAATTTCCCAAAGACAGCGATGGTCTTTATAGAATTGATTGAGTTGAGAAGTAAAATGCTTCATCTTGGCATTCATCGGATCTTCTAGATTATACCATTCCAACTGCTCCTCAGACTTCCACTCTAGGAATTGCCCATACTCACTACCCATGAACAAGAGTTTCTTACCTGGATGACAAATTTGATAGGTGTAGAGGTTGCGCAGACCAGCGAACTGATTGTAGCGATCTCCCCACATCTTATGCATCATACTCTTTTTGCCATGAACAACTTCATCGTGTGAGAAAGGTAGGAGATAGTTTTCATTGAAAACATACATAAAGCTGAAAGTCACAAGATTAAAGTCATACTTGCGATAAATCGGATCTTCCTCGTAGAAACGGAGAATGTCGTTCATCCAGCCCATATTCCATTTATAGTCAAATCCAAGGCCACCCATTTCTTTCATACCAGTAATCTTTGTCGCTGATGAACTTTCTTCTGCAATCATCATGATATCTGGATGAGCTAGCTTGACTACTGTATTCAAACGTTGAAGGAAATAATAACCCTCGTAATTAAGGTTTCCACCGTCTTTGTTTGGAGTCCAAGGAGCATTATCATAATCTAGATACAGCATATTGCTCACTGCATCGACCCGAATACCATCTAAGTGGTAAAAATCAATCCAAAATTTAATACTTGAAATCAAGAAAGACTGGACCTCATTTTTCCCGAGGTCAAAATTCAGCGCACCCCAACCGTAGTTATGAGCCTTGTTGTGATCTTGGTATTCAAAAGTTGGTGTGCCGTCATAATACGCTAATGCATCATCATTAATAGTGAAATGACCTGGAACCCAGTCTACAATAACACCGATATTATTTATATGACACTCTTCAACGAAATCTTGGAATTCCTCAGGTCTGCCATAGGAATGTTCAAAAGCAAAGTACCCCATAAGCTGATAGCCCCAGCTCAATCCAAGTGGATGAGCCATTAAAGGCATGAACTCAATATGTGTATAGTTCATCTCAACCAAGTATGGAATCAACTCGTCTTTCAGTTGCGAAAAAGTATAGGGACTACCATCTGGATTTCTCTTCCAAGATCCTGCATGGGCCTCGTATATATTAACTGGTCTCTCGAAAAATCCCAGACGTTTGCGACGTGCTAGCCAAAGACCATCTTTCCATTTCTTTTCACGGATATTGGTCAGAACTGCTCCTGTACCCGGTCTAGCTTCAAAATAAACTGCCAACGGATCAATCTTCATAATCTGGTGACCATTTGCACGCGTGATATGATATTTATAAATCTGACCTTCCTGAGCCTGACTAGTAAAGACTTCCCAAACACCTGCTTCATTACGAACCATAGGAATTTGATTCTCAACCCAATTAGTAAAATCACCAACTAGATGAACTGCTTGTGCATTTGGTGCCCAAACCCTAAAGTTATAGCCAATTTCTCCGTTTTTCTCCTCTCTATGCGCACCTAAATAATGCTGGAGGTGAAAATTCTCACCTGTAGTAAAGGTTCTTAATGCTTCTTGATTATTCATTCAATCCCCTTTCTTTTGTAAGCGTTTTCTATAATTCTATTATACACTCTTTTAAGATAACTTTCAAGTAATTTACGAAGGAAATCATATTTTTTTATGAAAGCCTTCAAAAAATTTCCTAGCATTTTAAAAAATATATCCAGAAAATAGAATACGAAACAATTTCCATATATTTTTTTATTATAATACCAGAATATTCGTTTTTTATCAATTTTAAACTGTATTTTTTTGAAAAAAATAAAATCAGGAAGTCGTTTTCCTGATTTTATAAATTATTTCACATCAAAAACAATGGATTTAACATTTGTCATCGCTTCGATACTGTATTTAATTCCTTGCACTCCTGCACCAGAACCTTTTACACCAAGAAATGGGAAATTATCTGGTCCGCGTTGTGTTTTATTATTAATATGAACGGTTCCCACTTCAAGTTTTTCAGCGATTTCAAACGCCTTCTTAAAGTCATTTGTAAAGACTGAAGATTGAAGACCGAACTCTGATTCATTAGCAATTTCTAGTGCTTCGTTGGCATCTGCAACTCGGATAATTGGGAGAACTGGTCCAAAAGGTTCTTCCCAGGCTAATTTCATATCTCTTGTGACATAATCAAAAAGTCCTGGCCAAATGAGATTGTTCTCACGTTTGATTGTGCTGAGCGCTTTGGCACCCTTTTCCTGAGCATCTTCAATCAATCCCCAGATGAAATCAGCTGAAGCATTGTCAATAACAGGTGTGATATCAGCATTGTCAAATGGATCACCGACAGTTAGCTTAGCAACTTCAGCCTGGAGCAATTCAGCCAATCTGTCTGCTACGCTTTCCACAACCAAAACACGTTTGATAGCAGTACAACGCTGACCAGAGTAGCTAAAGGCACCACCTACGATTTGCTTAGCTGCATTTTCTAAATCTGCATCTTCTAAAACAATTGCTGCATCTTTCCCACCAAGCTCCAGCATAATCGGGCGCATACCAGCTAAACGACCGATACGCTCACCAATCGGTGTTGAACCTGTAAAGTTAATGAAGTTCACTTCCTTGTGTTCGATGATGTAGTCTCCGATTTCAGAACCACGTCCAGTGATGGTGTTAAAGACACCTGCTGGGATTCCGGCTTCGTCAAATGCTTTAGCCAACAAGAGACCAGAAATAGATCCTTGTGTTGGTGGTTTAAACATAACGACATTTCCTGCAATCAAAGCCGGAGCAATCTTAGATCCAGAAAGGTTGACTGGGTAGTTAAATGGCGCGATAGCTAACACAACTCCAACTGGCTCACGACGAACAACGGCTAGTTTATTTTTACTTGCAGCTTCAAAACCGCCACCTTCCATTGCTTGTCCAGTGATACGGAGTCCTTCCTCAGCAGCAAAACGAATCAAATCTGCTGTACGTACTACTTCTCCAATGGCTGCTTTAATCCCTTTTGCAACCTCCTTAGCAAGAATGGTACCAATTTTTTCTTTATCACGTTCCAAAATGTCTGCTGTCTTATGCAAATAAGCTGCACGCTCAACTGGTGCTAAATCACGCCATGCTGGGAGAGCTGCACGCGCTGCTTTCATAGCCTCATCTACTTCAGCCTGACTCATAGCGGGTACTGTCCCCAACTTTTCTTGATTAATGGGAGAATAGATGGCAATTTCATTCTCTGATGATTTCCATTTTCCATTCACTAAATTCTGATAATTTGTCAAATTCTCTTCCTCCTGAAAATGATTAAACCTTATTTTATCAAATTTTCAGAAAATTACAACCCCTTTTTGGAAAATATTGATATTTTTTTCACAAACTTGATTCTTCAAATTATTTGAAATTTATTCCTATTAGATATTGGTTTTTCAATAAAAATCAAAAAAGGTCTAGATTTAACTAAACCTTTTTACAACATTTACTACGAAAGAACCTTCAAGACTGCAACGCTGATATCATCAATCACATTAGACTCTTTAGAACGACTATTGGACACAAGCATTTCAAGATTTCCTGCATTTTCAAAGTAGAAGGAAGTTCCTTTGGCATTGAATACCACCAATAAGTGCTCTGTTCCACCGTGAATTTCGTAAACAATCCATCCACTATTTTCAGCAGCTGTATGGACGAAGACATGACGATAAACTTCTTCGTATGTAGGATAAGAGAAAGCACGCCTTTGTGTTTTTAGGCGAATAATCTGGCGAATAAAGTCAATGCTCTCTTGTCTCTCATTGATTAAATCCCAGTTGACCTGGTTGACACTATCTGGAGCATTGTAACTATTCATGGCCCGTTCTCTATCTGCTGGAGTCAGCTCACCATTTTCTCCTGTAGCAAGGAGCTTGGTGCGACCAAATTCTTGCCCCAGCTCTATAAAGGACATCCCTTGCATAAGAATGCTCATCGCTGTTGCTGTCTCAACTTGGCGCATAATCTTATCTAAACTGTGATCTGGATGAAGGGTCACCAACAAATCATGCAAGTTGTAATTATCATGGGCTTCCACATAGTTAAGAACTTGGTTTGGACTAAGATATGAACCCAACTCTCGGCTACCAAGAATAGCTTTGGCTACAATCGGTTCTGTAGCTGCACCGCTAACAAATCCTGCCTTAATTGAGCCGTAAACTTCTCCTCCTTTGATGGCATCACGCTGATCGTCGTTGAAGAATCCAATATTTGGCATCTGGTAGGCATTATCCTTCTTGGCCTTGTCATAAGGTGCAAGACCGGTCCCCATATCCCAGCCTTCTCCATAGGTGATAATACGAGGATCAACTTCATCAAGTGCCCAACGAATTGCCTGCATGGTTTTGACATCGTGAATTCCCATCAAGTCGAAACGGAAACCGTCAATATTGTATTCTTTCACCCAATAAAGGAGTGAGTCAATCATATACTTGCGGTACATTTCGTGTTCGCTTGCGGTTTCATTTCCAACACCTGTGCCGTTTTGGAAGGTTCCATCTGGATTCATACGATAGTAATAATCAGGAACAGTTGTTTGGAAAGGTGCATCAACCGTTGAGAAGGTATGGTTGTAAACGACATCCATAATGACACCGATTCCCGCATCATGATATGCCTGAATCATGGTCTTAAGGTCTCGAATAACCTGTCCAGGATCATCTATATTGCTAGAGAAACTTGGTTCAGGTGCATTGTAGTTTTGAGGATCATAGCCCCAGTTATAGGTTACATTTCCGTCCTCGTCATATTCCTTATGGCGATCAAAGATTGGTTGGAGTTGAACATAATTACAGCCGAGTTCTTTGATATAATCAAAGGCTGTTGCTTGACCATACTGATTAACCGTTCCAGTCTGGGCAGCCCCAAGGAAGGTTCCACGGAGATGCTCTGCCACTCCAGATGTCGGCGATTTTGTAAAATCACGAATGTGCATCTCACAGATAACGGCTTTACATGGATTTTCCAAACGCCAACGGGCGTCTGTCCCATGTTTGACTTTAAATCCTTCTACCTGTCTATCTCGCTGAGAGAGAATTACGGAACGTTTCCCATCAGGACTTGTAGCGATAGTGTATGGGTCTCGTATCAAGGTCTGGTGGTGCGGAAACTCAATCTGATACTGATAGGCCTTACCTGCAAGATTTTCATCCAGGTCTACACTCCAAACACCAATGGTATTGTACTTATGACTATATGAATAGCTATTCCCACGCTCTAGATTGTAGGTTTTCCAAATCGGAGCATCGTTGCTGGTATTTTCATAGACAACCACCTGTACAGCTGTAGCTGTAGGAGCCCAGAGTTTAAAGCTTGTCTGGTAGTCAGAGATACTATAACCCGACTCTCCTTGGTATCCCCAATGGTGATCAAAACTTTCACTGTGAAAGGCTTTATCAAAAGCAAACGGGTTTCGATCTTTATAGAAAGGACTTGCAATGGCTGGATTTTCAGAATAATAAACCGTCTCATCACCATCCAAAATCCAAACCTCAGTCAACAGTGGATAGTAGTTAAACCGTAGGAGATAATCTTTTGTCTTTCCATCTATTTCGACAGAAAAGGTCAAAGTATCGAGCCTTTCTGCACTTGTAACTGTAAAGGAGAATTTTGCTCCAAAATAATCATTTTCATAATACAAATTTTCTTTAACATCTGCCTGTTTTCTACTGAATGAACAAGCATCATAATCCCCATTCTTTCGGTGAAAATGGATGACTACAGGGTATCTATACATTTCTTTTCCTAATTTCTAATTTCAATTTAAATTTTTAAGTCATGCTAAAGAATTTAGCGGGAATTTCAGCACAATAGAGAATAGCATTAATAGATATAAAAATACATCAGGAGAGATAGTTTCAGACTATCTGACATCTAGTTTTCAACTATTCTTTACAAACTTTCTAGCCAAGCTTCATCTCGAACTTCGATACCAAGTTCTTGTGCTTTTTGGAGCTTGCTTCCTGCATCTGCTCCTGCTACGACAAGATTCGTTTTCTTAGATACACTGCCTGTGACTTTGGCACCTAGACTTTCGAGTTTATTTTTGGCTTCAGAACGTGTGAGACGTTCCAATTTACCAGTTAATACAATTGTCAAACCTGACAAGGCCGCATCTGCCACTACTGTCTGTCCTTTGTAGTCCAGATTGACTCCAGCTTCTTTCAACTCGTCTAAGAGAATCTTTGATCCTTCTGTAGCAAAATAAGTCTGAAGACTTTGCGCAATCACACTACCCAAGCTCTCGATACTTGCTACTTCCTCAGGATCAGCTTGGGCTAGATTTTCAATAGAGTGGAAATGTTGGAGCAAGAGTTGGCTACCCTTGCTTCCGACATGACGAATTCCCAGACCAAACAAGAGCTTTTCAGCAGAGTTTTCCTTGGATGCTTGAATGGCTTGAAACAGTTTAGAAGCAGACTTTTCCTTGACACCTTCCAAAAGGAGGAAATCATCTTCTTTCAAACGGTAAATATCCGCCACATCCTTGACTAAATTGGCAGCAAAAAGCTTTTCAACGATAGATGGACCAAGCCCTGTAATATTCATGGTGTCTCGAGAAGCAAAGTGAATCAAACCTTCCATGATTTGGGCAGGACATCGTGGATTGATACAACGAAGAGCCACTTCATCTTCAAAATGAAGCAACTGACTGTCACAGCTCGGACAGTTAGTCGGAATATCTAGTTTTTCTTCAGAAACACGCTTGGACTCTACCACACGCAAAACAGCTGGGATGATATCTCCAGCCTTATAAACGATAACCGTATCGTCTTTTCGAATGTCCTTTTCAGCGATATAATCTACGTTGTGAAGAGTTGCACGGCTAACAGTTGTCCCAGCAAGCTGAACAGGTGTTAGATTGGCAGTCGGAGTCACAACACCCGTACGACCTACTGTCCAGTCAACTGAAAGGAGCTGGGCTTCTTTTTCTTCAGCAGGAAATTTGTAGGCTACAGCCCACTTGGGTGCTTTAACGGTAAAGCCAAGCTCTTCTTGACCTGCTAGGTCATTGACCTTGATGACCACCCCATCGATATCGTAAGGCAGTTTCTCCCGTTCTTGTCCTACTTCTTGGATAAAATCCCATACCTCATCTATACTTTGAGCCAATATTCGTTTAGGATTAACTACAAAACCAAGCTGTTCAAGATGCTCCAAGACCTTTTCTTGACTATCACGAGTTGAAGGGCTGGCTTCTTGATAGAGGAAAGTGGCAAGATTACGCTTGGCCACTACTGCTGTATCCAACTGACGCAAGGTGCCTGCAGCTGCGTTACGAGGATTAGCAAATTCGGGCTCCCCATTTTCTTGGCGGGCTTGGTTGACCTGATCAAAGGAAGCGCGTGGCATGTAACACTCTCCACGAACGGTGATATCTAGTTCTTCGGGCAAGGTCAAAGGAATGTCCTTGACACGCTTGAGGTTTTCGGTGATATTTTCTCCAATAGATCCATCCCCACGTGTGGCACCAACAACCAAAATCCCTTTTTCATACGTAAGCGAGATAGACAAACCATCGATTTTCAGCTCGCAAATATAGGTCGGGTGGGGCAATTCCTTTCGAACACGCGCATCAAAAGCTTCTAACTCTTCACGTGAAAAAGCATCCTGCAAACTATAAAGAGGATACTGATGACTGTATTTTTCAAAACCATCTAAAACCTTACCACCAACACGATGGGTCGGACTGTCCGCTAAAACTTGATCTGGATAGGCAGCTTCCAATTCGACCAACTCTCGGTAGAGGCGATCATACTCGCTATCTGAAACCGAGGGATTGTCACTCGTATAGTACTCGGTCGCATAGCGGTTAAGTAAGGCAACTAACTCATTCATTCTTTCATTCATAATCCCATTTTACCACAAAGCAAGCCCTCCTCACAATAGAGAAGGACTGAAAAATGGTTTGTAGTGTAATATTTTCTAAAAAAGAGAAATTATAACTCTTTTTCAAAATGACTTCGCACATAAACGAGGGATAGACAAGACAGGACAATAACCCCGCTTCCAATTATCATAAAAGAAGAGAGATGGACACTTGGTAGCACCGTCATAAAGCCTTTTGCAATCGGCATAAATAGGATGGCTAAGGTAAAAATGGTGCTTAGTACTCTTCCCAAGTATTCCCCCTCAACCTTGGTTTGCACCTGAGTAAAAAAGTGAATATTAAATATCGTCATAAACAGTTCACAAACTAAATTTCCAGAAAAGGAAAGAAAAGTTGGCAGTGGTAATCCCATCATAAATACTCCAACTCCAGTCAAGGCCAATAGAATCAAAAGATTATAAACCCCTGCCTTTATTTTGCTAGCTAGAAGAGCTCCGAAAATCGAACCAATAGCGCCCATAGTCAAAATAGTTGCATAACCTCCTTCTACCCCGTATAGTCGATTTGAAAAAGGGAGGAGAAATTCAAAAGCTGCAAAAAAGAAATTAACACTGGAAGCTACTACCAAAAGGAAAAAGATCTCTTGCTGGCGCCAAATATAGCGAATCCCTTCTTTCATATCAGCAAAAATATTTTTCCAGCTGAGAGTCCTTTTCACTTGTTCCTTAGCCTCTTTTTTGGGGAGGAAAGCTACTAAGATAAATGCGATGAAAAAACTAAAGGCATCTAAAACAAGCGTCATATGGAGACTGGCAAATTGTAAAACGATGAAAGAAAGTACAGGGGAGCTAACGCCTACAACCTGCAAAACGAGCTCTAAGCGAGCATTATAGGTCACAATCTCGTCTTTCTCTACAACCTCAGTTATAATGGCTTTGTTGGCTGTACGAGAAAATGCAAAGGCAACCGCCTGAACAATATTGGCAAAAATCAAGGCAGCAATCATCAAGCTATCATTTCTGATGAAAGAAATAGCTAAGCAAAGAACGCCACAAATTAAGTCTGTCGTCATCAAAATTTTGCGACGCGAAAAGCGGTCTGAAATCACTCCGCCAAAGGGATTGACCAGAATCGATGTGACGAGTTCAGAAATCTGATAAATCCCAAGAACAGTCTGCCCTATCGTTCCCATTGATGCCAACCAAACACTGTTTCCATAATCATAGAGCATATTTCCTATCTTATTAATCGCACCACGACTAATCAACTGGATTGCATGTCGATTCATATAAAAAGCTCCTCTCAAATTTTGAAACTATTGTATCAAAACTGAAAGGAGTCTCTTAATTTTTCCCTTATTTGGGAAATTTAAGCATTTACAAATTTTTCATAATGTTCCTGATAGTAAGCCACTTGCTCTGGAAGTCCAAGCACATCAAAAATATGCATAGCTTCCTGCATCTGACTACAACCCTCTTCTTTCAAGTCTCTCTGGTAGAGGGCAAAACCTTTGAGATAATGGAAGATATTGCGCTCATAAAGCTTGATACCATTTCCAATCAACTTCTCTACATAGCCCTCAAAATAGTCCGCATCCGCAAAGGAACGGTTTTCCAAACAATGCTGGTAACAGTTAAGAGCTAAAATCAAAACAAGTTTTCGATGGCGACCAATTTCTTTATAGTATTCTTCTCGCTCCATGACTTCTCTGCCAATCCGAGCCACATAGTCCACATTGTAGAAAGTATAGAGATTCCCGAAAAGAATCAACTCATACATGGTCCATTCTTCTGTTTGGAAAAGATAATCCGCCACTTTATCCAAATCACTCTGTTCCATACTGTAACTAGTATCTCTTTGACAAATAAGACCTTGTAGCAGAATCCAATTCAGCTCAAAATAGAGGGGATTGGTCGAACTCTTTGCTTTCTCAAGCTGTTCCTTTTGAAGCTTTTGAAAACCTGCAATATCATTTGAGTAGTAAAGCGGAATAATCTGTGCCATCAAGGCAACATGTTCATGATTTTGAAAATCTCTAGCCTTGTCCATGAAATTTTCAATAGTCACATGAATATTGTCCAAAATCTCAAAGAAACGGGAAACTGCTAGATCAGACTCCCCAAGCTCGAAGCGAGATAGCTGAGAGGTTGAACATGATTCACCTGCCGCCTCTTTTAAGGAGTACTTCCCACTTGTTCGAAATTCACGAAATACCTTTCCAAGATGATTCATTTTACACCTGCTCCGATAATTCTTCCCATTCAAGCATAGCTTCTTCCTGACGATGGCTAATTTTGTCCAGTTCAGCCTGCAATTCCATGAGCTTTTCAGCATCATTGGTTTCCAGCATTTGTTCAGAAATGGCTTGACTTTGAGTTTCTAACTCTTCGATTTCAGCTTCTAGATTTTCGATTTGTCGCATGAGCTTACGGGCTTCTTTCTGACTTTCTTTCTGAGCTTGGTAGTCATTAACTGAACTTGCTTCTTTTGCTTGATTACTAGTTGAAGCTTCTTCTGTCTGAGTCATTTCTACTTCTGCTTTCTTATCAACATAGTAGTCATAATCTCCTAGATAGAGGGTCGAACCATTCTCAGACAATTCCAAAACATGAGTAGCCACGCGGTTAATAAAGTAACGGTCATGACTGACAAAGAGCAAGGTCCCATCAAAGTCAATCAAGGCATTTTCCAAGACTTCCTTGCTATCAATATCCAAGTGGTTGGTTGGCTCGTCAAGGATCAGGAAGTTGTTGTTTTCCATAGACAATTTAGCCAAAAGTAAACGAGCTTTCTCGCCACCTGACAGCATCCCTACAGACTTTTTAACATCATCTCCTGAGAAAAGGAAGGCACCAAGACGGTTGCGTATCTCAACTTCAGGTGTCAATTTGAAATCATTCCAGAGTTCATCCAGTACAGTATTACTTGGTGTTAGCTTGCTTTGAGTCTGATCATAGTAGCCAACCACAACATTAGCGCCAAAGCGCTTCTCTCCTTTGATAAGAGGAATCTGGTCTACTATTGACTTGATAAAGGTTGACTTTCCAATGCCATTTGGTCCAACAATAGCAACAGCATTCATCTTACGAAGGTCAAGGTTGATAGGCTCTGACAATATTTCCCCATCATAGCCAATAGCTGCATTTTCAACCGTCAGGACAACATTACCAGATGTTTTTTCCGACTGGAAGGTCATATTGGCTGATTTCTTGCCAGCTTCAGGCTTGTCCAAACGCTCCATTTTTTCTAGTTGTTTACGGCGAGATTGGGCACGTTTGGTTGTTGAAGCTCGGACTAGATTGCGATTGACAAAGTCTTCTAGAGCAGCGATTTCCTTTTGTTGCTTTTCATAGTTTTTTGCCTCAGTAGCTAGCTTTTGCTCCTTAAACTCAACAAAACGAGAGTAATTCCCCACATAGCGATCCAAGGAATGCTTAGTCAAATCCAGCGTAACCGTCGCAACCTTGTCCAAGAAATAACGGTCGTGACTGACAATAATGAGAGCACCGCTATAGTTTATCAAGTAATTCTCCAACCAGGCAATGGTTTCAATATCCAAGTGGTTGGTAGGCTCGTCCAAGACCAAGAGATTGGGCTTTTCAAGGAGCATTTTGGCCAGCGCCAAACGAGTATTTTGACCACCTGAAAGCTCAGCAATTTTCATCTGCCACATAGACTCGTCAAACTTGAAACCATTCAAAATCGCTCGAATATCAGCTTCGTAGGTAAAACCACCTGCTTGACGAAAATTCTCAGACAAACGATCGTAATCTGACATCAGTTTATCCAGATCTTCACCAGACTTTTCGGCCATCTCCAGTTCCATCTGACGCAGTTGTGTCTCTGTCCGACGCAAGTCATCAAAGACATGAAGCATTTCATCGTAAATGGTATTTTCAGACTCAAAACGGCTATCTTGGGCTAGGTAAGACAGAGAGATATCTTTTTTCTTATTGATTTCTCCACTAGTTGGCTCCTCTTCTCCAACCAAAA